>ULLX01018779.1_pt1 | contig 15298 bp, 7 predicted proteins | sample 1951501 | NCBI WGS metagenome assembly ULLX01 (sample SAMEA4835535, study PRJEB28245) | human gut metagenome | biome: gut microbiome; material: fecal sample | place: Denmark | collected 2008
ATTTTCTGATACTTATCAAGCTCATCGGGTTCGCCTGCAAGAAGAATTTTGTTGATATCAAATCTTACAGATGAGATAAAATCGTCAACAACAACCATTTCAGCCTTGATAACGTCCCTTTCAACATAGGTATAGTCATTAACCTTATTATCCGAGATGATTCGCCTGTCATCGTATGTGTTGATTGTAATGTTTGAATCCTTCAAAACATTCACGATGTCGGGAAGATATTCAAGCGGAAACAGCTTGCTCACCATAGTTTCGCCTGTTTCGCAATTGATAATCCTGCCGCCGTTGAACGCCATAATAAAACCGCCGAAACGGTCAAGCATAAGGTCTTTTGCTATCGGCATAATTCCTACGGGATGTCTGCCTGACGCAAGAATAATTTTCTTGCCCTGCTTCTGCGCCTCCATAAGAGCATATCTTGTACGGGGAGTAATCTCCTTTTGGGAGTTTGTCAGCGTACCGTCAATGTCAAGCGCTATTAATTTGTAATCCATGAAACCACCCTTAACATATCAATTTCTAAACACAATCAGTATGTTACGGTCAAATTTGACCGTATAAAATATACCACAAATCGCCCAAAAATGCAACTAAAAAGCCGATTTTAGCCCATATAAAAGCTATTTTCACCATTTTTCCGCTTTGTCTTTTTCGCCAACAAAAAACGGACGAAAAGAGAATTTTCCTTTCGTCCGAAATTAAATATATTCAGCTTTTATTTATTCTTCCGATTTTGTATCGTTGTCGGATTCAGCCTTTTGTTGCAATTTTTCCTTTTGCAAACGGTCTATAATTTCGTTGATATCGCTGTCCTTCGGTGATTTGTCATGTCCCGTAAGTATGCGGATTATAACGACAAGCTCGTCAATGAATATCAGCAGCAGCGCCGCAATAAAAATCAGCAGTCCCCACGGTGAGAAGAAAAGGTTGTACAATGTGTCAATGAATCCGAGCTTACACACCATAATATAAAGCACATCTTCGGTTGAAATTTCAGGGTCGGGAGCATCGTTTGCAATGCCCTTTGTCTGTAGCTTATATGTGCCGTCAGCTGTTTTATACGGTGCAACTACAACCTTATGAGTCACGAGAAGTCCCTCGGTCTGCCCACTGCCGCGATAGGTGATAATATCGCCGACCTTGAGGGCGGTCGGATTGTCAACGCTCTTTCCGAGAATAACATCGCCGATCATAAGCTCGGGCTGCATACTGCCCGTTGAAACTCGTAGCACGGAATATCCGAAAAGCGAAGGCGTTTTTCCGTTCACCTTTGAACCCATAAACACAATTACGGTCAGCACAAGTATTGCTAGCACTCCCCAGCAAATTATATTTTTAATTATCCGCAGGGTTTTGCGAAGCTTTGATTCATGCCTTTTCTTTATTCTATTTTTTGATTTGGGGTGTTCGGTTGTTACAGATGTCACTTCAACCGCATTTTCAAAATCGTTATTTTTATCCATAAATTCCTCCACGGCAAGTTGCCGTTCCCGGTTCGTGTAGATTGTTTGCAATGTGCGAAACATATCCGCCCGAGCGTTACTTTGTATCGGTCTTTACTTTCATTTATATCGGTGTGCCACCGTTCTCAGTTCGTGAAGACAGTTTATCAATTCAAAACATATTTCGCCCGAATGTAACATTGTAATCGTTCGTACAAACACAAGCTATCCGTTTTTATATAACGAAAATGCATATATATTCGTAAAACGGGCGGATTTTATTCTCTGCTACCGATTATAAATTATAATAAAAAAGGGCTGTAAAAACAACCCTTTTGTAAATTTAAAAATTTAAAATTTTAAAGCGAGATGTAAACATCATCAAGCGAGTATGTTATTGTTGATGACGATTCATTCTTGATGTACCAATACACCTTTGAAACCGTAGGTCCGTCAGCAGCTTTCGGCTTGATTTCAAGGTTTGTCACAATAGGTGTGTCAATTGAATCTGTGCTTGCAGATGTAACACTGATTTCCGTGGTTACAGAATAGGTATCTCCATATGCACCGCCCTTAATTGTGGTTGTGAGCTTTGCATTACCCTTAGCCACAGGAGTAATTACACCGTTTTTATCGACTGTAAACACGCTGTTTGATGATGACGAATAGCTTATGCTGTTACCTATATAATCTGTTCCTGCAACAAGACCAGCGTTGAATGTTGAGCCAAGAGGAATATTTGCCATGCTGTAATAATTAATGAAATTGGCATTTTCTTTAATAGGCCATAATTCATATTGATGATTATGCAGATTGTCCACATTGGACAAAATTTTAACATCGTATGCAACCTTTGTTGAAAGGTCTTTACAGCTTGAAAGTGATATATACGGAGTTGCGTTTGCACCTGTTGGATCATTGTTGGCATACACCTGTATAACAGTTGCACTTGTAGGAATATCACCGCACAAAACTCTGTTGCCAGTTCCTTTTACATATGTCATCACAACTGCGCCCTTCCAGCTTGGTGTACTTACACTACCTGTACCATATCGGATTCTGATTTCAGTAGTTGAATCTTTCCATGACGAAACATTGTTTGTTTCACAATACATTCTGTACTTGTCAAGAGTAGTCATCGTATATGTACTGCCACTACCGACAATATCATTATAAGACCTATATGTCTTGAGCGGTTTGTTGACGCCGACATAAAGTCCCGACGCAGATGCCGTACCGCTTGTTTTCAGACCTTTTATAAAAAGCGAAACATTCTGTTCGGCATTGCCCGAGTTAGAAATTTCGGTACAAAAATATCTTCTCTTTCCTGCCTCCAGAGAACCTCCGAAATCAGTAACTGCATTTTCACCGAAAGTAGAGCCGTCATCACCTGACTCAACGGTTTTGATGCTGATATCCTGACCGTTGCTGATTTTGTACTGACCGCTCCACCTGAGAGAGTCGCCCGATTCGGGTCGAGGACGGCTGAACCATGAAAAAGTCGTGGTCACACCGCAAAGCAGACAAAGTACAAGTCCGAGTGCGATCACAATTGCAAATTTTGATTTCTTCATGGTTTCACCTCCGTAGAATTAATCTCTTTTTTGTTCGGTTACAGTATATGCTCCATTGCCACCGCCACTTACATAATATGCGTTCACACTATCTTTCAAAGTAATATCAACGGTCTTTTCGTTATCGTTACCGTTGTTGAAGATAACTTTCGTAAAACTCTTATCGATGTCAATGTAGTAAACATCCTGTTCCATTGTACCATACTTTTCAAGAAATGTCATTTTAACACCTGGATATTCTGCATTTTTACTGCTACTATCATTCCAAGCGTAGCAATGAATTGTGCCATTCCACTTGTAACTATTTGTAAAATACAATCTTCTTGTATTGGCTTTTACAAACTTTGCATAATAATGAATCGAAGAATTTACTGAAATACTGAGTTCGGCATTATCTGCAACCTTATTTATGCAGTCGCTGTCGGAATACCAGCCGGCAAACTGATAACCTTCATTGCAAACAGCTGTTGCCGTAACGGTTGTCGGGTCGGAATATGTATTTGTTACGGCACTTGTGTGCACAACACCGCCAACGCTGACTTTACCGCCTGTAAAGCCGTTTGTTTCCTTATCAACTGCTGACTTATAGCTTACGGCATCAAGAGTAACGGTAAATGTATCAAACGGATACTTTGTCCATGTACCTGTTGCTGTGTTACCTTCACCTGTGTTACCTGTTATCTTAAAGCAGTTTCTGCCATCATTCGGAATAGTCTCATCAACTGTCTGGGCACGCTTACCGTTCCAATCGTCCCAAACTCCTGTATTCATCTTTGTAAAGATGATATTTGTCACAGAAGTCCAAGTACCCGTAATATCAGCACTATAAATATTACCCTCAACTTGTTTCATCGGGAACCATTTGTAAGTGTCTTTATCAACCCACATATATACGGCAAAACTTGATGTATTTGCACCATTGTTATATGTTTTCCATTCATCCGGAACTTGCAAATATACGACACGCTTTTGTTCAACTTCAAATTTAGCATAAACAGTTGTATTAGCCTTGATAACCGTTGTCAAAGAATTGTTTTTGTAATCGTCTGTATACGGTTGTGTGCAGGCAAGGTCTGTGTACCAACCGCTGAACGAATAACCCGACTTTGGAGTAGCTGTCAGTGCAACACTCTCGCCCCACTTTGCAACAGTAGAAACTGTGCTTGCGGCTGTTGTGTCGCCTGCCTGAACAGTACCGCATGCATTGCTGACTGCTCCGTTAAGTACGGCTGAGGCCTTTACCTCAAATTCTTTAAGCTTGAACCTTGCATGTAAAGTAAAGTCAGCTTTGATGTTTTCACAAACATAAGTTGCCTTGTTGCTGACTGGAGTATCGCTTGAATCGTTATACCAACCGTCAAAGTCATAACCCTCGGCAGGGTTTGCAACAAATGTTGCACTTCCGTCATAATCAACCGAAACTGTAACTGCAGTTGACGGTCCGACTTCTTCAGGTGCGGCAAACTTTACCGTACCTACTGAACCATCGTCAACAACTGCGTTGACTGAAAATGACTGCAGCTTAAACAATGCGTAGTATTCGCAATCGGCATCGACATTTGTAAGAACAAGCTGTTGTTCTGATGCTACAGAGTTTGTACATTCCCTGTCGGAATACCAACCCATAAACTTATAATTTGGCTTTGTATTTGCAACAAGAGTTACGCTATCACCGTTGGTAACCACCGCAGTTGATGTTGCACCTTCCTGCGAATCGCCTGCCTTAACAGTACCTGCTGTATCGACAATATTTCCGCCGAACACAGCATTAGCGGTAACTTTGCGAGATGATACATCCGAAAACTCTGCATACAGAGTCAAATCCTTCTTTATTGCCGCAGTTTCCACTGTCTTATCTGTGTACTGACAATCGTTAAGAATCTTGTTGTCTGCTTTTATATTGCATTGCGGATCGGTAAACCAACCCTTAAACTCATAGTTGGCATTTGCTTTAGCCGTGAGTGTGGCAAGCGTACCCCACTCAACAGTTGTCTCTATCTTTGCGGCAGGGGTATCAGATCCAAGCTGAACCGTACCGCCCGCTCCGTCGATTTTTCCCTCTGTTACTGAATAAACTTTGAGATTAAGGTTGATAATCTTGAATTTTGCATACAGAGTATAGTCAGCCTTTATGCTGCTTACTTTGTACGGAGTCGTTTTACTGACAAGTGTCTGACAGTTTTCGTCCGAATACCAGCCAACAAACTCATAACCCTCGCCTGCATTCGCAACAAAAGTTGCAGAACCGTTGTAGTTTACCTTGACGGTAACGCTTGTATCAGACGCCTCGGATAACGGTGAAGAAAACTGTACTTTGCTGTTTTTCTTATCATTCGGATGATTTGCAACCGCTGTTACCGAGAACTGCTGAATCATAAATTTGGCATAATACAAATGATTTGCCTGAATATTCTTAATTGAAAGCGTAAGATCCTGACTTTCCAGTTTTGTGCACTTCTCGTCAGAATACCAGCCCTTGAAGTCATAGCCCTCTTTTGGTGTGGCTGTAATTGATGTATTTTGTCCCTCAAGGTACGAACCGACAGTGTATGCGCCGGCTTCGCCGCCTAAAATCTGAACAGTACCACCTGTGCTGTTTGCAACAGCCCCGTCCGAAACAGCTTTTGCCTCAACCTTATACTGTCTTTGGAATTTCGCATAAAACTTATGCTCGGCTGATGTATCATTTGCCGGGTAAGCACCGTTGCTGAGGGTAACGGGAGCTTTAAATTCGGGGTCAGAGTACCAACCGATAAATCTGTATTTGTTGCTGTCGGTCGGTGTCTCTTTAAGAGTGACGGTTGTACCCTTTGTAACCTTAACTCTTGTTGCGCCGTCCATACCGCCTGTTACGCTTACTGTGCCCATTACAGCATTATTATCCTTTTCATCCTTACATGTAGAATAAACGGAAACAATAGCCGGAGGTGCCCAGTAACCTGTGTTTTGTGAAGTAATAACATAGTTCACCGAAGAATTTCTGTTTGGTGCGTCTACGCTGTAATTTTTGCCGTTGTAAGTAAATTTGAATGTAATCGAACGTGCGGCATCACTGTTAGGATTGGGCAAATATGCAACCCAACCGCTGAGCGACTCTTTTTCATTCGGTTCAAAAGTCATTGCTATCGGAGTTGAACTGCCTTGAACATACATATCAACCGCAAGATATTTTCCGTCAACCTGTGTCATAGGCAATGTACTTGCATCTTCACTTGAGAGGAGAATTTTCTGAACCTCTCCCCATGTGCCGTAGCCTTTTTTTGACGAATCCTTATATCCGTAGGCTGTGAATGTCTGTGATTCGGCATCATCAGCAGCTTTCAGAGTAGTTGTCCATTTTGCAACAAAGCTGTTCTGCGGATTTGATGTTACTTTTGATTCACAGCTGTAGAAGGTAACTGTTGCGTTAGGATTATCTGTATAGTCTGAACCAAGCTTAATAAAATAGTTACCGCTCGAATCCTTTGAAAGCTTTTGATACTCGCTTTTGCCATCCTGTTTAATCCAGATTGCACGATTGTTTTTGGTAGCCCAACCTGCACCGAGTGATGGATCGCCCGTTGTTTTATCGGAAAAAGTCAATTCTCCTGCCTGGGGACTCTGAGTGATAAGCTTGAAGTTGTCAATTGTAACAGTCTGTCCGGCATACTTTGTATTTCTGCTGTCATCCTGTAACCACACACGCATTGTAACCTTATGCGGTTTTGAATCTGCCGGAACGGTAAAAAGAGGACTTTCTGATGTTGCACCCGTATATGAACCAAAAGATTTTACATTTTCCTGTCTTTTGATATTCAGGTTTGTACCGGAAACAACCTCTGCCGTGCTGTTGCTCTTACCGCAGACAACAGTATTATTGCCGTCACAAACAAATGAAACACGGAGCTTTTCTTCGTCTACATCAGTGTCGTTAACCTTGATTGTGGGAACTTTCTCAAAATAGAATGACGCCTTTGTTTTCTTTGCGGTAACATTAAAAGAAAAATCAATATAGTTGACATTCTTATCGTTTACAGTAGCTTTTCTGTATGTAGCAGACGGCTCACCGTTTGCAGTTAAGGTCGGAAAATAAACATCTGTGCCGTTTGCGCTTGTTGCCGAGGCAAGGTGAACATCGCCTGCCTGACGAAAATATTTTGTAAGATCAATTGTATTTCCGTCATAGCCGTTACCGTAGCCGATATTAGCGTTGGTAAATACATAGTTATCAATTGTACCGTTGTTCAAATCAATCTTAATGGTTGAAATTGTTTCCACCCATGCAGAAACCGACACAATAGCGATTGCCAACACTTCAACAAGTGCCACAATGCTTAAAATCAAGCTTTTTCTCTTTTCTTTGCCCGACTTTTTGCCGATTGCAAACTTTTCTTTAAAATAAGCCGCCAAAAGAGCAAATCTCTCTTTCATTGTGACACCTCCTTTTTATATTTTGCATTATTAATGATACGTTGCGGTATCATCGTTGTTTACTTCATAAGAAACATTGAACGGTGTGGAGAATATATATTCATTCTTTGCCGGAATAAGCTTTGCGGTTGAATCGTTATTGTTCACAAACTTAAATCCGATAACTCGTGAGCCTATTGGCGCACTGCAGTTATCAAGGGTACATCTTGCACCGTCAGAATCAAACTGCATCTCATGCGGTGTTTCTTTGCCGTCATACTTATAAATTACATAAGGTGTATAATTTCCGGTTGCAAGATCATTTCTGAGCCACCCTTTAATCTCCGGAATGTTGAGATATACACCGGTAGTTACATAACCTTCGGAAGATCCTCCTCCGCTTGTCGGAGTTGTGGCTGAAGGTACTGTTGTTTCAACAGTTGAGCCGCCCGGATTATAATCCCAGTATCCGATACAAGGGGACAGTCTTTCTTTAGTACTCTGTGTTACGCCAAAACCGTTACCTCTCTTGGCAGTATAAACAAGGCTGCGGTTACCGTTTACAATTCTGCTTTCCTGTAACTCATACAAATCATTGTTATATTTTATCCAATCTTTAGCCGTATCGCTCAATTCGTTGCTTACACCAACCTTGGTGTGCCATGAGTTATAGATTATATTACTCGTTGTACTGAATCTGAAAAAGCTTATATCTGTTGTTACATCTTTTGGCAACGCAGCTGTCCATGTGTTATATCCGGTTTTATTACCAAGATCTTTCATAACGACAGTTTTCTGAGTTCCATCAGTATCTTTATACTGCATGGTAACTATACAGTCATCTGTTTTAATCCACGGTTTATTTTCGCCCTTATCGCCTCTTGTTTTATCAATAAAGGTGATAGCCTCCATATCATTGTAGTTACTTTCGAGTTCAACATCAATTGTAACCTTTGCGCCTGCATACTTATCATAAACAGACTGATCTTCATACGCACCCTCAAACCACGCTACCAATGTTACATCAAGAGGTTTCTGACCTAAAAGCGTGAACAAGCTTTCGCCTGAATAGAAGTAGAAATCAGAAAATGTCTTGCATGATGAAAGCTTCGTAGCAGGAGAGCCGTCCATATTCGTTGAGCTTACTGCATTATAATTTTTAGCATGCTCGTCAATAAGAGCACTTGGATCAATTACAGTAGGAGTTTTACTGCTGTCGGTAATAAACGCAAGTCTTAACGGACAAGGATCATAGACCTTCTGATTGACAGGAACGCCGTCACCGTCATACTCAATCTCGGTTGAGCCGTCAAACTTACCGAGAACTTTACCGTCTGCCGAAACAATTTTAATATTATAACCTTTGATATAAACATTTGTCATATCTGAATCGGCATTAAGCTTAAATTCCTTATATACATATGTTTTATTCCTGTCGCCTGCCGTTCCTTCACGGAATTTCATGGCAGAGGTCGAATCCTTAAAGTTGCCCTCTGACGGGAAGAACATATTTCTTCCGTCAACGCTTGAAGCCTCTTCAAGCTTAAAATCTTTAACAACAATGTGGTTTGAAAGATCTTCCTGACCGTCATTGACACGGAGCGCCGCACTTGACTCAAGTGAAAACACCTGAGAATTAATACTTGCCGTATCTTTTACGGTAAACCATGCCACCGTTGTCACAAGCACAAGAGTAAAAACAAGGAACAATGATACATATGAAATTGCAAGCTTTTTTCTGCCAAGAAGTCTGTTGTCGGAAAGTGCCAAAAACGAGTTCTGCATTCTTTCTTTCAGTTTCATACTTCATTGCTCCTTTCTTGATTTTTATTTATTGTTGTACATCGCCCTTTGAGAGAAAAAGGTTTGCTTTAAACTTTCCGTTTACAAGGGCAAGTCTTGCCTCTGCATCTTCGCCGTCAACCCACATATTACAGGTTACCATTCCTGTATATATGCCGTTTTGAGTTGAGTCTTTTTCCAAAGTCACAATTTTTTTCTTTGCACCAAGCTCATATGTGTAATCTCCGTTTTTTGCAAAGCCGTTGCTGTTTGCAACAAAAACCTGGCTGAGTGATGAACCGTCGCCGGCGGAAACGAATTTTTTAACCCATTTACCGTCTTTTACATAATAGCCGTGCGAATATGATTCGCCCGAATGCTTGTCTGTGCTTACAGAATACTTTGTTGTATCCGTATTTACATTAAGAAAAATGTTCGGAGCAGGAATCCACAAAAGCTTTGTTTCTTTAGTATTATAATTTGCAACCGAAAACCTTACCGCACCGGTTACGCAGTCTCTTGAAATTCCATTTGAGTCACCGCTTTCACCGAAATCACTCTTATTATCTGCATTTTCACCTGTCAGATTTTTTGCATTCGGACTGATTTTAGATTTACTGTCCAGATAAATATCGAACTTGGATTTTGAACGAACATACAGGTCAAAAGAAAGGTAGTGAACCGAACTGTCAGCAGTATCCCAGTCGTCAACATCAAGAATAGGAGAAGCAAATCCGTTTTCCTGTTTGAGGGGCGGCTTATAAAATGTGTATCCGTCACTCGAAACCTCAGTCATCTTGATATCATCAATAAACGAATAATTTTCGCTGTTCAATTCAATCGTATTTTTGTAATCTTCGTCACCCGGCGGAGTCGAAGTGCCGCGCTTAACAACAGCAATTTCAATACCGTCAGGCGCATGACACTCAATGTTGATGCCGTCGGCATCTGATGGCTGTTTATCAGTGAACCACGCCTGAATGCCATAAAAGGCGGCAAGTGCAACAGTGAACAGAACTATTAAATTTTTAGCAATCATTCTGCCCGTTTTTCTGTTGGGCGCAGTAGAATTCTTCATTTTTGCCCCTTATTCTACACTATAGTAAACAGCAACAAATCCGTCAGCCTTCAATGTTTTGTTATGAACAACAGTAGTTTTTTTGCCTGTTGACTCACGAACAATGTTTTCAAAGTTCATTGCAAACGGTCTGTCAACTCCTGAGAATGTTATCACAAGCGGAAGCCTTCCGGCACTTTTCAGCTTTGAACACAAATCCGAAAAAGCAACTTCAAGGTCTGCCTGCTTTTTATAGATTTTGTAAGCATCTGCACCGTTACGGGAATATCCTGCAAGCATAACACCCTTTTTGCTTCTGCAAATGCAAAGTGATCTTACAGACTTTTGAGCGTCCATAAGCTCGTCTGCGATTGACATCTTGCCGAATTTTGCAAGCTCTTCGGCATATTTAGAAACAACAGCAACACTGCCGAATCCGAAGTCACGAACGAACAAATCGCCGACATCCTTAATTGACTTGACTTCTTCCTTTGCAAGGCTGATTTTTTCGCCTGCTTTCTTTTCGGCTTTGCGAATTTCAGCCTGAGCCTCTTTTTTAATCTCGGCAACCTTGGCTTTCATACGCTTTTCGCAAGCCTTTTCTGCCTGTTCAACCTTTTTGTCAACCGATTTGTATGCCTTTTTAAGCTCTGACGCATGAGCAGCGTCATTTGCGGCTGATGATTTAAGGTTGGCTTCCTTAATTTCAACAAGCTCATTCCTGTGGGTCTCTTCCTTATCGGCAAGTTCTTTAAGATGCTTTTGCTCTGTTTCATTTGCCTTTGCCGCAAAATCCGCATTCAGCTTTGCTACATAAGTGTTATGTTCAGCCTCTGCATCGTTGAATTTATGGTTAAGCGATTCAACCTCTGCCGAATGAGCGTCGTTCATCTGCTGTTTTTCTTCAGCAAAATCGGCATTCATTTTGTTGACTGTTTCCTTATGCTGAATGCGTTCGGTTTGTAGAGTATCAGTGAGCTTCTCATTTTTGTCAGACAAATCGGTAATCTTACGAGCGTCCTCTTCAATCTGCGCATGACATTTTTCAAGGTTTTCCGTAAGAGCCGTAATCTTTGCAAGTTGTTCGGCAACCTGAGTTTCAAGCTCTGCAATATGAGCCTTCTGCTCGGCGATAACAGTTTCCTGCTCTTTCACCTTTGTCTGCAAACGAGCATTCTCCTGCACAAGCACGAGAATTCTGTTATTTAATTCTACTATTTTTTTATTGAGTGTGTCAATAGTCTGATTGAGTTCATCAATCGTTTTATTCAACTCTTCAATAGTATCTTTTAACTGCTGATTTTCTTCCTCAAGCTCGGCAATTCTCTTTTCTGCCTCCATCAACTTAAGTTTAGTCTGCTGGAGCTCTTTCTTAACCTCTTCAAGTTGGTCTTCAAGAGCAGAAACCTTACCTCTAAGTGTGAGAATCTGCTGTTCTTTCTGATCGATTATAACCTTTAAATTATTAATTTCACTTGTAAGGTCAAGAATTTTCTTTTCACGGTCACGGATTTCACGAAGGCGGATTTCCATTTCCTCTTTACGAACAGCCTCAAGCTGTGCCTTCATAACCGCCTCACGGGTTTTTTGAGGTTTTGCCGCCTCCTCTGCAAGACGGGCGTTTTCTGCGTCGTACTGTTCCTTGAGAATCACACGAAGTCCGGGGTTGGTTGCTATAGACATCATAAAATGCTCAAAGCCCATTGCAAAATAAACATCTTGCTGAACCGTGTCCGTCATCTTACCGTCATAATCCTCGGTAACAACCTCAAAGCCCTTGCGTTTGTAGCTGTCAAGGAAGTTCCACAGTTCAACAGCCTTTTTGAAGTTAGGGTTCTTCTTGAGAAGGTTGGTCTGCGTGAGGGGCGGGTGAACCTCAGGCTCATTTGCGATTTCCTTCATCAACTGAGTGTTCAAAAACTCATTGAGTGTTGTTCTGATTTTTCTGATTCGGTCAAAGTCCGAAAGCTGTGTAACATCAAGAACATCAAGGTCATCGGCAAGTGTTTCGTGCGATTCATTTATATAGTTAAGATTAAAATCTACTTTTTTCTCGTTAAAATTAATGTGACGAACCATTGAAATATCGTTATAACTGTCGTTCGGCACATCCTTCATCTTTGAATACTTGTCATCAACAAAGTGAAGCGCTTTACGAATGAGCGTCATAAGAACACGGTTTTCGTAAATTGCAAAGCTCTCTTCACGCTCAATTGTGAGGATTTTATTGGGTGTTACCATATCACCCTCAACCTTGGCAATAAAGTTAGTGTGCTGCGAAAGGTGTTTAACCGACTCGGGGCCAATCTTTTTTGCAAGCTCAACTCTAACAACATTGTCAACCTGCTTAATAAAACGGCGCTGTTCGTCTATTGCTTTCTGAATGTACGGAAGTGTTTCCTCAATGGCAACAACCCATTCCATGTCTATAACCTTTTCGTTGGTCTTACCGTCGAGTCTGTCCTCGCCCTTGTCGCCGTCTTTAAGGCCTTCCATTATGTAGTTGTAAGTAAAATCATTTTTCAGAATATCCTGCATATTCATATATGCTCTGAAATATTTACTAAAATCAGCCATTGATTTTTCTCCAATCAGATAGTTTACCGTTTATAAAAGGCGCAAAGTCCTTTCACCAAGCAAAGGGCGAACAGAGTTCGCCCTGAATTGCTAAAATTATACAAGCTTTTTAAGCATACGGAGATAATCCTTGCTTTCGTTCATGTTTTCTTCACCGAAAAGCTCGTCAATATACGCACAAAGGCCGTCAATCTCGTCACGGATGTATGAAATGTTAAGTGACTCAAATTTTCTGAATACTTTACGGGCAAGAACATAATCAAGACCGTCAAGCTCGGTTCCGCCTGTACCGACATAGGCAGGAACGAAGTCACGAAGCTGTTTAACAATACGGTTACCGAAAGCTATACGGAAATGCTCAATAACATAATCGTCAAGGAGAGTAATCTTCTTGATGTTTTCTTCGGAAACAACAAATTGAACCTTAGCGGCATTGAGGATGTACTCAAAATGTTTGTATGAAATGTAAACAGGATCTGTGAGAGGTGCGTCAAAAGGAACACCCTTTGTGTCAATGTTAATCGGCATAGCACGGTCGTAAACCTTATCGGTAATGGCAAAGGTCGAGTCATCGTTATTGGCAGTACCGATATACCACATATTCGGCGGGATTCTGAGCTGACCGTTTACAATATGCTTAGGGTCGCTCGGCCATGAGTTCGGGATAATATCAACAACCCACTCGTCTCTTGATGGCATTTCAAGAATTGAAAGCATTTCTGCAAAGTAATACTCAACTCTTGCGATGTTCATTTCATCAAGGATTACGGCGTAGATGTTATCATTGTAGGAAGCCTCGTACATTGCACGGAGAAGCTCTGTTTCGTTAAACTTCTTAGTAAATTCGTTGAAGTAACCGAAAAGCTCTGTTCTGTCACGCCATGACGGCTGAACAGATGCAACGATGGACGGGTTGTTTACAAACTTACCGAATGCATATGCAAGTGAAGTTTTACCTGTACCGGAAATACCCTGAAGAATAATAAGTCTTGTTGATGCGAATGACGCAACAAAAAGTCTGATAAGCTTAATATCGTAGTAAAGACCAAGCTGTGAACAAGCAAAGAGTCTGAAACGCTCACAGAACTCAGGAAGTGTGATATCGTTGTCATAAACCGGCGGAACATAATCTGCCCAAAGCTGGTCGATTTCCGTAAGCTTGTAGAAACGGCTTTCGCCTGTGTCCTCTTCTTCGCCGTTGTTGAGTGACTCGATTTCTTCGCCTGTAAGCTCTGCAATCTCGTTGGGGTTAAGACCAATCTGTGAAACCTTCATAGAGAGAATCTTATCCTTTTCAAGGTTGAGTCTCATAACCTCTTTGTTGAGTGCCTGAACCTCTTTAACAAGAGAATCTGTATCTTTTCTTCTTCTGTGCGAACGAATAAACTTTTTTACAGCGACGACAATAAGCCATACGCAAAGTGCGAGCACAGCAACCAGAAGCACAATGGCAGTAATTGCAATTACCCATGCGAGGCCGCCAAGCTCCGTGGTATAGGCATTAATAATGTTTACATAAGCGGAAAAATCAAAGGCATTGCCTACTCCGCCAAATAACCCGGTGATTATTGACCATAATGAGCCAAAAAACTGACCGAGAAATTCAAAAAGAAATTTAAATACTGTATCCACGGTACTTCGTCTCCTTAAAAAAATCTACTCTCATCTTCTTTAGGCGAAATTTTATCGCCTTATGTTGCGGCAATCAGCGACTGCCGTTCGTTTCCGACGGAAACGGTTTTGTGTTAATCTGTTGTTTTTGTATTATCAGAAAATCCGTATTTCAGATGAAAAACACGGTTCACCGTTATAAATTAACTGATAATTTCTGTTGTGTTTTTACTGTGAGCTGTAACTGTATTTCTTTCTCAGCTCTGAGACTGAGAAAGAAATATACCGTTACGATAAACGCTATGAATGCGTTAGGGACAAATTTGTCATAACTTAATCGGAATTATCAGCGGAATTATTGCCATCAGCAGGTGTTTGTACTTCGGGCTCATTTTCCGCCTTGTCCTGATTTTCTCCGACGGAGGCAAGATATTCCTCAATAGCTCTCTTTTTCTGTTCTTCGGTAAGCTCGGCGGAATCAACCGCAAGCTTTGCCTCTTTGAGAGTTTTTTCCTTGTTGTAGGCAAGGAGGTTGAGAACAACTCGGATTGCCTCATAAACAAAGAAAATAATCATCGGAAGCAGAACGCAGAGGAAAAATCCAAGCTGAGTTCTGATAAAGCTTAAAAAGTAACCCACGCCGCCAATCTTCGTACCTGTGTATTTGGCGACAATAGTTGAAGAAGTTTGAAGTTCTTCATCGGGCTCAGGGTTAGTTTTCTCATTGTCACCCTGTGTTCTGTAGTAGGTAATGTTGTCATCCTTAACAACCTCAACAATTCGGTGAGTATTAAGCTCGGAATCACCGTTGATATTCTTATAGAAAGTAACAATATCGCCTTTCTTATATTCATATG
>ULLX01017724.1_pt1 | contig 15137 bp, 19 predicted proteins | sample 1951501 | NCBI WGS metagenome assembly ULLX01 (sample SAMEA4835535, study PRJEB28245) | human gut metagenome | biome: gut microbiome; material: fecal sample | place: Denmark | collected 2008
CGCTTTAGCCGTGCGGAGTGGACGCCGTGCAGCTAAGGGTGCGGTGATCCTCCTGGCTGCGGTTCCCGGGTGTGCTCGGGGACTGCATGCGGGACGGTATATAAACACATAGTAAAAGATTTAAACTTGCTGTTTAAAAGGGGTGGTTCTGTGAGCAGCTACATCACTATCCAGGGAGATACATGGGATATCATCGCACTGAAAACAATGGGGTCGGACAAGCTCATGGGTCAGCTTATTGAGGCTAACATCGAATATGCGGATACCGTCGTTTTTGGAGCGGGGAAAAAGCTTGTTGTTCCCGACTACGTCGCGCCGGCTGACGAACAGCTACCTCCCTGGAAAAGAGGTCTGATATGAGCGCAGACTGGACGACCTCAATTAAGGAACGTGCGCGGCGGGTCTCCGTTGCTGTGAAAATAAACGGCGCGGATATCTCAGAGGACATGGGAAAATATCTGCTTTCGCTTTCCTATTCGGACGAGCAGGAGGGAAAGACGGACGACCTTTCCCTTACCATAGATGACCGGGAGGGCATATGGCTGCAAAGCTGGCTGAATTCTGCTGTTTCTACAAAGAGTTCCGGCAGCGGTTCGCGTTCCGGCGGTTCATCTTCTGAACTTTCGGTCGGTGATCCGGTCAAGGTGAAGAGCGGCGCCAAAGATTATAATGGCGGCGGGCTGCAGGCCTGGGTATATTCATATGACGGTTTTACCGTCCTGGAAATCGGCTCTATAAACCCCGACCGCATCGTCATCGGGATCAACGGAGTTATCACGGCGGCTGTTCATGCCGCAGACCTTGAAAAGAACGGATCAGGAAAGGCGGCCGGGGTAGGGAATACAACAGTCAGCTCTGCGAACGGGCTGCAGGGCGCGACGCTGGCGGTGTCAATAATCCAGAAAGACTGGGAGAGCGATGGGGAACGGCGCGTGCTTGACTGCGGGGAATTCACTATTGACACGATCAAAGCCTCCGGTCCGCCGACGAAAATAACCATCAAGGCGACGTCGCTGCCGGCAGGCTCCTCCGTCAGGGCGGTCAAGAAAAATAAAAGCTGGGAGAATATCCGGCTTTCTGCTATTGCGTCGCAAATCGCGGCGGCCGGAAATCTCAAAAGTTATTTTTCCGGGGACTATGACCCGATTTACAGCCGGAAAGAGCAGAGCGATGAAAGCGATATCTCTTTTCTTTCGCGGCTGTGTGTAAATGCGGGAATGTCGCTTAAAGTGACCGCCGGGGCGCTGGTGATATTCGACGAGGATGAATATGAAAAGAAGCCCGCGATACGGACTTTTTCGCCGAAAAAAGGAAATGTGCTTTCCTACAACTTTTCGGACGGCTCATCGGACAAGGCTTACAGCTCCTGTCATGTGAGCTGGACGGACACCAGCGGAAAGACGATAGAATATACTTACACGCCGCGAATCGACAACCCGGGTACCGGGGAAGTGCTTGAGATAAGCGAGCGTGTTGACAGCCGCGAGGAGGCTCGAAAGCTCGCTATGAAGCGGCTCAAGGCGAAGAACAAGGATCGTTTTTCAGCGTCGCTGAAAATCATCGGGGACGCGGGGCTTGCGGCGGGGGCTACAGTGAACGTCAGCGGCTGGGGCGCGTTCGATGGAAAGTACATGATAAAGACGGCAACACACTCCGCCGGCAGCGGCTACACTACGGAGCTTACGCTGCGGAAATGTCTGGGAGGTTATGATGGCTGATATCAGGGTCGGAAAGGTGTCCAGCGTGAACGTGTCGGCGCGGACGGCACGGGTAATATTCAGTGATCGTGGGGATATGGTTTCCGGGGAACTGGTGGTACTTCGGAATTCCCCGCTTATCACGGCTGATATTACCACTGGCAACAAGAAATGGTCAGTCACGGAAACATACGCGTCAGTGCCCCGGACGTTAGGGCGCGGGGAACACTATGACAATGCCGAGCCGGATAATATTTTGGGGACGCTGTCATCGGAAGGGCACAAGGCTGACATCAACGTTTACGGCTGGCTGCCTTATATCGGTCAGGTGGTCGTCTGCCTTATCCCGTCAAATGGCGAGGGCTGCGGGTACATAATCGGAGGCGTTTAAATGGCTATTGGAAGTCTGGGTGACGTCGTTTTTGAGGTCGGCGACGATAAGATACTTACTTTTTCCGGAATGTCCTATTCAGTGGGGGCGCGAACCACGGTGCACAACAGAATAAACGGGCGGCCGCTTGTTGAATATCAGGGGCCGGAGAACGAGGAAGTTTCTTTCACGATAAAGCTTTCGGCGTTTCTCGGGATAAATCCCCGGAAATCAATGTATAAGCTTAACAATATGTGCCGCAATGGCGTTCCGGTGCGGCTTGTCATTGGAAAAACACATTTCGGGAAAAACAAGTGGCTAATCACCAAGGTGTCAAATACGATCGAGCATATCAGCAACCGCGGACAGATGCTGAGTATAACCTCGAAAATCACGCTCAAGGAATACGCAAAAAGGTAGGAGGCAGCTTTGAAAACAATAATACGCGGGGACGACCCCGGAGCGCTTTCTGTAAAGCCGGAAAGCGTGGAAGAGGAGATAATTCAGAACGTGCGGGTGCTGCTTTTAACCGCGAAATACGACGTTCCGCTGGCGCGGGATATGGGACTTGATACAAACTATCTGCACAAGCCGCAGCCCGTTGCGGAAACGCTGCTGTATCAAGCTATTGCGGACGCGCTGGAGGAATATGAGTCAAGAGCGGAACTCGTTGACATCGTTTTTGAGGAAAGCGCTGAAAGTGGCGTTATTAGCCCGATAGTGGAGGTGGAGATAAATGAGTGATGAAAGAACTTTTCCGGATATCAGCTTTGTTGATCCTGACGCATCGGCTATCCTTTCGGAGATGATAACAGGGTATGAATCGGAGACCGGGCGGACGCTATATCCCGCGGATCCGGTGCGAATACTGCTGAACTACGTCGCGGCAGTGATATCGCAGGAACGTGCGAAGATCAATGATTCTGCTAAGATGAATATGCCCCGGTTCGCCCGGGGGGACTATCTCGATTCCCTTGCCGAAATATTCCGCGGGGTGGAGCGACTGGAGGCTGTTCCGGCGGAATGTATTTTGAAATTTACCATTTCAGCAGCGCAGGAGGTCGGGGTCATTATCCCGGCTGGAACCAGGGCGACTGCGGACGGCTCTATCACCTTTTCGACGGTTTCGGATATCGTTATTCCGGCCGGGGAAGTGAGCGGCACGGTAAAGGCTGTGTGCGACATTCCCGGTACCGTTGGGAATGGATATCTTGCAGGTCAGGTAAAAAACTGTGTGGATATTTTCCCATTTTTTTCAGCGGTCGAGAATCTCGATGCTACCGGCGGCGGGTCAGATCGCGAATCTGATTCCGGGCTTTATGAGCGCATGCGGGAAAGCGTGGAGGGTTATTCGACTGCCGGCCCGGCTGGAGCTTACATATATCACGCAAAATCAGCGAGCGCACTCATCGAAGACGTGACGGCGACGTCGCCGTCTGCTGGAAACGTGGATATCCGCGTGTTGCTCAAGAACGGAAAATTTCCGGACCAGGCTGTTCTTGATATCGTTTCGGCGGCATTGAACGATGAAAAGATACGTCCGCTGACTGATCATGTGACGGTTTACGCGCCGACTGAAAAGGCGTTTAACGTGGCTCTGACTTACTATGTTGAGAGCGGTGGAGAACTTAGTCTTTCGGATGCGGCGTCGGCTGTTGAAAGCGCGGTCGCAGACTATATCGAATGGCAGACAGCGAAGATCGGACGGGATATAGACCCGTCTAAGCTCATTCAGCTTGTGATGAACACGGGCGTAAAACGCGTAGTGGTGACATCGCCTGTGTATACTCCGGTCGGCGCGACAGAGGCGGCAAAGCTCGGAACAAAGACGGTCAGCGCGGGAGGCTATGAAGATGAATAAGGACGATATCCTGCGGATTCTGCCGTCTGTCCTGAAAAAGGACGAGGGGTTCGCGGCGCTTGGAAAAATCATTGCAGAACAGCTTGCGAAAAACCGGGAGCTTTCGGACAAGGCGCTTATTTATCCGGCAATAGACAAGCTGGACGAACCCGTTCTTGACGCGCTGGCTTACGACTTGAACGTACCCTGGTATGATTACGAAGGCGACCTTGAAAGCAAGCGGAACACTATCCGGGAATGCATTCAGGTGCACCGCTACAAGGGAACAAAGTACGCCGTTGAAACGGCTTTGCGGAGCGTTTATGAAGAAGTCAGGGTCGCCGAATGGTACGAATACGGCGGTGAACCTTATCACTTCAAGGTGATAATCTATGACTCTTCGAACGACCAGGAAAAGCGGGCTCGTGTGCTGGCAAAGGTTCAATACTACAAAAACCTGCGCAGCGTGCTTGAAGAAACGATATTCGAAGTCGGCATATCGTCTGATATATCGATAAAAACAGCTTTCAGGCCATGCGGAATTTACAAGAAAATTCGATGTGAGGTGAAGAACTATGGCTAAATGGCAGGACGCTGTCATTACAAATAAGGGCCTTGAATTACTTGGCAGCGTGATTACAGGAGGGACTTTGACAATTACAAGCGCATCGCTCGGAGGTGCCACGGTCGATACTGTTGCGCTGATTAACCAAACCGCCTTGAAAAATCCGATAACTGCTCCTGCGGCAATATCTCAGAAAGTCCTTGTCGCGGGCGAGGGCGTTGATATAAAAGTACAAATTCGGAATTCCGGCGTAACATCAACGCAGGTGATGAAGCAGGTCGGGCTTTTTGCAAAAGTCAGCAATGGCGCTGAAATACTTTTTGCAATAATGCAGGACACCACAGGTGAAGAAATTCCTTCGTCAACTGACTATCCCGACTTTATGCTTGAATTCACGTGTGCCGTCGCAATAAGTAACACGGGTAATGTAGAGGTTCAGGTGAGCGGCTCTGCAGTAATTACGCGCGCAGATCTTGTGGAAGAACTTAAAAAATACGCCAAAAAATCCGATATCCCGACCAAGCTTCCTGCGGACGGCGGCAACGCCGACACAGTAGACGGCAAGCACGCGACTGATTTTGCACAGAACATCTCGTCCTGGACAACAGGCACCGTAAAGACGCTGCTCCTGGCTGCGAAAAGCGGGTTTGTATTTATCCAGCCAAGCGTCACCGGAATGCCCGTTGATGGTAAGTACTGGTTTGGCATAATACATGGCACGGGCTCTCACAGGCAGTTGATCGCGACCAACATATCGACCAGCGAGATGTACACCATAGTGTATAACAGTGCGCTTGCGGAGGACAAGCGTTGGTCATCGTGGAAAAATGTTGCAGACGGCGGCGACGCGCTGTCTTTAAACGGCGTGGCTGCTTCCGAATATCTCCAGCGTATCAGGCATGGCGTGAACATCGGCACAAACCCAGCTACAGCAGATAACCGGGGTCTTTATTTCTTAGGCAAGGACGGCGCCGCTCTCACTACCGGCTCTATATCGAACGTGATTGCGACTAACGGTGACAGCGTGACAACCATTGACGCGCGGAACAACAAAGCTTCCGAGCAGGCGAGATACAGGCTTGACATAAGAAGCAATTCCGATGGAAGCGGCTATGTCGCCGTAACTGCCCCTTCATCTTCCGGCAGGTCGGCGCTCAGGAATATTTCAAGCGGTTCCCCCGCGGCAACTACGGCTATCTGCCCCGCTGGAGCGTGGTACGGGCAGTATGAATGAGGTGCGGCGATGATTTCTGTCAACGATAATGGCGTTCTGAAAGCGCTTGCAACTATCTCAGCGAATGTGAATGGAGTACTTAAAGAGCCGTTCATAATTCACGCGAACGACGCGGGGGTGCTGCGACCGATATTCGGCAAAAAGTGGGAACCGCCTGAAACTCTCACCTGGTCGCCCGCCGGAACGATAAGCAGTTATAACCCAAGCGAAAATGGATATAAATGCTCACTTATCACGCACGACCTTTCGGACGGAACGTATGCAATGTATGTCGAATTCACGCTGCCTGAAAAGTACAACACGCTTGTGACCATCACTCCGTCGAATTACACGGAGTGGCACAATCAGACATCAGCGTCAGATAAGACCACTGGACACGTGATAAGCAGTATTGAGGAAGCTGGGACTTCGCTGTACAGCGGTACGTCATTGCAGAACCCCGGGGTGGTTCTCGCAGGTGGAAAGCACAAGCTAAAAATCACCTGCTTTATAACCAAGAACCTCGGAACTTCTTCGATAGGGCAGACATTCACTATTTCGTTCACTAATCAGGGAAAAATGTAAAGGAGAACAGCATGATAACATTCAAGAACGGCAGCAGCTACGAAGAAATCGCGGTGTATGGAGCGAAAGAGACGTTCCAGGACGCGCAGCGCAACACCCTGGACATCATCATTTCAGCGGAAAATATCACCCTGGAACAGGCAAAAACACTCTGGCAGGACGAGGGCGCGACCTCTGAGATCACCATCGACTATAGCGAGACGATCGATGGCGAAAAGATCGAGAAAACCGGGGTGCATATCAATTACACGCTTCCGATGTCTCTCGCGCTCGACACGCTGAACGGTCAGCAGGTCGTGCATATCAAGCTCGCTCAGAAATCCGCGCTTGAACTCATGCAGGAAAAGCAGGCGCAGGACATGGACGACGTGAATGCGGCTCTCTGCGAGCTCGCAGAAATAATAGCTGGAGGTGAGAATAATGGCTAAAATCTACTATAAGCGCATAGTAGCTGGCGAAATGACCCTTGAAGATGTCCCGGAGCGCTGGAAGGCGCAGGTCAAGAAAATGCTGGAAAGTGAGGTATAAGTATGGACAAGCTTGAAAAAATCGGCTTCACAGCGCTGTTATCGGCGCTTTTCGCATGGCTGGGGATAGTAGCCGTCCCGTTCCTGCTGCTGGTGCTGCTGCAGCTTATAGACTACGGCACAGGTCTTGCAGCAGCTAAGTACCGCAGCGAAAAAATCAGCAGCTACAAGTCCTTTCGGGGAATAGTCAAGAAGATATGCATGTGGCTGCTGGTCGTAGTCGGAGGAGTGATGGACTGGCTCGTTACATATGCAGCGAACAACATCGGTATTCAGCTCGAAGTATCGTTCGTGTGCGCAATAATCGTGTGCGCATGGCTTATGATCAATGAAATAATCAGCGTTCTGGAAAATATGATAGACATCGGCGTGAAGCTTCCCCCATTCATGATGAAGTTTGCGAAGCGCATAAAAGGCGACATTGAGAAGAAAGCTGACGCCGAGAGTAAGGAGGATAGCGACGATGGCAGCGATAACATTTGAAGCATATGCCAGGAATAGCGGAGCGTTCAAAGCAGCGCTTCCCATGCCGCAGGGTAGTCCGGCAGGCATCATAATCCACTCAACCGGGGCGAATAACCCGAGCCTTAAGCGCTACGTCAACGCCCCGGAAATCTGCGGGGAAAATCCCTACAAGAATTATTTCGACCGCGCCGACAGCGATGTGTGCCCTCATGCGGTTATAGGCCTGGACAAGTCCGGGGGCGTACGCGCCGCTAAGCTGCTCCCCTGGAATATATGCTGCTGGGGCTGCGATTACGGGTCAAAAGGAAGCTACAACTATAATCCTGCGTACATACAGATAGAGATAGCAGAGGACGCGCTGAACGACCGTGCTTATTTCGATAAGGTTTTCGTGCTGGCGGCGCAGCTCTGCCAGCGGCTCATGAAGAACTACCCGAGCATAAAGTCGGAAAACATCATCAGCCACCATGAAGCGCACCTGCGCGGGTACGCTTCCAACCATGCCGACTGCGACCACTGGCTCAAGAGGTTCGGCAAAAATATGGACTGGTTCCGGGGACTTGTGTCCCCTGAAAAGCAGGTCAGGATCACCGCTGAGATCACAGTCGAGCAGAGCAAAGCGGAGCGGTATAGCCAGGCGCTCCAGGCGCTAGGCTGCACCGTAAAGATAGAATAATGTTTATCCCCGGGGCTTCGGCTCCGGGGATTTTTTGTTTATTGTGTACAAACAAGAGTAGAAGTTTTGTGCACATGTAACAAGGTTAATCCAAATGGATTATTTTTTGCAAAAAACGCTTGACTTTATCAGCCAGATGGATTATAATATAATCACAGAACGGGAAACCGGATAGAAAAATGGAGGATACGGAAATGAAAGAGATCATGACAAGAGCCTGGGAGATCTACAGAACGCTTGAAGGCGACCGCCTTGCAAAGCTTGCTATGGCACTCCGTCAGGCTTGGGCAGAAGCTAAAGACGATACTCTCGAAAGGGTAGAACAGGTATATTACAGATACACTTACGGTCAGGTTTCCAGATTTGAAGCAGGCGTGATTTACAAGGCTATGAAGCAGGGTGCAATCAAAATCAGCAAGAAGGCAGTCAACGCGCTCTACTCTCAGTGCGACAAGATGTATAGATTTGCGTCAGAAAGATATCATCAGAACCACAACTACTACGATGGTATTATAGCAGCAGTTAAGGCAATCCTCATCGGCGAATATGCATATGCTCAGAAGCAGATAAATAACTGGATTGATAGATGAAACAGGAGGAAAACATCATGAAAATGACTTACGAAGAAATGAACTTCCGGCTTTTCCGCGATAACAGCAATGGTTATCGCACAATGTTCAGGGATCATCTTCCCGTCGGGTACGGCTGCGAGATTAGCGACGATCTCGGAAGCATCGAAAAGGAACGCGCGGTCAACAGCGCAGACGATGAGCTCCACGACCGCACCACTCCGCTGTATAAAGCGGCAGACGGTCAGCTTTACAAGGTAGTTAACCACTACGGTGTAAGAGTATGGGCGCGCGCTGAGCTCCTCCCCGACAGGGGAGAGCGCCTGAAAGAATTCAGAAGCTGCACACTCAAGGACCTTGAGGCTAAGAGCGGCATTCCGGCGCAGAATATTTCGCGCCTTGAAAACGGAGCCAGAGACGTGGCTCGGGTTTCCGGAGAAGTGCTCCTGCGGCTTGCGGACGCGCTCGGCGTAAATATTGAAGAGCTAGTGAGGTGATTTTTATGAAGCTTGAAATAATGAGAAGAGACGCAGAAAAGGCTCTTGCATTTTTCGAGAAAAAAGCCGGGGAAGGGATCCCCAGCTGCGGTATCGGTCCGGTTTTCTCAGCGAAAAGAACGCTTGAGCTGATAGGTATCATCGAGGTGATGAGCGATGACGAGTGGAAGCGGGTCCACGACGTCCCGATATACATGAACGACATGCGCGTATGCAAGGATATCAAAGAAAAGTACGGGCTGAGCTGGAACGAGCTCAGAGGGCTCAGGAGCGTGGAGAGATGAATAAATTTATTATCGACGAAGCAGCGAACGAGCTGCTGGAATGCTGGCGAATAGCGCACGCAGACAGCATTCGCAGTTGCATAACCGAAGCGGTCTGGTATTTCGACCGCTTCGAGCTGGTGTACAGGAGCAAGGAGCGGGAGATCTCCGGCTTCTGCGAACGGCACAACAAGTACTTTGAAGTCAAGCTGTACGAGCAGGGCGTGCGCACTGCCACGCTGAAGCTCCGGGCATCGGAAAAACCGGGCGAAGATGTGGCCATGCAGATGGTCCCGAATAAATCGCTCGTAAACATGGACGATCCGGAACAGCGCGAGAGCATGCAGCGCATGCTCCAGCAGGTAGCGCGGAATGCTCTGACCGTGAATGCGCTCCTCGTTGTCGGAAACCTCGTGGAGCCTTCCGACAGGGTGGTGTCCGCAAATTCAGTCAGGTATCAGGACGGTGACCGCACGTTCGTCTTTCGTCCTTATAAGGATACGTGCTATGCGGTCGCTTCCGGGTCTCACCGTTCACCCGAGGGTGCTTTCCCTGTTCGGGGGCACTTTCGGAGATATAAAGACGGAAAAGTAGTCTGGATCGAGAGCTATATGAAGGGTGTAGAATAAAAAATCCCCAGTCGTGATATTTGGAACGCCCCCGGCGCTTGTGCAGGGGGCGTGTGATGTTAATATCCATTAATTGTATTTAGAGAAGATAATACAATAAAGAAAAATAGTTTTGTACTTAAACTTGACACCCATGTTGACACCCATGCTTTCGTTTTTTTGCGTTATTTTATATTGTTTTTTGTTTAAAGATATAAGAAAAAATAAAAATAAAAAAACCGCCAAACGGCTTATAGAGCCATTTGGCGGGGATATATCAATGGTCGAGATGACAGGATTCGAACCTGCGACCTCTGCGTCCCGAACGCAGCGCTCTACCAAACTGAGCCACATCTCGAGATAGTGAATGCAGTGCATTCCTTAATCGACTAATATATTATATCACAGTGTTTTATATTTGTCAAGTATTTTTTTTTAAAAAAGACAAAAAAACAGGACACAGCGAGACAAACTGAAAGAAACACAAACACAACAACAAACCAGGAGGCTCGCAATGCCCTTAATAATATTATATCACAAGTTTCGTAGTATTTCAAGGTTTTTAGTGTTAAGAAACTGATAAGAAGATGCACCACACATGGCCGGTAAACTTGTCCCTGGTATAAAAAGTGGGTCGCAAAAGTTAAGAGTGTCGTTTTAGCGCGGTAGTGATCCCAGAGATGCCGTGGTGTTTGCGTTTTATCATTGACAACCAGGCGGTTTTGTGATATAATCAAAAAGCGTAAATGGACTATTTGTGCCGAATTGTGCAGAATATCGCCGTCGGCGCTTCATGATTAATAAGGTGGTGTCTGTTTTGAAAGTCAAGTTTCTTGTCAACTGCAGAGATCAGAACTTTTTGCAGGATATGTTCGTCAGCGCGGACAGAGGGTTCCGGTGCCTGAGTACTTCAGGGTTCAATGAGGATATCATTCGACACGCGAAGTACACCGACCCCGATGTTTTTCTGACTGTAGCCGAAGAGTTCGATTATAACATGATCTCCCAGTACAGCCATCTGAAAAAGGTGAAGGAGTTCTCGGACACGCTTTTTGTCCTGACGGCCCCTCAGCAGGTCTGTGATGAATACAAGAAGCATGCCCCCGACCTTTTCTGGCAGGTGATACCACAGCCGGCAAAGGCACTGGAGGTACTCAACAAGATAGCTGCGGCAATGGGCGCCCTGCCCACGGAACAGCCGGAGGAACAGATGCCATCTGAAAAAAAGCACATATTGGTCGTGGACGACGACAAGGCCATTCTGCGGCTGCTCAAAGCGGCGCTGGAAGATAAAAATTACGAAGTCACAGCAATGGCAAGCGGAAAAATGGCAGAGAAATACCTGCAGACCAAAACGGTGGATATTATCCTGCTGGATTACCAGATGCCGAACGAGAGCGGCGCCGATGTGCTGAGGAACATTCGCCTTGATTCACGGCTGACTGAGATACCAGTTATATTTTTGACGGGTGTTTCGGATTCCGACCGTGTGCAGGAAGTCATCGCGATGAATCCGCAGGGCTATCTGCTGAAGCCGATAAATATGGAACGCCTTTTCCTCATGATAAGAAGTCTGCTGAATTAAGGAGAAAAAATGCAGGAAGATATTATTCATATCACAGATGTGATTGAACCGGGTATGCTCCGCAAAATAGAAAGCTCCTTTTCGGGAATGTTCGGTATTGCCGCGTGGATATCTGATTCCAATGGCGTTGGCGTTACTGACGGCTCCGGATTTGCGGAATACCCTTCGCTGTGCCTGAAATCAGAAGCCGGCAGGCAGGAATGCGCGCGCTGTATTGCATACGGTGCTTCCGTCCCCGCTGTAAACGGCAGGGCAGTGCGTACTGAGTGTTTCGGAGGGCTGGCGGTGTATTCCGCGCCGATACTGATAGGCGATAAGACTGTCGGCATTCTTTCGGGAGGCTGGGTGCCTACCGACGTCATGAACTACAGCGACATCGAAAAGACTGCCAAAACCACCGGAGAGAGCCCTGAAAGGCTTGCTGGCGCGGCTGCCGAGATGAGGATACTCCCACCGGACGAGGCCGACAGGGCGGCTGCTTATGTGCGTGAATTCGCGGGGCTGCTTTCTGATATGGCACAGAAAATGGATCAGATAAAGAACAGCAGTTCCGAGGCTGTGAACCGCGCCGAGTACCAGGCTGATTTCGTCACCAACGTCAGCCATGAGATGCGCACCCCGTTAAATGCTATACTCGGCATGTCCGAGATGGCCCTGCGCGCCGAGGATCCCAAGGACGCCCGTGAATATCTGCATCAGATACGTTCGTCAGGACGCCATCTGCTGACGATAATCAACGATATCATGGACTATTCCAAGATAGAAGCCGGGGATATGGCGATAGTTGAGGTCAAGTATGAGCCGCTTTCACTTGTCAACGATGTAGCGGGAATAGTAAACAACATGCTTGGCAACAGGAGCATCGATTTCACTGTTGATCTACCTGCCAATATGCCGAAGCAGCTTGTCGGAGATAACGTGCGCATTCAGCAGATACTTATAAATCTTCTGGGAAATGCGGTGAAATTCACCGGAATGGGCAACATCGGTCTGAAGCTGCAGGCAGTCCCCTCGGGCAAGGACGAAGTGCTGCTGTGCGCGGAAATAAGCGACACTGGCTGCGGCATCAAGCCCGATGAGATGGACGCCCTGTTCACAAGAATGAAGCAGATGGACATCCGCAGGAATGTCAGCGGCACCGGGCTTGGACTTGCGATATCAAAGCGCCTGCTTAATCTCATGAACGGAAGCATCACCGCGCGCAGCGAGTTTGGAAAGGGCAGTGTGTTCAGCTTCCAGCTGCCACAGAAGTGCTCCGGGGGAACCTACCTCGACGATGTACATGCAGACGGTCAGCAGGCATGGGTTTATGTACGCAGCAGCTATGTGAGCCGTCAGATAGGCAAGGATCTCACCGCTGTCGGAATGAAATACATGCAGATATCAGATATCAATTCCTGCGGTGAAAAGGGCTATCTTATCGTCGGCAGGGAATACGTCACCGAAGCGCTGAAGCAGTTCGTCAGATCTCACCGCGAACTGATGTGCGTGCTGCTCGACAGGTTTGACAGCACTGATAAGATCGACATTCCCAATATCACGATACTGCGCTGCCCTGAGTATTCGATAAATCTCTATTCTGCAATGGGAATTTGCAGCAGCTTTGAACGTTCTGACAGCCTTTCTGATGAGGAAGCGTCGTTTACGGCGCCGGAAGCCAGGATACTCATTGTTGACGATAACGACATAAATCTCGAGGTCGCAAAGGGTGTCACCGAGCCGCTGGGAATGCAGGTAGACACAGCCGCCAGCGCCGAGGAGGCGATAGAAAAGGTCCGCAACTGCCGCTACGATATCGTGTTCATGGATCACATGATGCCAGGCATGGACGGCATTGAAGCAACTCACCTTATCCGTGAGAAGTTCCCGACATATGCGGACGTTCCGATAATCGCACTGACTGCCAGTGTGGGCAGCGGCGCGCGCGAAATGTTCCTGCGCGAAGGAATGAACGACTTTATAGCGAAGCCGATAGACATAAGGGACATGATCAACAAGATACGCCGCTGGCTCCCTGAGGAAAAGATCGTCCCTGTTTCAATGCCCGGGCAGTCGACGGCGCCGACGGCTGCCAGCATGCTCCCCGTGGTGGAGGGTGTTGATACGGCAGCGGCTCTTTCACTGCTGAACAGTGAAAATCTGCTGAGAATAGTGATGAAGCAGTTCTGCCGTTCCGCTGAGAGAAACGAGTCGCACATAAGATACCTCTGGAAGATAAGCGATATCAAGCAGTTCACGATAGAGGTGCATTCACTCAAGAGCTCCGCAAGGCAGATAGGCGCGAACCACCTTTCGCAGATGGCTGCGCTGCTGGAGGAAGCGGGAAACAAGTACGACGTTGATTTCATCAGCAGGCACACCAATGCAATGCTGACGGAATATCTGCGTATCAGCCAGGCGCTTTCAAGCTACTTCAATGACACCGAGGCTGAGATGGCTTCGTATTCGGAGCATGGCGCTTCTTCGCAGCGCCCGGCGTCTGGTGGTGTTGGAAGCGTGAGCGTTTCTGGCGCGTCAGTTACGGCAAATGTCTCAGCGGCTGCCCCAGCAGAGCAGGGAATGTCGCTCCTCGATGAAATGCAGCAGGCTATCGACGAGATGGATACCATTCACATAGATGATGTGATAGAGAAGATGGAAGCCTTCAACTATAGCGGTGCAGAACAGCAGTTTTTTGAAAGGCTGAAAGTCGCTGCAGATGACTGTGATATCGACGCGGCAGCGGAAATAATAGCCGAGTGGAAAAAACAAGTACAGGTCACCTCTAAAAACCCTGTTTGAGTGAAAATAGTTTTTAGAGGTTACTTACAATAATTCTGCACAAGGAGCATTTGAATAAATGGAAGAACACAGAATGACGAGCGCGCAGGCCGAATTGGAGATGAAAGCCCTTAGAAGGGTCTTTCCCGAGGTAAGTCTGATCGATGAGAACGAGATAAAGAGCAATTCAGCAGGGGTAAATCCCACGACTGTCAATGCTTTTTACGAAAAGAAGCAGCTGACGAGGCTGGAACTTGTTGGCAATGACATTTACCAGATAGTCGCAGAATATGCGGAGATCGACGGAAAGCCCTGCGTTATCGAGATGATAAAGCCGCTTTCCGGTGAACATCTGGTGTGCCCGGGTGGACTGGAGCAGTTTTCGGGTCTTGTGAAGAGCGGCAACATGTACATTGATCAGCTCACTGGCGCGCTTGACAGGCGTTATTATGAGGAATTCCTGCGCAATACCAGGGTCAATGCAGGCGTTATGATGATAGACATTGATGATTTCAGTCTGTATAACGATTCCCAGGGACACACCGCGGGGGACGAGGCTCTTAAAGCGTCCGCAGACGCTATCCGCAGGAGCGTCCGCATGACTGATACAGTTATACGCTATGGCGGAGATGAGTTCCTTGTTATTATGCCGGGTCTGACCGAGGACAGGTTCGCGCAGCAGATGAGGTATATCCGCAGGCAGATACGCAAGGTGGAGATCGCGGGCAGGGGCGAAGCAAAACTGTCCGTCAGTATAGGCGGCGTGCTTGCGGGAAACGAGCTGCTTTCTTCCGCAGTGGAGCGTGCAGGCAAGCTGATGTTCGTATCGCAGGGGCAGGATAACGCAGCCGGCGATGGGGAGTCTGCAATAAGTTCAAAGAAGCTCAATGTGCTCATTGTTGACGATTCCCAGCTGA
>ULLX01019506.1_pt1 | contig 14456 bp, 9 predicted proteins | sample 1951501 | NCBI WGS metagenome assembly ULLX01 (sample SAMEA4835535, study PRJEB28245) | human gut metagenome | biome: gut microbiome; material: fecal sample | place: Denmark | collected 2008
GGAATTCTGCTCACGCTCGCGGCAGTCATACCCGCAGGCGAGGGCGAGGGCTGGCGCGCATTCTTCGACGTGATGCACGGGCTTTTCGGCTACTCTGCGTTCCTGGTGGGACCGCTGCTCATATTCATCGCGATACAGGTCTCCGCAGCTAAGGAACCGAAAAAGCTTGGCGGCACGGTCGCGAAATGCTGCGTGGGTATTCTCATGCTGTGCGCTGCGGTGCAGATTTTCTTTGTCGGCGAGACCCCCGGCAAGGACTTCTTCGACGTCATCGCGCAGCTGTACGTTTACGGCATGGAGTTCCGCGGGGGCGGCGTATTCGCGCTGTTCATCGGCGGACTTCTCCTGCTGCTGGGCAGGCTTGGCGCGACGATAATCATGGTGCTGCTGATAATGGTGTGCATATTCCTGTTCACCGGAATGTCGGTGGTGGATTTCGTTCACCGTGTTTCCGACCCGATGAAGAAAGCCGGTGAAAAGGCGAAGGAGCACCACGAGCGCGTTAAGGAAGACAACAGGATAGCCGCTGAGCAGTTCCGGATCGACCAGGAGGAGCTTGAGCGCATTCAGGCTGAAATAGACGCCGAGCAGGAGGACAAGCGCGCAGTCAGCGAGCTGAAAAAGGCTGTGTTCAGCGTGGACGATCCTGAAGAGACCACCGCGCCCGAAACCACCGAAGCGCAGCCCGAGGAAATCCCCGCAGAGCCTGAGCCTGCAGAGGAGCCGGAGCCTGAGGAAAAGCTCATCAGCGAGCAGCACGAGGACAACAAGGACTACATGTCCGAGCTGAAGAACTATATCATGGAAAAGAACCGCGCCGCCATTGAAGAAGCCGAGAAGAGCGAAAAGGATCCCTTGGAGGACGAGGACGCGGAACTTGTGCCGATAATCGACGCGATACACCGCTTCCGCGAGGAACCCGAAAACACTCCGGTCAGGACGATAGAGGACCTGCCGGAGAATTCCGTAACCTCCTCCGACGAGGGAGAGCTGCCGTTTGACATCGACGACGTTCTCGACGAGCCGGAGGAAATTCCCCCCGCAAAGCCCGAAATAATCGAAGTCCCCCGACCTGGAATGGAAACCCGCAAGCCCGAAGCGCCGCGCCCTGCGCCCGCTGAGCAGCCGAAGCCCGTTCAGAGCGCGCAGCTGCAGACCGGGGCGCCCGCGCAGAAGCAGGCGGCGGACGGCTCCATGCAGAATATCACGCTGAGCGACGTTTACACGCTCCCCCCGGTGAACCTGCTGAACCCGGTACAGAAGAAAGTCACACAGGCTGACATCGACAACGAGATAGAGCGCAATTCCAAGAAGCTGGTAGAGGCGCTGCAGAGTTTCGGCGTGCAGACAAAGCTTGTCGGCGTGAGCCGCGGTCCGTCAGTCACACGTTATGAGCTGCAGCCGGCGCCGGGCGTGAAAATATCGCGTATCACCGGCCTTGTGGACGATATCGCGCTTAACCTTGCTTCCGCGGGAGTGCGCATCGAGGCGCCTATCCCGAACAAGTCAGCGGTTGGCATAGAGGTGCCCAACAAGGTGCGCGATACGGTGTTCTTCCGTGAACTGATAGATACCCCGGAGTTCCGCGGAAGCTTCAGCAAGAAGCTTGAGACCGTTCTCGGCAAGGACATCAGCGGCACCATGGTGACATGTAACATCGCGAAGATGCCGCACCTGCTTATCGCTGGCACCACCGGTTCCGGTAAGTCGGTCTGCGTGAACTCCATCATCATGAGTATCCTCATGAAATCCACCCCCGATGACGTTCGCCTGATAATGGTAGACCCGAAAAAGGTTGAGTTCATGATGTATAACGGAATTCCGCACCTGCTCATTCCGGTCGTAACCGACCCGAAGAAGGCGGCAGGCGCGCTTGCGTGGGCAGTCAACGAGATGCTCAATCGCTATAAGATGTTTTCTGAGAATAACGTACGCGACTTCACGGGCTTCAACGAGCTTGCCGCAGACCCTGACAGCGGGCTGACCAAAATGTCGCATATCGTTATATTCATCGACGAGCTGGCAGACCTGATGATGGCTTCCCCAAAGGACGTCGAGGACAGTATCGTGCGCCTGGCTCAGATGGCGCGTGCCGCGGGAATGCACCTTGTTATCGCGACGCAGCGCCCGACAGTCAATGTCGTTACGGGACTTATCAAAGCGAATATCCCTAGCCGTATTGCGCTGATGGTGGCTTCCCAGATGGACAGCCGCGTAATTCTCGACGCGGGCGGCGCAGAAAAGCTGCTTGGCAACGGCGATATGCTGTATATGCCCGTTGGACTTCCGAAGCCCGTCAGAGTGCAGGGCTGCTTCGTTTCCGACAAGGAAGTTGAGCACGTTGTGGAGTTCATCAAGCAGACGTTCAAGGCTGAATACGACGAGAATATCATAGAAGAAATCGAGCGCCAGACCGAGATAGTCAATTCAGCGCAGGAAAGCAAGGGCGGCTCCGACGGCGATATAGACACCAGCGACGAGCGGCTCGAGGAAGCGATAGATTTCGTGGTGGAAGCAGGCACCTGCAGCACATCGTCGCTGCAGCGCAGGTTAAAGCTGGGTTACGGCAGGGCTGCGCGCCTGGTGGACATCATGGAGGAAATGGGCGTGGTAGGTCCGCTGGAGGGCAGCAAGCCGCGTCAGGTGCTCATGAGCAAACAGGAATGGGCTGAGAGGAAGCTCCAGCAAAAATAAAGCGAGGACAACAAAATGCCATTTTTACCAGTCAGCAGACAGGATATGGAGGAGCGCGGTATAGAGCAGTTGGATTTCATCTGCTTCACCGGCGACGCATATATCGACCACCCCACGTTCGGAATTGCGATAATTTCGCGCATGATAGAAGCCGCTGGCTTCACTGTGGGAATTATCGCGCAGCCGCTGTGTGACGCGGATTACATGAAGCTGGGCAGACCGAAGTACTGCTTCATGGTCACGGGTGGAAACATCGACAGCATGGTGTCGAATTACACCGTGGCTCTAAAGAAGCGCAACGACGACGCGTATTCCCCCGGAGGCAGGGGAGGCAGGCGCCCCGACCGTGCGCTGACTGTCTACTGCCAGAATTTGAAGCGGCTTTACCCCGACGTTGAAATATCCATTGGCGGTCTGCAGGCTTCGCTGCGCCGTTTCGCGCATTACGATTATTGGAGCGACAGCGTTATGCCGTCTGTTCTGGTAAGCTCCGGCGCTGATTACCTCATGTACGGTATGGGTGAAGTCACGCTGACGCAGATGCTCAACAATTTCAAGGCAGGTCTGAAACTTAAGGACATGCACGACCTGCGCGGAATATGCTACCTCACCGAGCCTGAGAACACTCCGATAGGGGCGGTACAGTGCGACAGCTTCGAGATAGTACGCGATAACAAGAAGGCATACGCGAAATCCTGCCGCAAGCAGTACGATGAGCAGGACGAGGTTTACGGCAGGACGATAGTCCAGCGGCACGGCGATAAAATGCTGGTGCAGAATCCACCGCAGCGCAGCGTTACGCAGGCTGAGTTCGATTACACCTATGAGCTGCCGTACATGCGCATGTACCACCCGATGTACGAAAAGGAGGGTGGAGTTCCGGCTATACAGGAGGTCGAGTTCTCGATAACTCATAACCGCGGCTGCTTCGGGTTCTGTAACTTCTGTTCCATCGCGCTGCACCAGGGGCGCCGGGTGCAGACCCGCAGCGAGGACAGCGTTTATGAGGAAGCTGTCAGGCTGTCGGAAAATCCGCGCTTCAAGGGCTATATCCACGATGTCGGTGGACCTACCGCTAACTTCCGCCACCCGTCGTGCGAAAAGCAGGAGAAATACGGCATGTGCAAGGGCAAGAAGTGCCTTGCGCCCACCCCATGCAAGAACCTCATCGCCGACCACAGCGACTATATCCACCTGCTGCGCCGTCTGCGCTCCATCAAAAAGGTGAAGAAGATATTCATTCGTTCCGGCATTCGCTTTGATTACATGCTCCAGGACAAGAATAACGACTTCCTGGACGAGCTGGTGCAGTACCATGTCAGCGGTCAGCTGAAAGTCGCGCCGGAGCACGCGAGCAACAAGGTGCTCGATAAGATGGGGAAACCGCACATCGAGGTCTACGAGGAATTTGAAAAACGCTTCTATGCGGCAACGAAAAAATGCGGCAAGGAACAGTACCTTGTGCCGTACCTGATGTCCAGCCACCCGGGTTGCACCCTTGAAGAAGCTGTGGAACTTGCGGTGTTCCTGAAAAAGCACAATATCCGACCCGAGCAGGTGCAGGATTTCTACCCCACACCGGGGACTATTTCCACGGCAATGTTCTGGACAGGACTTGACCCATACACCATGGAACCGGTATTCGTGCCGAGGACTCCCGAGGAAAAGCGCATGCAGCGCGCACTGCTGCAGTACTTCAAGCCGGAGAACCACGATATCGTGGAAAAGGCGCTCATCATGGCGCATCGCCGCGACCTCATCGGCACCGGCAGGGAATGTCTGATACCACCGGGGGCGCTGAGCCGTAATTCCCAGCAGGGAAAGGCGCAGGGCAGGAACGGCAGACCCGCGGGGAATTCCCTTCCGAACCAGGGAAATACGAAGCGCAGCGGCAGGGAAACCGCTGGCAGAAACGAGAGGGGGAGCGTGAATGGCAGGAGAGCGGCGCCGCAGAAAAAGCCAGCCGGCAAACACCGGGGCTAAGGTGATGCTTGTTGTGTTCACGGTTATGTTCGTGCTCTCACTGGGAATATACCTGAACGAGAAGATATTCCGTCTGGAATGGCTCCCTACCTCTGCCGAGATAATCTCAGCGCTGGGCGGCAAGACCACGGTGACAGTCGCAGAGGGCAGCGTTGCGGTGCATTACATTGACGTCGGTCAGGGCGACTGCGAATTCATCGTCGCAGGTGAAACACGGGTGATCATCGATGCAGGCGAGCCGATGTATTCCAGCCGGGTCATAAATTACATAAGCAGGCTTGGTTACCGCAGGATAGATTACGTCATCGCGACCCACCCGCATGATGATCACATCGGCGGCATGGCAGACGTGCTGGAGGAATTCAACGTCGGCAAGGTGATCATGCCGGAGATACCCGACAACATTCTGCCGAACGGAAACAGCTTTGAAAAAATGCTGGACGTCATAGACCGTAAGAATATTCAGGCTGAGTATTCACGCACCGGCACAGAGATAAAGCTTGGCAGCGGCGCAGTGCTGCGTATAATCGCGCCGGCGCACAGCGACTACACATCGCTGAATAATTTCTCGATAGTCTGCAGGCTCATACATGGCAGCAGGTCTTTCCTGTTCTGCGGGGATATTGAGAGAGCGGCTGAGAGCGACATCGTCAACAGCAGGGAATACCTGAAATGCGACGTGCTTAAAGTCGGGCATCATGGCAGTACGTCGTCCAGCACGCCGACATTCCTTGAAGCGGTCATGCCGGAATACGCGGTGATAGAAGTCGGCGAGGGGAACCCTTACGGGCACCCTAAACCTGAGGTAGTCCAGCGCCTGAAAGACATCGGCGCCCAGGTGCTGACGACGGAGGACAACGGCAATATAGTGTTCGTCAGCGATGGCGAGAATTTACGGTTGCATGTTGAAAAAGAATCAGAAACGGAGGAAGCGGCATGATAGTTGTAGATAGAATTGAAGAAGATATCGCAGTGGTTTATTTTGACGACCAGAAGCTGAACATTCCGATCAGCGAGCTTCCTGAGGGAATACACGAAGGAAGCGTGCTGAAAAAGACCCCGGACGGGCTGGTTCCCGACCCTGAGGAAGAAGCGCGCCACCGCAGGCAGATCGCCGACAAAATGCACAGGTTGTTCAAGTGAGCGGTGTTGCCTTAAGTGAACATCATGGTTCATTGAGATGAGTCCGGTAAAGTTGCCGGGCTCATTTTTTTGTGCCCTTTTGTAATTCCGAGGATAGGTTGGACTATACAACTTGCACAAAAATCCGGAAGAAAACACAGCTGTACCGCCAAAAATTCATTCTGTCGGTTGACAAATGAGTTAGCCGGTGCTAATATAGCCCTGTGATCAAAAAATAGTCATAGAGGGGGAGCGACAGAAGTGACTACCACATTTACCGAAGAGTACAACGAATTTCTGACAACGCACGGGTTTAAGACCGTGAATGTCAACGGGCAGGATTTTGAGGTGATAGATTCCGGGAGCGGCGCTGTACCGCATGTCGGAATTCTACACCGACTGGGAGGACCCCAAAGGCCTTGCAGCGTGGAAAAAGGCGCGGGAGCTTTTCTTCCGGTACTACGCGGACTTTTTCAGCGGTGAACGCCCGCTCGTTGAACTCGTCAACGTGCCTTATGAGGATTACTCCATGCCGGTGTTGAAATTCAATGCGGAAAAGCCGAAAGGCACACTTATCACAGGTCTGCTGAATATCGTCCTTTACGGCTTCGGCTGGCAGACATCTGCTTGTCCTGCGGAATGCGTGGTCAGTTTCCTCCCACGAGATAACAACGTATGCAGAGCAATGCCGCAAATGACTGTCGCGTTATTGTGCGGTGTTGTCTTAAGTCACATTGAGATAAGCCCGAATGCATTTGCGACCGAGCTTATCAGAATAACGGCTGCGAAAAACGGACACAGGTACTTTATCATAAAATTGAAGATCTTCTTTCGCTTGAAAGTTCCGTTTCCCTGGGTCATTTCCTCTTCTATTTTTCTAACTCCCATCACGCGGGATACCAGAAGGCAGGTTGCAATTGCGGCAATCGGCATCATCACTGAGTTTGTGAGGAAGTCGAAGAAGTCCAGAAACTGCATTCCGAGTATCTGTACGCCGCTGAGCGGTCCATAACCCAGGGAGGACAGGGAGCCGAGCAATATCATAATTCCTGTAATGATCAGGGTGGATTTCTTTCTTCCCCAGCCGAGTTCGTCCTGGAAAGTCGATACTGCGCTTTCAGTCAGGGCTATGGAGCTGGTCAGCGCGGCACACAGCACAAGCAGGAAGAACAGGATTCCGACAAAGCCGCCCATGCTCATGTTTGCGAATACTTTCGGAATCGTCACGAACATCAGCGACGGGCCTGCTTTGAGGTTTTCAGTGTCGCCGCCTGAGAATGCGAAAACGGCAGGGATTATCATCAGACCTGCCATTATTGCAATGCCCGTGTCGAATATTTCAACGTTTTCAGTGGATTTCTCAATGGATACGTCCCTTTTCATATATGAGCCGAAGGTTATCAGTATACCCATTGCGATGGACAGGGAATAGAACATCTGCCCCATTGCTGAAACGACCGTCATCCATGAAAAGTTCGAGAAGTTGGGTATCAGGAAGTACCTGACGCCCTCCAGCGCGCCGGGTCTGGTGACGGAGTAAACCGTGATAATGACCGACAGGACCACCAGAACAGGCATCATGAACTTGGAAACACGCTCTACTCCGTGCCTGACTCCACCGAAAATAATAACGACTGTAAGCAGGGCGAACGCAAGAAAACAAAGTTCAGTGCTGCCTCCGCTGGATATGAACTCCCCGAAGTAGCCGTCGGTTGCGAGCTGTTCGCCATTGCCCATGATATATTCCGCAAGATATTTGATCACCCAGCCGCCGATAACCGAATAGTATGGCACGATGAGGATAGGTATGACTGCGTTTATCCAGCCGCCCAGCGACAGCCATTTTGATTTCCCGAATGCTTTATATGCGCCCACGGGGCTTTTCTGCGTCATGCGGCCGATGGCAGTTTCCGCGGTGATCATCGTATAGCCGAATGTCAGCGCCAGTACGATATAGATCAGCAGGAATATACCGCCGCCATATTTTGCCGCCAGATACGGAAACCTCCATATGTTTCCCAGCCCGACTGACGCACCCGCCGCTGACAGCACAAATCCAAGTTTTCCGGAAAATGTGCTTCGTTTTTTCTGGTTCTGTTCCATTGTTTTCTCCTTTTTGCCTAAAATATAATCATTTTAATTATATCATATTATTTTCTTTTTGTATAGTACTTATTACTAATTTTCATACATGGTTTTTGGCTTGACTTTTTTGTTAAAACATAGTATCATAATAGTATTATGCTGATCAAAAATAAAAGGTCACCTCTAAAAACCTCATGTGAGCGAAAATGTGCAGTGCGCGCCATCTTCGTCTGTCAACGAGCGAAATTTTTGATGTGACGGCGTCCATGCCGTCACTCGGTTATTTCGCTCTGCAACATCGTGTTGCACCTCCTCGTAAGGCATACAGCCTTACTTCGTCGGCTTTCCTAGAATCTGGCACACCCTGCCCATTTTTGCTTTTCGCACCGGTTTTTAGAGGTTCCCAAAAGAATTTGCCGCAATAATTTTGCGGCATGACCTCCGTATATTAAATTATAAAGAGAAATGGGAGACAGCGGGATACGTTGGTCTTGGTCGGCTGTATATCGGAAAAAAATTAAATTCGGAGGTCGGTCAATGAGCAGAGAAAAACTTGGAAGCAGACTGGGATTTATACTATTGAGCGCAGGCTGCGCCATAGGCATAGGCAACGTCTGGAAATTCCCGTATATTGTGGGGCAGAATGGCGGTGGGCTGTTTGTGCTCATCTATCTTGTATTCCTGGCGATATTGGGAATTCCGGTGCTGACAATGGAATTCTCGGTCGGCAGAGCCGCACAGCGCAGTCCTGTCAAGATGTATCAGCAGCTTGAACCGAAAGGATCAAAGTGGCATATCCACGGTGTTGCTGCGATGGTCGGAAGTTATATTCTGCTGATGTTCTACACAACAGTCGCCGGGTGGATGCTGAGGTATTTCTTCTCCACTGCAAGCGGAGCGCTTTCCGGTCTGGACTCCGCGGGGATATCCGGGCACTTTGATTCTGTGCTCGCAGACCCGCTGACGATGATACTGTTTGTGGCGATAGTCCTTGCAGCAGCGGTGCTGATATGTTCCATAGGGGTTAAAAACGGGCTGGAGCGCGTGACAAAAGTGATGATGCTGGCTCTGCTGGCGATAATGGTCATTCTGGCGATAAACAGCTTCTTTATGGAGGGCGGTGAAGACGGACTTGCATTCTACCTCAAGCCGAATTTTGAAGAGATTAAGAAAGTCGGCGTCGGTAATGTCATTGTCAGCGCGATGAATCAGGCGTTCTTTACTCTCAGCCTCGGTATGGGTGGAATGGCCATCTTCGGCAGCTACATAGGCAAGGACAGGTCTCTTCTTGGTGAATCCGTGAATGTCGCGCTGCTGGACACGTTTGTTGCGTTCTCTTCGGGGCTTATCATTTTCCCGGCGTGCTTTGCGTACGGCGTTGACGTTGACAGCGGTCCCAGCCTTATTTTCCTGACGCTTCCGAACATATTCAATCACATTCCGCTCGGACGTCTGTGGGGCAGTCTGTTCTTTGTGTTCATGTCGTTTGCGGCGCTTTCCACCGTGCTTGCCGTTTTCGAGGAAATAACTGCATGCGTTGAGGACCTAACAGGCTGGAGCAGAAGAAAATGCTGCATTTTCAATGGAATTCTGCTTCTGGTGCTTTCCATACCCTGTTGCCTTGGATTTAATGTCCTGAGTGGATTACAGCCGTTGGGCGAGGGTACCAATATCATGGATATCGAGGATTTCATCGTAAGCAATCTTGTTCTTCCCTTAGGCTCGCTTGTGCTGATTCTGTTCTGCACGATGAAAAAGGGCTGGGGCTGGGAAAACTATACGAATGAAGTCAACACAGGAAAAGGTCTGAAGATGAAAAATTTCCTGCGCGGATATCTGACCTATATTCTTCCGGTTATGGTCGCTATTATTTTTGTAATTGGTATAGTGCAGAAATTCATTCCGGCTTAGGTTCCTGCGGCGTTAAAGATCAGCCATTTCGAAACCGGTATTTGAAATCAACAGATTAATGTCGCCTCTAAAAACTTCATGTGAGCGAAAATGTGAAGTGCGCGCCATTCACTTCTCTCAACAAGCGAAATCGTGGTGTACCTCCTCGCATTCGGCGCACTCTGTCCATTTTCCCTTTTCAAACTGGGTTTTAGAGGTTCCCATTAATGAGATTCCCGGATAGGGACATGATCATCATGAGCCAGATAAGACGTTTAGTCTTACCTGGCTTTATTGGATGAAGAGCAATGGATTTATTGAAATACTGCTTTCTCCGGAATATGCTGATCAATGGTGAAAATACACAAAAATAGTGGCATAATGTCGGCTATTGTGATCAAGTCTACAGAATTTTTCAGGACACCTTGTAGAGTGGAAAAAAAAGTAGTATAATAAAAAACAGTGTAAAACAAAATAATCTATATTATAAAGGAATGTGAGAACATTGGTTAGAAACGATTTAAGGAACATTGCGATAATCGCCCACGTTGACCACGGCAAGACTACCCTGGTCGATGAGATGCTGAAGCAGGGCGGCGCTTTCCGCGAGAACCAGGTAGTAAACGACCGCGTAATGGACAGCAACGCACTTGAGCGCGAGCGCGGAATTACGATACTTGCGAAGAACACCTCCTGCATGTACAACGGCGTGAAGATAAACATCGTTGACACCCCCGGCCACGCGGATTTTTCCGGCGAGGTCGAGCGTATACTCAAGATGGTAAACGGCGTGCTGCTGCTGGTAGACTCCTTTGAGGGAACCATGCCCCAGACCCGTTTCGTGCTCCAGAAGGCACTGGAACTCGGTCATAAGATCATCGTTGTAGTCAACAAGACAGACCGCCCCGACGCCCGCAACAAGGAAGTCGTAGACGAGGTGCTGGAACTTCTGCTCGACCTGGACGCTTCTGAAGAGCAGATAGACAGCCCTGTTATCTTCTGCTCCGGCAGACTTGGACTTGCAAGCTACGACCCCGACCAGATGGGTACCGATTTCAAGCCGCTGTTTGATAAGATAATCGAGCATATCCCCGCTCCCGAGGGCGACCCTGACGGTGAGCTCCAGGTTCTGGTAAGCTCCATCGACTATAACGAGTACGTCGGCAGAATTGCAATCGGACGTATCGAGCGCGGAAAGATGCGCAAGAACCAGGAAGTTATCGTGTGCGACCACCACAACCGCACAGCTCCGTTCAAGAGCAAGATAGTTTCCCTGTACCAGTTCGAGGGTCTCAACAAGGTAGAGGTAGACGAGGCTATGGTAGGCGACATCGTGTGCTTCTCCGGTATCGAGGGCGTTACCATCGGTCAGACCATCTGCTCCGTTAATGCTCCCGAGCCGCTTCCTTTCGTGAAGATCTCCGAGCCGACAGTTGAAATGACATTCTCCGTTAACACCAGCCCGTTTGCTGGCAGAGAGGGTAAGTTCGTAACTTCCCGCCAGATACGCGAGCGCCTGATGAAGGAAACCCTCAAGGACGTGTCCCTGCGCGTTTCCGACAGCGATACGCTGGACGCATTCAACGTTGCCGGTCGTGGTGAGATGCACCTGTCGATCCTCATCGAAACCATGCGCCGTGAGGGTTACGAGCTTTCCGTCAGCACACCCCGTGTCCTGACTAAGGAGATCGACGGCGTTCTCTGCGAGCCTGTCGAGCGCCTTGTTGTAGACGTACCGGCTGATTCCGTAGGTTCCGTAATGCAGAGCATGGGCGTGCGCAAGGGCGAGATGATCTCCATGCACCCCATCGGCAACCGCACCCGTCTGGAGTTCCTGGTTCCGTCAAGAGGTCTGTTCGGCTATCGCGGTGAGTTCATGACCGATACCAAGGGCGAGGGTATCATGAACTCCACATTCGACAGCTACAAGCCGTATTTCGGTGATATCCCGAGAAGAACCGTAGGTTCCCTGGTAGCATGGGAAACAGGTCCCTCTATCACATACGGTCTGTTCAACGCGCAGGAGCGTGGTACGCTGTTCATCGGCGCCGGCGTTCCGGTTTACGAGGGCATGATCGTGGGCGTTTCTCCGAAGGCTGGCGATATCGTCATCAACGTCTGCAAGAAGAAGCACCTGACAAATACCCGTGCTTCCGGCTCCGACGACGCGCTGCACCTTATCCCACCGAAGCAGATGAGCCTTGAGGAGTGCCTTGACTTCATTCAGGACGACGAGCTTGTTGAGGTAACACCTAAGAGCATTCGCATGAGAAAGATAATTCTCGAACGTGACCTGCGTCTTAAGGCAGAAGCAAAGAAGAAGTAAACAACACAGCCGCGCGAATTCCGTGCGGCTGAATTTATACGAGGTGACTATGTACAAGGCAATACTCTGGGATATCGACGGCACGCTGCTGAACTTTCTCAAATCCGAAAATGCGGCGATAAAGGAATGCTTCCGCAAGCTGGAGCTTGGCGAATGCACCGACGAAATGGTCGCGGATTATTCCGTGATAAACGACGGCTACTGGCGCATGCTGGAGCGCGGTGAAATAGCGAAGCCTGTGCTGTTCCTGCGGCGTTTCGCGGATTTCTTTGAGAAGTACGGCATATGCGCGGGCACTGAGGAATTCAACAGACTGTACCAGCAGACGCTGGGGGAGCACATATTCTTCAACGACAATTCATACGAACTTGTGAAATCGCTGAAATCCCGCGGGATAAGGCAGTACGCGGTGACAAACGGTTCATTCACCGCGCAGGACAGAAAGCTGCGTAGATCCGGGCTGGACAAGCTGTTTGACGGGATATTCATATCCGATGTTGTGGGCGCGGAGAAGCCGTATAACGAGTATTTCGACAGTGTATTCCAGCAGATACCCGAGGGCAGGGAAGAGGTCATCATTGTCGGCGACTCGCTGACCAGCGACATAAAGGGCGCAAATAACGCGGGCATAGCCTGCTGCTGGTACGACCCGGAAAACAAGCCGGCGCCCGACGGACTGCGCATAGACCACATCATCACCGACCTCAGCCAGATAAATCAGATAGTATGAAAATTCCCCGGAAGCGTGAACTTCCGGGGAAACTTACATCATCGGTGAAAACAGCCTGAGTATCGCCCTGCCTATGCGCCTGAAAATGTTGATGTGTATGCAGTCGGAGTAGGTTATCTCCTGGCATTCGCGCAGGGTTTCAAGGTAATCCAGCTTTATGTCGGAGATGCAGTCGCATTTGTACATCAGCGCGGCGCATTCAAAGTGCAGATAGAGGCTGCGGAAATCAAGGTTTATCGTTCCGACGACTGCCATCTTGTCGTCGGAAACGAAATTCTTCGCGTGAATGAACCCCGGCGTGTATTCGTAGATCTTCACGCCGTACTTCACCAGCTTGCGGTAATGTGCCCGGGTGACCGCGAAAACGAACCACTTATCCGGAATGTGCGGGGTGATTATGCGCACGTCCACGCCGCTTTTTGCCGCCAGTATCAGCGCGGTCTGCATTTCGTTGTCGATTACAAGGTAGGGAGTTGTGATGTAGACGTAGTTTTCCGCGTTGTTGATGATGTTGAGGTAGACGTTTTCGCCAACGGGTTCTTCGTTCAGGGGGCTGTCCGTGTAGGGGACTACAACTCCATCCCTATGGATATCCGCTATTTCGTCCGGGACAGGACGATACTTTTCCATGTCAGCTGCGTGGTTTTCCGTGAGGTAGTTCCACATTGTGAGGAACATCACCGTGAAACTCCAGACTGCCTCTCCGCGCAGCATTACGGCGCTGTCCTTCCAGTGACCGTATTTCTGCTTTTCGTTGATGTATTCGTCTGCGAGATTTATTCCCCCGGTGAATGCAGTATGCCCGTCTATCACGAGAATTTTTCGGTGGTCGCGGTTGTTCATTTTAGCCGACCACACCGGACGGAACGGGTTGAAAACACGGCATTTTATCCCGCGGCGTTCCAGTTCTTCGTTATACTTATGGGGAAGCGTCAGCAGGCAGCCGATGTCGTCGTATATCAGCCGGACGTCCACGCCCTCTGCGGCTTTGCGCTCCAGTATTTCGAGGATAGTCCCCCACATGATGCCGTCTGAAATGATGAAATACTCAAGGAAGATAAAGCGCCGCGCCTTTTCAAGCTGGTTTATCATCTCCGAGAATTTCTCTTCACCGCTGGGGAAGTACACCGTGTCGGTATTGCTGTAAACCGGGTAACCACCGTAGTTGTACAGGTACTTTGCCTGGCGTTCCACACCGTAGTCGTCCCAGTGCAGGCGGTGCATTATTTTTTCGTCCTGCGGGAGATGCAGCCTGGCTTCGTCGTTGTACTGCATCATTCTCTTGCGGATACGGTCGCCGGAATGGCTGTTGCCGAAGAAGATATAGAACATTACGCCGAATATCGGGAACGACAGTATAACGAATATCCACGCCATCTTGTAGCTGGGGTTGATATCGGTGTTGTAGATGTACAGCGAGAGCGCGGCGCCTATTCCCAGAAAAACGAGGTAAGAGTAGGTGTACAGCGTGCCGAATGTCAGAAAGATGAATACGAGATAGGTTATCTGAATGATGATGCCAAGAATGCACACAACGGTGCGGTTGAATATCTTTTTCAATACCTTTGTCAGAAAATGCATTTAGGCTCCTTTTATTGCGAAAACAAAAGCGGCAGCCGAAGCTGC
>ULLX01033032.1_pt1 | contig 14311 bp, 13 predicted proteins | sample 1951501 | NCBI WGS metagenome assembly ULLX01 (sample SAMEA4835535, study PRJEB28245) | human gut metagenome | biome: gut microbiome; material: fecal sample | place: Denmark | collected 2008
GCTGGCAATCGCAAAGCCTGCAATAGTAAAAAGCAGCCGGATGACATGCACATGGTTTTCCACGGCGTCCAGGATCACGGGGGAAATGTACAGATCAATCAGGTTCTGCGCCACTGACAAAAGTGCAATCAGAAGGCAAAGTACAAGAACCATTTTTTCATCTGAATTCCAGGCCAGACGGATCATAAAGCCAATGTTTTGGAAGGTGTTATATTTAGGAGTGGAGTTGCTTTTTGTAAACATAAAGAGTACCTTTCTGGGCTTTTTCATTATTTTACCAGAAAAAATGTCCCCGGGTCAAACCGGGGACGAATTGTTAATCGGGGTGATGAATTGTAAAGTTACGTTTTACCTGCAGTATTTTAAGGAAAAATAAGGTGCCCTGCTTTTATACCTGCGGAATCAAAATCTCCGTAGTAAAAGCCCCATCCTCACTGTTACGGTTGATATATCCGTCCAGACGTTTCACGATATCATCAATGCGGATCAGGCCAAGACCGTGCCCTTCCCCTTTGGTGCTTTTAAACAGATTTCCCTCCTTTTTCATTTTCTTTCCAGCGGTAAAATTGGTAAAGGAAATGTATAGCTGGGTGCCTTTCATGTCCATATAGATGCGAATGATCCGCTGCTCTTTGGGAAGCGCCAGGCTGGCCTCAATGGCATTGTCAAAAAGGTTTCCGATAATACAGCACAGATCGATCTCCGAAGATTTCAGCTTCACCGGAATATCGGCATCTGCAATCACCTGAATCTCCTTTGACCTTGCCAGGGAGATTTTTGAGTTTAAGATTGCATCTGCCATAGGATTTCCTGTTTTGACTACGGTATCCACAGTCGTCAGATCCTCATCCAGCAGATCCAGATAATGCCGGATGGCTTCCCAGTCTTCTGCCGCCGCATAGGCCTTCATGGTCTGGATGTGATTGCGGTAGTCGTGTCTCCAGCCCCGGATCTGGCGATACATATTGTCCACTTCCTGATAGTGTGTCTGGATCAGTTCCTGCTGATAAACGGCAAGCTTCTTATCCATTCTTTTCGAAAAAAATCCCATTGTGCATTCACTCCATATTTATAATGGCCCGGTTAAGCTTCTCATAGACACCTCTTGGAAGAGGAAGAACCGTTCCATCCTGCAGATAAATTTCTTTTCTGGTGACACGGCTGATCCGGGTAAGGTTGACAATCAGGGAACGTCCTGCCCGGAAAAAACGGGAATCCAGGTGTTTTTCCAGTTCCCCAAGAGTCATTTTCAGGGTAAAATCACTGATTTCATGCAGGGTTACATAGTTTCTGTAAACTTCTGCATACCGCAGCTGATTAAGTGGAAACCGCACCATTTCCCCGCCGCTTGTGAGAGTCAGAACTTTCTCATTTGCGGAAAGCTTACGGGCTGCACGGTCCAGAACTGTGAAAAGCTTCTCTTCCTTCAGAGGTTTCAATAGATAATGAAGTGCCTCCACCTCATATCCTTCTGCAATATAATCTGAATATCCGGTGACAAACACAATCTGGATGGTATGGTTGTCCTGACGCAGCTTTTTCGCCATGGAAATGCCGTCCATGTCTCCCATTTCAATATCCAGAAGAAGGATGTCATATTCTTTATTCTCAGCGTAATGAAAAAGAAAATTCTCCGCAGAAGTAAATTCGCGAACACGCACCGCCGCTTCCTTTGCACTGCCCCACTTTTTCACAAGGGAGGAAAGGAAGGCGCGGTCTGCCGCTTCATCATCACAAATTGCAATTCGATAAATGGTGTCCATTTTTTGCCCTCAAATCATGGTAACGATTTAGCAAGGGAATATTTCCCGTAACTGGGAAAGTGCCAAATAGTTACAAAGTATGATAAATGAGTATATAGGATATGGGCAGGAATTACAAGGCAAAATCACTGTCAGCAGTAAAGTCCGCAGCAACAATTTAGACGGCTCCATCTTCGAAATTCCAGAAATTATTTTCTATTCTTATCTGATCTACAAAAAGAAAAACTGACAGCCGGGGGAAAATCCCTGACTGTCAGTTACTCAGAACAAAAGGGGCGGTTTTTACCGCTCTTTTTGCATTTCAAGCATATATTTCTCGATGGTTTGCATATGCTCAGACATACAGTGCTCCGCTTCCTTGGCGTCACCGTTTATAATGGCGTGCACCAGTCTTCTGTGCTGATCATCCACATCTTTGACAGACTGGTTTTTCAGCATGATGTAATCTCTTATTCCGAAAATGCTGGATTCGATCAGCTGATCAGCGGCGGAAAGAACACTGTAAAGCATAGGATTGTCTGCAATTTTGGCAATTTTGTGATGAAGCTCCTTGTCGAGATCCCCTCTGGTTTTCTCATCCCCTGCACCGTCCAGCCTTGTGAGGATTATCAGCAGCTCTGCTGCGTCAAGGGGCGTACATTTCTTCGCTGCAAGAACTGCGCATTCCCGCTCCAGTGCGGCGCGAAGCTGCTGGTTCTGAATGGGATAGCTGTTGTTTAACTGGAAAAGGATGGACAGCGGGCCGATGAGCCAGTTGTCAAGATCTGAAGTAATGTAATTGCCGCCACCAGGAACAGATTCCACAATTCCAAGAAGCTCCAGCGCACGGAGCACTTCCCGGACTGCCGAGCGGGATACGCCCATGGCTTCTGCCATAACCCGCTCCGCGGGAAGTGCCGCCCCGGCTTTCAGGGTTCCCTTCTGGATGTTCTCGATGATCTGTTTTAGAATCCCGTTAAATGTTCTTTCTTCACCAATTTCTCTGAACATAATTTTCTCCTTTGTGTTAGAGCATGTATCAAAAATCGTTCCCGCAATCTGCACGCTCTGCTTTGCGGTATCTTTTGTCCGAAGTCAGCTACGTTTACATGGAAATCCAGCCGAATGCATTTGCCACGGAACTGAGCAGAATGATCACAGCAAAAATCGGGCAAAGATATCGGATCATAAAGCAAAAGACTTTTTTCCTGCGGAAAGAACCGCCTTCGGCTTCTACCTCCTCTTCAATTTTGCTGATGCCAATCACTCTGGAAATCAGAATGCAGATTGCAAATGCGGCAATCGGCATCATGACAGAGTTGGTGAGGAAATCAAAGAAATCCAGGAACTGCATGCCGATGATCTTTACAAATGCCAGCGGTCCGTATCCAAGGGAGGAAAGACTGCCAAGAAGGACCATGATCACACCTACGATTACAGTTGCCCCTTTTCTTGGCCATCTAAGCTCATCCTGGAAGGTAGATACAGCACTTTCTGTAAGGGCAATGGAGCTGGTGAGAGCTGCACAAAGCACCAGAAGAAAGAACAAAATACCAATGGGAGTACCAAAGCCCATGCTTGCAAAAACCTTAGGGATGGTAATGAACATCAGTGCAGGACCTGCCTGCAGAGTGTCCGGGTCACCGCCGGAAAATGCAAAGACTGCAGGAATGATCATCAGACCTGCCATAATGGCAATAGCAGTGTCAAAAATTTCCACGTTGATGGTAGAGCCTTCAATGGATACGTCCTTCTTCATATAAGAACCGAAGGTAATAAGAATACCCATTGCAATAGACAGGGAATAGAACATCTGTCCCATTGCTGCTACCACTGTCATCCAGGAGAAGTTCTCAAGGTTTGGTACAAGGAAGTATTTCACACCTGCCAAAGCTCCCGGTCTTGTAACAGAATAAACGGTAATCAGCACAGACAGAAATACCAGTATTGGCATCATAAACTTGGAAACACGTTCCACGCCGTTTCGGACTCCCGCATAAATGATGGCAACCGTTAACAGGGCAAACACAAGGAAGCAGATTTCTGTGGAGCCTCCGTCTGAGATAAAAGCTGAAAAATAGCCGTCTTCTGCCAGCTTCTGGCTGTTGCCCTTCACATATTCCAAAAGATACTTGATTACCCATCCGCCGATAACCGAATAATAAGGCACGATCAGAATCGGGATAATGGCGTTGATCCATCCGCCAAAGGCTTTCCATTTGGATCTGCCGAATTTACCAAAAGCACCTACCGGGCTTTTGCGGGTCATTCGTCCAAGGGCTGTTTCTGCGATGATCATTGAGTATCCGAAGGTCAGCGCCAGGATAATATAGATAAGTACAAAAATGCCGCCGCCATATTTGGCTGCAAGGTATGGGAATCTCCAGATATTACCCAGACCTACAGAGGCTCCGGCAGCAGAAAGTACAAAGCCCAGTTTTCCGGAAAATGTACTTCTCTCATGATGCTGTTTCTTTTCCATAAATTGTTCCTTTCCTATTCCGTTTGTTTTCAATACTTTAATGATGATACCAGGTTGAAAAGGTCAAAAAACCTTTTGACCCCAACATCATGATGATACCACGATTTTGGATGAAAGGCAAATGATATATAGAAAGAATGGGGCAACTTATTGCTTTTTTGAGCTTAGGCTCTTATAATGAAATTATCAATTACCATTTTATACTATGGAGGGCGCGGATTATGAATGAAGAACTTTTTAACGAAGCAACCAAGTCAAACGTATTGACAAAGAAACTGATCGACCAGCTTTTAGAGAGCATGACCTACAGCAGCATTTCCTTTATCAACTGGACCATTGAAACCCTGTCCCTGATCAAGGCAAGGCTGCAGAGAGGCGATAGGATCACAGATGAAGTAAGCGGAGAAGTCTATACCCTGCACTCTTTCCAGGAATTTGTAGAGAAGCATTTTTCTTCCTACATTGCCAGCCAGGTATTTAAGGAGACCTCCCAGCCGGAGAAAATTTATTTTTCCTTGAAGCCCTGCGAGGGGGGTTACAGCCTGGTAGCCGCAGATTCTGACAGTAACAAGACTTATGCATGGATTTCCAGTCTCAGCAAACGCTTCTCTCTGGTGGAGATGATCGCTACGGGAATTGTGTATGTGAAGGATACCCGCACAGATACCTACCAGCCGTTTATTTCCGGCAATGGGAAGTACTGCCGCTATGATAAGGAGAAGGGAATTCTTGTAGAGATTTGATTTTGAATTACATAAAAGAAACAACAAGGCAGCCAGTGTATGTGATTCTGGCTGCCTTGTTGTTTATCCAAATTTATTCAAATAGATTGTCCCGTGTTATATTTTTTGCCCAGGTGCCCTTGCGGTAATGATGGAAAACCCAGGGCCATTTCACAAACTCGTCGGTGCACAAAAGGAAATATACCCACAACACAGGAAGCTTCAGGACAAATGCGGCGAAAAAGCCAAGGGGTACGGCGTATACCCACATATCTATAGTGTCACAGACCAGACCGAACTTGGTATCCCCTCCGGCCCGGAACACACCGGCAATCAGCGCAGTGTTAACTGCAGAACCCATAATGTAGTAGGTGTTGATAAGAAGCATATATTTCAGATAATGCATGGCAGTCTCGTTCAGAGATGCAAATCTCAGGACAAAGGGCGTGATTGCAAGAACGATCAGACCGCCGACAGCCCCTGTGATTACCGTCAGGCGAAGCATTCTGGAAGCATATCGTTTGGATTTTTCCAGGTTCCCCTGTCCCATGATCTGTCCCAGCAAAATGGTTCCTGCGCTTGCAATGGCAAAACAGAATACAGAGCCGATATTTCGCACCACTACTACCAGGGAATTGGCGGCAACTGCGTCTGTGCCAAGGTGTCCTAAGATCACGGAGTACATGGAAAAGGCGACGCTCCAGGACAGGTCATTTCCAAGTGCCGGAAGTGACAGCCGGATAAAATCATTCAGCAGTACCTTGCTTCTAAGGAACATGTAAGCAAGATTTAATTTCACATCCTTGCTTAAGAAAGAAACAATCAGGCAGGCAATCAGCTGGATCAGTCTGGAAAGCGCAGTTGCAATGGCAACACCGGTAGCTCCAAGACGCGGCGCCCCGAACAGGCCGAAAATAAAAGTGGCATTGAGCAAAACATTCAGGATAAATGCCAGCATATTCAAGGTCATGCTGACGGTAACGCGCCCGATGCTTCGAAGAACCGCCAGGTAAATTTCCGAAATTCCCCAGCAGATGTATGTGATTCCCATGATACGCAGATAGGATGAGCCGATGGCAATCAGTTCCCTGTCAGATGTAAAAAGGGTCATCATCCGTTGGGGCATAATAAAGGCCACCAATGCCACCAGAATAGATATTGCCACGGAAAAACGAAGGGCAATTCCTTCGACTGCATGGATGGCCTGGAAGTTCTTTTTGCCGGAATACTGGGAACACAAAAGGGATGCTCCTGTTCCCAGTCCGTAATAAACCATAAACAAAATATTGGAATAATTGGCGGCCAGAGATACTGCCGAGATAGCAGACTGACCTACGTAATTCAGCATGATCACGTCAGCTGAATTTACTGCCGCGCTGAGCAGATTCTGGATAATGATCGGAATTGCCAGCCGGAAAATCTGCGGGTAAAAGTTGTCTTTCCCCGTTGAAACCGTACTTTTCATAGTTCCCCCTTCAAGTCATTATAAATTTGTGTCATATCATTATAATGCTTCAGAGAGAAAAATACCACCCTTATTATGACTGATAATTACACTATTCTGATTTCTGGCATTTAAATACTTCGGAACCCTTTTCCGATAATTTCACTGCTGTTTACAATGGTGATAAAAGCATGGGGATCCAGATGGCGCAGGTAAATACGAAGACGGTTGGTCTCACTTCTGGTGAGAACGGTCATCAGCACCTTCTGCTCCGTTTTTGTGTAAATGCCGAAAGCCTTCTGCTCAGTAGCAGAACGGTGAAGATCATTGATAATGAAAGCCTCTACTTCGTCCGGATACTTACAGATTACGGTACAGACCTTTCGAAGGTTCAGGCTCTCAATGGCGCTGTCTACTACGGTGCATTTCAGGATCATGCCCAGGATACAGTAAAGTCCGGTCTGTGCGCCGTAAAGATAGGCTGCCACAAGCACGATTCCAAGGTCACTGACCAAAAGGGCGCGTCCGATCTCAAGGCTTGTGTATTTGTGCAGGATCATAGCCACAATATCGGTACCGCCTGTAGAGGCACCTACATTAAATACCATAGCAGCACCAACTGCAGGGAGAATAACGGCAAAGCACAGCTCCAAAAATACATCATGAGTCAGTGGTGCCTGTAATGGGTAAATAAATTCACAGGCACTGACAAAAAAGGACAAGGCAAAGGAGGAATAAATGGTCCAGCCCATGGAATGGATTCCCAGGAAGAAAAATCCCAGTACAACCAGCACTGCATTGACGATCCACATGAATATACCTACATTCCATTGTGGAAAAAGGGTGGACAGTACGATGGACAGACCGGAGGTTCCACCAAACGCAAAATGGTTGGGCGTTTTAAAAATGGAAATTCCTACTGCGGTGAAGATCAGTCCCAGATTGAGAATCAGGAAAAAAATCAGGTTGTCTTTTGTAAATATTTTCTTTTTCATAAGTTTTACTCTCCTTCTTTGGATGTCTTAAGTATAACGTAAAACGCAGTCTCTGTAAAGAAACTGCGTTCAAGGAATTGTGAATAATAATATGCTTAAAAGAAAATTATCTGGAAAATAATGGTATTTTATGAAATTATTTTTTGGGATAAATTCCCACAAAGGAAATCAAAGGCGCAACACGATAATCAGAAAATACAATTTTAAGCTTCCTGGTGAAAACTTCGGAAAGCTTCACGATTTTCTGATATCCTATAACGGTTCCTTCATAAACCGGAACCCACTTCTCTTCTTTTTGTGCGTAGACACAAAAGGCTTCCACTCTCTGGCTGTGCTGGATTGCTTCTTTTAATACCAGATAGCTCAGCGCTTTTTGGGTATGCAGATTGAAAATAAGTTCCGCTGGGGAAACTCCGGTTTTGGCATCTGTCTCTGGCTGGTACCAGGTGGTTCTGGTATCTGTGAGAACATTCTGAACCGGATGAGCGGCATCTTCGGAGGACGCAGTTATCTCTGCGGATTCTGCAAGATTGCCGGAAAATGCACTTCTCTTCCACTGTCCCAATTCTGCCAGCCTGGCAACATCATTTGGATGGAGCAGCCCGTTTGGCATAGGCGGAATATTAAGAAGAAAGGTAGCGTTTCCACCTACAGATCCGCAGTAAATAGAAATCAGCTCTTCAAGGCTTTTTACCTGATTATCTTCTTCTGCGTGATAAAACCAGCCCGGTCTTATGGAGGTATTGACCTCAGCAGGATACCAGATCAGGTTCTTTTCTCCCTGAAGAGCGGCTCTGCTACCAAGATCCTCCATGTCACTTGTGATCTTTCGCTGACGGAATTCCTCATCATCTGCCTGCTGGCTTTTTTCCTGTATGCTCTCTGCCTGTGCAGTACGGGCAGGAACTACACTCCACTCGGATTTACGCACATCTCCGGCTTCATTGCCGCACCAGCGGATATCCGGGCCGCACACGCAGATGCAGGCGTCTGGCTGATATTTGCGCACGCAGGCATAATAGCGTTCCCAGTCATAGACCTGTTTTTTGCCATTTGGTCCCTCGCCGCAGGCACCATCCAGCCAGACACTGAATATTTCTCCGTATCCGGTGAGCAACTCGGTAAGCTGAGCCAGATAGTAATCGTCATATTCCTTTCCCGTTCCATAGCAGGGCTGGTTCCGGTCCCAGGGGGAAAGATAGATTCCGAATTTCATGCCGTGACGGCGGCAGGCATCCGAAACCTCTTTGACTACATCACCGGTTCCCTTTTTCCATGGGCTTGAGGCAACGCTGTGACTGGTATATCCGGTGGGCCAAAGGCAGAAGCCGTCGTGATGCTTGCAGGTAAGGATCACGCCCTTCATGCCTGCGTTTTTGGCTGCAGCTACCCACTGGTCGGCATCCAGCTTGGCAGGGTTAAAAAGCTTGGGATCTTCGGTTCCGTCGCCCCATTCTCTGTCTGTATATGTATTCATTCCGAAATGAAAAAATGCATAGAATTCCGTTTCCTGATAGGCAAGCTGCCTGTCACTTGGAACAATTCGGATTAATTCCTGATCTGTTGGCATATATAAACTCCTCTCTAACCCTTTAAGCCGCCTGCGCCGATTCCCTGCAGCAGATATCTCTGGCCAATAAGATAAATAATAATCGTCGGAATCATGACGATCACAAGTCCTGCAAACAATGCACCCCAGTCTGTAGCGTACTTTTGCACCTCAAACAGGTTTGCCATACCAATTGGAAGTGTTTTTTTGGCATCCTCTGTGAGAAGTACAAGAGCCAGCGGATATTCATTCCAGAAGCCCATGGCACTTAACATGGTAATGGTAGCGATTCCAGGCTTGGCAAGAGGAACCATTACCTTAAGAAGAAGCTGAAGGTTGGTGGCGCCGTCAATTCTGGCAGATTCCTCATAGTCCCTTGGCACAGCGGACATAAAGCCCTGGAGGGTAAAAATACAAAACGGAAACTGCATGACCGCATAAACAAGGCACAGTACCGGAAGATTGTTCAATCCGTTTATTGCCTGTAATTCCAGAAACAGAGGAATCATAATGTAGGTTGCCTGCAGGAAAATGCATGCCATATAAATAGTTGAGATCAGCTTGCTCCCTACAAAACGGTATCTTGCCAGCGCATAAGAAATAGGAATAACAAATAACAGCAAAAGTACAGTTGAAAGTACTGTTACCAGTACGGAATTTCCAAAATAGGCTGCAATGTTAGCTTTTCCCCAGGCTGCAATAAAGTTGTCAAAATTCAGTGCTGCAGGCAGCGCATAAGGATCCGTCAGATACTCTGTATTGGTTTTAAATGCAGACATCAGGTTCCAGAAAAGCGGATAAAGAAAAATAATCGTGAACAGAATCATCAGGATTCTGATACACCATGTTCTTACAGTTTTCATCAGTTCCCTCCTATTCTTTTTCAGACGACAGTTTTCGCGAGATTATTGCAATGATAATTGCAAGTACAAGGGTAAACATGGCAATAGCCATAGCATATCCGAAGTTGGCGTTTCGCATGCCCTGGGTATACATATACTGAAGAAGGACACTGGACGCCCCATTTGGTCCGCCGCCTGTCATGACATTTGACAGGGTGAAGCTTAGGTTTATGGTTCCGGAAAGAGATAAAATATAGGTGGTTCCAATGGATTTTCGAAGAAGCGGAATGGTGATCTTAAAGAATTTCTGTGTTCCGGTAGCACCATCAATAGAAGCTGCCTCGTACACCTCCTGGGAAATTCCATCAATAGAAGCCACATGCATTACCATATAATATCCGATCGCCTGCCATACCAGAGCAGCACCGATACACCACAGAGCGGTTTTTCCCTCTCCAAGCCAGGCATGCTTCCAGGCGGAAAGATGAAACATATCCAGAAGATGGTTCAGTATTCCTCTTGTAGGATTAAACACAAAGGACCACACAATACCTACAACTGTCATGGATATAATACTTGGGAAAAAGAAAACAGTACGGTAAAAGGATTTTTCTCGAAGCTCTCCCTGGGTGAGAATAAAGGCAAAGATCAGACTAAGGAAAATGGTCACAGCCGGGATTACCAGCATCAGCTTAAAGGTGTTAAGCAGTGCCCGGATAAAATCTTTGTCCTGAAACATGTAAATATAGTTATCTAAAAATACGAATTTGCTGTTAAAGCCAACGCTGAGTGCAGTAGAGCTGGTAAAGGAAAGGTAAACTGCATTCACCATGGGAACGATCATAAAGATGATCGTAAGGATCAGAGCCGGAAGTGTACATAAGGCTATGAATAATTTCGGTTTTTTTACCACGCTAGGTCACCTCGTTTTTATATTAATATTATGGAAATATCTGTTTTGGGTGAAGAAAGGCTGCCGCATACATGTGCAGCAGCCTTTCTATGGAAAATAATATTCCTCCCGTTATTTTGCAGCTTCCTGGTCAGCGCGAATCTGCGCAAAAGCATCTTCTACATTCTGAGCCCACTCTTCTACTGTCATTTCATCATTCATAACAGAAGTGATCGGGTTGAAGATTTCATCCTTAGGATTCACCTTACAGTCAGCCGGAACTGCGGAGAAGCTCATAATCAAGGAGGATGCCTTTGCTTCTTCATAGATTCCGTACATGTTGTAGATTGCTGCAGACAGCTTGTCCTTTGCTACCTCGCGGGCACTCTTGGTTGCGTAAAGAGCACCGGAAGCCTCTGCAAATGCAGATACAGATTCATCGCTGTACAGGAAACGGAGGAATTCCTTTGCCAGCTCCGGATTCTTTGCAGCTGCCGGAATGGAGAACTGCTCGCAGCTGTCAAATATGTAATGCACATCGTCTGCGTTCTCAGTCGGAATCGGAGCCATTGCAAACTCAAAGCCCTCTTCTCTTGGAGCATCCTGCATCTCATTTTCCATCCAGGTTCCATTCGTGATAAATGCTGCTTTTCCAAGCATCATCTCTGTCTGGGATTCCGTGTGGTTCATGCCCACAGTACCCTCTAACAAATAACCTTTTTCTGCGATTTCTTTGATATGGGTAAGGGCCTTTAACACACCTTCGTTGTTGAAGGAGCCTTCCTCATAATTGGCAATCCTGGTAAGGGCTTCCTCGCCGCACTCATTTGCGATTGCCGGCCAGAGCATTTCTTCCATGTATCCCGGATAAATTCCCTGATAGGTGAAAAGTGCACGTCCGTCAATATCCTTCAAGGTATCGCCAAGTGTGAAAAACTCATCCCATGTTTTGGGAACTTCCAGATTATTTTCATCGAAAAATGTCTTATTGTAGATCAGACCCTGCGGGCCGCTGCTAAATGGCGCAAGATAGATTTCGTCATCTCCGTAAGGCGCACATTTGGTACTGGAAAGGATACCGTCTGTAATATCATCCCGAAGAGTTCCGGTTCCTGCATAGTTCTCTCCGTCAAATACATCGTCCAGATTGAGAAGCGCATGCTCCTTGATCAGGGAAAGGATAACGCCATCCTCGGCTCCATCATTGAGGCAGATAAAATCCGGTGCGTTTCCGGCTACGATCTGTGGACGGATGATATCACCGATAGTCGGGCTGATGGTCATGTTTACCTTCACGCCCTCATGGCTTGCTTCAAAAAGCTCTACCATCTGGTTCCAGTAAGCATCTCCGTATCCGCCCTGGAAAATAGCAATGTTCAGTTCCTGTTCTTCTGCTTCCGCAAATGCTGTGAGCGGGGAAAGTACAGTAGCTGCGCTCATGGCAAGGATCATTGCGGATGCTGCAAATCTTTTTTTCATAGGGTGTTTCCTCCTTCTGGTTGGCTGTTTTATTATGTTTGCCTGATGATGCTATTATATTCGAAAAATCATTTGTAGTAAATCGACAAAACAACTCTTACTATGGAACATTTTCTTGTAAAATATATCTGATATGGATTTTCTTGCGGCATATATGTATTATTTTTTTATCTTTTGCTTTTACATAGATTATTCTGTTTTTTTCCTGTATAATGAATGAAAATAATAATATTTTGACAGATATCCGTCAGAGGACAAAAGCAACGGGAGGATCCACCATGGAAAAAAAACATCATTTTCAGGGATTTCGTAAATTCAGTATCAAAACAAGGCTTGTAATTGCCCTTCTGATGATTTCTATTATTCCATTAGCGGGGATCAGCGGCTATTCTTTTCATATATTTTCCGTGGCACTTCAGGAGAAGCTTTCCGCGTCCATTTCCCAGACCCTGTCCATGATCAATCTGAACATGGTAAGCGAGATTGAAAAATACCAGTATCTTTGTGGCTCCATATGTATTAGTGAAGAAATTAAAAAAGGTCTTCTGAAAAAAGACATGACAGATATGGAGAAAAATCAGGCGATGCTTGAGATCCAGAGCATGATCCGCAATAAGATCATCTATCCCGCCCAGGCGAAAAACATTACCGTCTATGATACAGAGGGAAATATTTTTTATGATCTGGGGTATGACGGGTTCTATCAGAAGGATGTGGACCGGATCCTTTCCCGGCTTGAGGAGCAGGATCAGGATGTGTGGGCTTACGTACACACTTACCGGGACCGGGATATTCTGGTTCTTGGAAGAAGGATTTATGAGCAGTATTCCAAAAGCCGGGTAATCGGATATACCCTGATTTCCATTGAGGAGAAAATTTTTTCCAAGACTGTGCTGGAGCCTGTAGGGCTGTCGGATTCCTCCAATATTATGTATATGAATATGGATGGAACCGTGCTTTCTTCCTGGAACCGAAGTATATCTCTGGGGAAGAAAATTGATAAAGAGCTTATGAAAAGAATCGGGGAAATGCTTCCAAGGAAAACAGATTCCTTCAGTATCCAGGAGAATGGGGAGGAACAGCTGGTAACTTACATTTATAACAAAAACCTGAATCAGCTATTTGTATATACCATGCCCTATCACTATATTAATTCAGAGGTTTATGCCATGCTAAAGCAGATTCTTGTGGTGGTGATGCTACTGGTTTTGCTGTGCATCGGGATCGTAGCCATGGTATATCAGGGAATTATGTCTCCCATTAAAAGAATGCTGGAATTCTGTAAAGCACTCTCCCATGGGGACTTATCTGTGCGTATTCAGGACAATCATAAAGACGAGCTTTCCAGACTTTCCGGAAGTATGGATCATATGGCAGACACCATTGAACATCTGATGGCTCAGCAGAAGGATCAGGAAGAGAGAAAAAGGGAGCTGGAGCTGCAGATGCTTCAGTATCAGCTGAATCCTCATTTTCTTTTTAACACTCTGAACAGCCTTCGGTTTGTGGCTGCTATGCATAAGGATCTGATCGTAAGTGATGGAATTCAGGCACTAAGCAGTCTTTTACAGAATACCCTTACCAATAAGAATGAATATATTACCATTCAGGAAGAACTGGAAAATCTGGAAAATTATTTTTCCATTCTCAGAATCCGCTATGCCGGCAGCTTTGAGTATTCCTTCCATGTGGAGGAGGATGAACTGCTCTCCTGTCTGGTTCCCAAGCTGATTCTGCAGCCACTGGCAGAAAATTCGGTGATGCATGGCTCTTCAGATAACGGTACCGTAATGGAAATCCAGATTACCTGCTGGCGAGAAGAAGATCATGTGGTTATAGAGCTGTCCGATGACGGAAAAGGCTTTAAGGTGACGGACGACGCCCTGGCACCCCACCCGGAGCGAAAAAAAATTGGTGTTGCCAATGTAAATGATCGGATTCAGCTGAATTTCGGACGGGAATACGGGCTGAAAATTGACAGCCAGCCAGGAGAAGGAACCAGGTGTACGCTTACTTTGCCGGAGCTCTATGCAGATTCACTTTCATAAAATATACAATTGGTCGGAAAGGATAATACATGTACAGCATACTGATTATTGATGATGAGCCCATTGTAAAGATTGCTCTTCGCTCCATCCTGCCCTGGGAGGAGCATGGCTTTTCT
>ULLX01005915.1_pt1 | contig 14245 bp, 9 predicted proteins | sample 1951501 | NCBI WGS metagenome assembly ULLX01 (sample SAMEA4835535, study PRJEB28245) | human gut metagenome | biome: gut microbiome; material: fecal sample | place: Denmark | collected 2008
ATACAGAGCGCATGATGCTTGACCGGTGTCATGCGCTTTGAAGATATGTAGGGAGATTTGTATGACAGAGAATAAAAAGAAAAGATGTATATGGTTGTATTTCGTGGCATTTGCAATACCGGTGCTTACCATGCTTGCCCATATGTTTCTTACTAATTGCTATCCTTTCGGGGGGAATACTATTTTAATAGGCGATGCGGACAGTCAGTATGTACCTTTCCTAAGCTATATGATGGAGAAATTTAAGAATGGAGGCTCTCTGCAGTTTGACTGGCATGGAGGACTTGGCTACGACTATTATGCTACATTTTTCTATTATCTTGCCAGCCCGTTTAATCTCCTGATGTTCCTGTTTGGCGCATCCCATATGGAAATTGGGGCGCTGGTGATATTCCTTGTGCAGGTAGGCGGATGTGGTGTTACGGCTTTGTATTTCTTTAGACATACAAGATATAACAAAATTACAACAGGAAGAGACATGATGAGTCTGCTGTTTGCTTCAGCCTATGCAATGTGCGGCTATATACTGGCATATCAGTATAATTTCATATGGCTTATAAGCCTTATGCTCACTCCGCTGGTATTGCTTGGTATAGAATATATGGTTGACAGTAGAGATTACAGATTATATTTTGTCTCCCTGTTTCTTACATTGATAACTAATTTCTACTTCGCCTGGTATGTGTGTATATTCGCAGTGCTTTATTTCATAGACCAGCATTATGATGGGGCGAAGGATTTTTTTAAGAAGCTTTTGAAGTTCGTATGTGCCTCTGTTGTAGCTGCACTTTGTGCTGCAGTGGTGCTTGTGCCATGCTATCTCAGCATATTAAACAGAGATGTGGATACGAGCTGGTATACTCTTAACAGCTTCGGATATGGGTATTTCGGCAATATCGGAGAGTTTTTCCAGGGATTTTTCTGCGCTGCATGGATGAATACTAACGGAGATACATTTTTTGTAAATAACAATTACTGCGGTATCTTTGCTGTGGTGCTTGCGGTTATGTTCGCTTTTAATCCAAAGCCTGAGAGAAATCATAAGATAAAGCGGATAGTGGAGCTTGTGCTTATATCTGTTGCCTTTAACTGGATGACAACAGCCTATGTACTCCAGGGATTTACTGTTCCCCATAGTTACCTTAGTCGATTCATGTTTATCCTTATAATGTTTCTGCTTATAACAGCCCTTGAGGGAATAGAGGGACTTGAGGATATGAGATACAGATGGATAGGCGCAGCATTTGCAGTGATAGTGGGTATGTATGCACTTGCATTTATAGGCGGGGCTCAGTTGAACAGTGCAGGTAGTCTTATGGCAACTGCATTGATAGGTGTGTATTATGTTATATGCATAGTGCTGTTTAAGAAAAAGAGTATCAAGAAGATAAGTCTTATGGTGAACCTGCTGGTACTTGGCATTGCGGAGTTGTTTGTCAATGCTATAATTTCAGGGGAGGAGAATTATTCCTACTCGAATCTTAAGAAGATAAATTATGAGGGCTGGAAGCCCTTGTATGACAGTATAGAGACAATGCCGGGTGAGAGGAAGACTTCATGGATGGGCAATACAAATACAGCTTATTGCTCAGACGGAAGTATATTCTCATCAGCAATAAATTCTGATGTGTTAGAGCTCTACAAGGGGCTTGGAATGACATATCAGAAGAAGGGCGTCGTCTATGCTTACTTTGGCACAACACCGATTTCTGCGTCACTGTTTAACATGAGATATGTGCTTACGGATAATCTGCTGGGGTTTGGAGGTTACGGTGTGGCAGGAACTGCAGGTGACAGCTACATTATGGTAAATGAGGGGGATATCGCTTCCGGAATGGTCATGCCTGAGTCTGTACTGGACTGGGATGTAAGCAATGTTTATGATGAATGGGGAAGGATTGGTGTAACACCTATAGATATCCAGAATGAGCTTACAGATAAGGTCATGGGTATTGGTAAGGCGTTTGACGAGTATGAGACTGGCAATCTCCAGACCTCGACCTACCTGTGCGTGGCTCTCGGAAAGAAAAAGGGAATCAATGATCTGGGTCTTCCGAGGTATCTTAAGAAGAGAGACTCCATATGGTATCAGAACCTGGGACTTGATCCTGATTCAAAGTCCATGATAAATGTGGAGTTTGTAGTAAGAGAAGCTGCTGATCTGTATGCATACATAAGTGATGAGATCAATTCCGTAACTTACAGCGTTGAGATAGATGGTGAGCAGGCAGGGATAAATCTTTATCCAAGCCCGGCAGGAATAGCTCACATAGGAAATCTTCAGGTGGGCCAGAGAGTCCGTATAACTGTTGCCAATAACTCTACGGCTCTTGGATATGGTGTAGCAACTATAAAACTTTATTCTCTTAATGAGGATGTAGTCGGCAGATATTATGAGAGGATAGGGGAGTCAGTATTAAAGATCGATACATTTGAAGACAGGGATATAAAAGGCTCTGTAAATGCCGCAGAGGATGGTATCCTCTATATGTCTGTACCGTATTTCAAAGGCTTTAAGGTATATGTGGACGGAAAGCAGGCTGAGATAGTTAAGGTTGGCGGTGCAATGCTTGGCGTAAGGATAAGTGCCGGAGAACATGATATACATATTACGTACAGAACCTATGGCCTTGTTCTTGGTGGAATATTAAGCTGTATTGGTGTACTCATGGTATTGGCATATGTCATTGTGTCGAGAAAGCGGAATCAATCTATGAAAAAAAAGGATTGATCTATGGCGAAAATGTAGATTGATCTATGATGGGAGCGTGGATTGATTTATGATGAGAAAGTAGATTGATTTATGGCAAGAAAGCGGGACTGATTTATGGCAAGAAAGATCGGAAGGATAATACTTAATGTACTTGTTTGTATAATATTTATGGCAGGGGTATGTCTGATGGTCACCACCAGGTGGGAGATAAACAACATAGGGCAGAGCAGGTTTGACAATATATTATTCTCCATATCAAACAGGCTTGACGGAGCTAATCTTCAACCATTTTATAATTTGATAATCTTCAATATCATTGCTGTGGTGGTGATAGTGGTGGTGTCGGTGATAGTATTACGGGTTAGCAGAAAATCTGCACATGGCAGGTTGTACAGAAATATTTATATTGCTGTTGCCGGTGTGATCCTTTGCTGTGGAATGTGCTATTCGGGTGTTAAGCTTGGAATATTTGACTATGTGAAGGGGCATTACGTAAAGACACAGCTTTATGAGAAAAATTATGTGGCGTATGAGGCAGATAAAGTAGAATTTCCTGAGGATGGGGATAAGAAAAATCTTGTATACATATACCTTGAGTCCATGGAGCAGACATATGCTGACAGAGCTGATGGTGGTGCAATGGATGAAAACCTTATTCCTAAGCTTACTGAGCTTGCCATGGAAAATGAAGAATTTTCCGTTGACGATGTTCTTAACGGAGCTTATGTGACCACGGGAACGGATTGGACTACTGCAAGTCAGGTGGCTCAGACCGGTGGTGTACCGTTAAAGGATTATGCCAGGGCAGAGCATTTTCTTCCGGGAGTTACAAGTCTTGGGGATATACTTAAGGATAATGGCTATTCTCTTGAATACATAGGTGGCAGCTATGCGTCATATGGTGAACGTGAACAGTATTTTACCGAGCATGGCAGCTATGCCATAAGAGACTATAAGTACATGAAGGAAAACAGTCTCATACCTGAGGGGTATTACGTTAATTGGGGAGTTGAGGATGAAAAGGTATTTGATCTTGCAAAGGATGAAATAACGAGATTACAGGAGGAAGGTGAACCATTTGCAGTATCTATTGCCACAATGGACACACATTTTCCTGACGGCTATAAGTGCAGGCTGTGTGGTGACACTTCAGATATACAATATGAGAACTCTATAATGTGTTCGGATTCTCAGGTGTATGCTTTTGTGGAGTGGCTTCGCAAGCAGGATTGCTATGATGATACGGTTATAGTATTATGTGGTGATCATCTTACGATGGATCAGAAGTATATTAACCAGAAGGGTGTTCCGGATAAATATGAAAGAAAGGTATATACTACTATAATTAATTCGACTTGCAGGTATGACATAGACCGTACCAGAAAATACTCATTGTTTGACATGTATCCCACAACCCTTGCTGCTATGGGAGTAGAGATAGAGGGAGACAGATTAGGCTTAGGTGTGAATTTATATTCGGACGTTCCTACATTGGTGGAGGAGATGGGACTTGACAAGCTTAACAGTGAGCTTGGGAAGAAGTCGGTATATTATGACGAGAGATTAAAGTGATGAATAGGGTTTTTAAGATTTTAGGTAAGATATTTTTAGTGGTTTTTCTGACAGTATCGCTGCTGTGTGCACTTGTATCGGGATGGCTTGTGAGTCATCTGGGAACAAGAGATTTATATGGAACCATATTCTCCATAACCCAGGGAGGCGACGGGGCGAATATGGAGCCCTTTTATTCTATAATTGCCGAGAGCATAATCCTGATAGTTGTAACTGTTGTGGGTTCGGTGGTTCTGTTCAGGGTGTTCAGGAACCGGGGCAGAAGATGGTTCTATTCTGTATACATTATGGCGGTGATATCGGCGTTTATAGTATGTATGCAATATTCCGAGGATGAGGTTGGACTGCTTACACTTATCAAGGGGCAGATAACTGAGACAACATTATTTGAGGAGGAGTATGTGGATCCTGATGACGTGAAGATAACATTTCCGGAGGGGAAGAGAAATCTCATATATATATCCATAGAGTCCATGGAGGATACATTTTCCTTGGGGCAGTACGGAGGTGCCCTTGACAGGGATGTGATACCTGAGCTCACAGCATTGCAGCTTGATAAGGACAATGTGAACTTTACTGTGGATCATAATGTGTTAAATGGAGCATATACCCCGGCAAATACAGCCTGGACAGCCGCAAGCCAGGTGGCTCAGACCTCAGGTGTTCCCCTTAAGGATTATGGTAGCACGGACAGATATATGCCGGGAATCGTAAGTATTGGTGACATACTTAACAGCTACGGATACAAACAGGTGTATATTGCAGGCTCTTACATGTATTATGCGGATATGAGCGAATACTACAGTCAGCATGGCAGCTATGAAATGCAGGACATGCATTATGCAGTGAAGAACGGACTGGTTCCATCGGATTATTTTGAAAACTGGGGATATGAGGATGAGAAGCTGTTTCAATTTGCAAAGGATGAGCTTAGTAAGATAGGGGACAGCAGACAGCCCTTTAATCTGTTTATAGCCACAATGGATACACATTTTCCTGATGGCTACAAATGCAGGTTGTGCCCTGATGATTCTGATATACAGTATGAGAATGTACTTTCCTGTGAATCGAGCCAGCTTGAGAGTTTCATAGAATGGGTGAAGGAACAGGATTTCTATGAGAATACCACCATAGTCCTTTCCGGTGATCATCCTACCATGGAGAAGCAGTATATAAGAGAAAAGAATGTATCTGACCGATATGACAGAAAGACTTATGTGGTAGTTATAAATTCAGGTGAGACTTACACTCTTGATTATGACAGACAGTTTACAGTCTTCGACATGTACCCGACCACTCTTGCGGCAATAGGAGCAGAGATAGAGGGGGACAGACTGGGACTTGGGGTTAATCTGTTTTCCGAGACACCGACTCTGCTTGAAAGATATGGTTATGACAAGCTTAACAGTGAGCTTGAGAAGAAGTCGGTGTATTATAATACGAAGTTAAAGGCGGGGGAGTAGATTTTATTCCTGTGCTTTGCAATATTCAAGAAACTTAACAAGAGCAGTGGACATCTTCTTCCTGTCCTGGAAGGAGAAGCCTACTGTTCTTTTTTTTATTTCGGATGGCAGTGGGAGCTCTATTATCCTGCCGTCATTAAGAGCCTCCAGTGCGAACTCCCTTACTACGCTGGCAACACCCATACCGATGGAAGCGAAGTCCACAAGGAGGTCCATGTTGTTTATCTCAAGAAGCTGGCTTGCCTTTATATTGTGTTCCATCATGTATCTGTCCACATGTTGTCTGGTGACGTTGCCCTCTTCAAGCACAAGGAGATTGGATTCCTCAAGGAGACTTAAGGTGTCGTCACCATCCATGTTAAAAGGAGTCTTTATCACAGGAATATTTGCCGCGTTATCGGTGGCGTAGATTTTTGACATGGTATTCCGAGCCGGAGTCTGCATGGTGGATTGGTCTGGAGCACCTAAAAATGCACCGATGCTTCCCATCAGCATATTCTCCACCGGAGTATTGACGCTCTCATCATTATGGGATGAAAGGAAGCTGTCGATATAGTCATAATTTGCCACGAAGATATCATGAATTTCCTTGACCGGGTGGTAGTTAAGTCCCTTTGGCAGATCGGTGTTGCAGATAAGTCCAATGTCAATGGAGTCATTTTTTAACAGATTTATAGTATTTATGGTGGAGTGGCAGTCTATACTTATCCTTATGTTGGGATTTTCCTTGATGAAATCCTTAAGGTAGTCGATAAGCACATATCTGCACAGAGAGGTGCTCACTCCGATCCTTATGTGTCCCATGCCTGTTTCGGAGTATTTCCTTACATTCTCCTCCCCCTGATCCAGGTTGTCCAGGGCACGTTCAACGTATTCGTATAAAAGGTGTCCTTGCTCTGTGAGTGATACTCCTCTTGAATTTCGATGGAAGAGCGTGGTGCCAAGCTCAGCTTCAAGCTTAAGAATTGATTTGCTTATGGCGGGCTGGCTGATGAACAGCTCCTTGGCTGCACGGCTGATATTGCCACACTTGGCTACCGTATGGAATATAATATAATTGTTGAGATTATCTATCATGGAAAATACCTCTTTAGTATAACTATAAATCATAATAATTATTACTATTATGTATTACAATTATATCATGTCATATGATAAAATCAACACAGTTGATAATTTAAACACAATAAGGAGGAAAATCTAATGGGTATGACAATGACTCAGAAGGTATTGGCTGCGCATGCAGGACTTGATTCAGTCCAGGCAGGACAGTTGATTGAGGCTGATTTGGATCTGGTGCTTGGTAATGATGTTACAACACCTGTTGCCATTCATGAGATGGAGAAGTTTAATAAGAAGGAAGTATTTGACAAGACTAAGATAGCTCTTGTAATGGATCATTTCACGCCTAATAAAGATATTAAGAGTGCTGAGCACTGCAAATGTGTAAGACAGTTCTCTGCAGCGAATGAGATCAAGAATTTCTTTGACGTTGGTTCGATGGGAATAGAGCATGCATTGCTTCCGGAAAAAGGACTTATAGTTGCAGGTGAGACCTGTATAGGTGCTGATTCACATACATGTACATATGGTGCTCTCGGAGCATTTTCAACAGGCGTTGGAAGTACAGATATGGCAGCCGGTATGGTTACAGGAAAGGCATGGTTCAAGGTACCATCAGCAATTAAGTTTAACATTGTTGGCGAGAAGGCACCTTACATAAGCGGCAAGGACGTTATCCTTCACATCATTGGAATGATCGGTGTGGACGGAGCACTTTATAAGTCAATGGAGTTTGTTGGTGACGGTATCAAGAACCTTACTATGGATGACAGATTTACCATTGCCAATATGGCTATCGAAGCAGGTGCTAAGAACGGTATCTTCCCTGTAGACGAACTTACTGAGGAGTATATTAAGGAACATTCAGATAAGCCATATACGAAGTATGAGGCTGACGCCGATGCAGAATATGATGAGGAGTACACTATTGATTTAAGTACACTTAAGCCAACAGTTGCTTTCCCACACCTTCCTGAGAATACAAAGACTATTGATGAGGTTGGGGACATCAAGATAGATCAGGTTGTCATCGGTTCATGTACAAATGGACGTATCTCAGATATGCGTATCGCTGCCGAGATAATCAAGGGCAGAAAGATCGCAGACGGAGTGAGAGTTATCGTTATTCCTGGTACTCAGGCAGTTTATCTCCAGTGTATCAAGGAAGGCCTTATGACAATATTTGTTGAGGCAGGTGCAGTGGTTTCAACTCCTACATGTGGTCCGTGTCTTGGAGGACATATGGGTGTTATGGCTGCCGGAGAGAGAGCAGTATCCACCACAAACCGTAACTTTGTTGGACGTATGGGACATGTTGATTCAGAGGTATACCTTGCCAGCCCTGCTGTTGCAGCAGCCTCAGCTATCACAGGTAAGATCAGCAGCCCTGCAGAGCTTGGATTATAGAAAGGAGAATTGATATGAAGGCACATGGAACAGTACATAAGTATGGAGACAATGTAGATACAGACGTTATCATTCCTGCAAGATATCTGAATTCTTCTGATCCTGCAGAGCTTGCGAAGAGCTGCATGGAGGATATCGACAAGGATTTCGTAAAGCGTGTTAAGCCGGGAGATATCATGGTGGCAAGAAAGAACTTCGGTTGCGGCTCATCAAGAGAGCATGCACCTATAGCCATCAAGGCTTCAGGAATAAGCTGTGTTATAGCGGGGACATTTGCAAGAATATTCTATAGAAATTCTATCAATATAGGACTTCCTATCATTGAGTGTCCTGAGGCGGCAGAAGCCATTGAGGCAGGAGACGAGGTAGAGATAGACTTTGACAGCGGTATAATCTACGACATAACAAAGGGAACCAAGTACAAGGGTCAGGCGTTCCCGCCGTTCATGCAGGAGATCATTAAGAGCGAGGGTCTTATAAATTATATTAACAGTAAGAATTAAGGAGATTTTTACACATTACCGGCATGTTAGAGGTGATGTGGGAAAATAGATTAAAGATGTTTCCTGGCTGATATCAGGAAGTTTAGAAGGAGGAAAGTATGAATCTTAAAAACGACAACAATTATAACGGATATGATCCAAGTCAGAATGCCACAACCCAGGGCTACGATAACCAGACATTTGGCGGACAGCAGGATTATGGTGGAAATGGACAGGGCTTCGGAGGCCAGCAGAACTATGGTAACCAGTACGGACAGCCGAATTATGACGGACAGAACTATGGCAACCAGTATGGACAGCCGAATTATGACGGACAGAACTACGGCAACCAGTATGGACAGCCAAATTACGGCGGACAGAATTACAACCAGCCATATAATCAGCCTATATATACCAATCCGAGCACAGTTTCATCAAACGGACTTGGGATGAAGTGGTATAAATTCATAATCTATGTGCAGTTATTTTTGTCTGCATTGTCAGGGCTTGTTAATGGTATAAAATATATAACAGGGTCAGTATATGGAGATGCGTCTGAGAGAGAAACAATATATGGATTTTTTCCAAGCATGAAGACGGTGTCAACCATCACCGGTATCCTCATGCTCGCTGCGGCGGTCGTTGCTATAATTGCAAGACAGAAGCTGGCAGGCTTTAAGCATGATGGTCCTATGTTCTATTACATTACATGTGGAATTTCAATAGGTGCATCTCTTATATACTGCATTGCAGCATATTCAGAGCTTAGCAAATACAGCTGGCTTGTTGACACATCAAGCTATCTCGCAGGAAGTATTACCGGTATACTTATCTCAGTTGGTCTTCTGATTGCAAATATCATATATTTTGGACACAGAAAAGATATGTTTACCAATTAATATCTGCAATATAAGTAAAGATCAAGGCGTGACAGGTTCTCGTAAAGGGAGCCTGTCATTACTTAATGATAGCGGATGGATAAAACTATACGGAGATTGAAAATGGAGGAATACAGTAATGAAATGCAATCTTGCGGTTATTAAAGGTGACGGAATAGGACCTGAGGTAGTCACAGAGGCTATGAAGGTTCTCGATACGGTAGGAAAGATATACGGACATGAATTCGACTATGAGGAGATCCTCATGGGTGGATGCTCAATAGACGCAACAGGAGTGCCTCTTACAGATGAGGCAGTTGCCATAGCAAAGTCAAAGGACGCAGTTCTTCTCGGCTCAATAGGCGGCAACACATCAACATCCCCATGGTATAAGCTTCCACCTAACTTAAGACCGGAAGCAGGACTTCTCAAGATAAGAAAAGAACTTGGATTATTTGCCAATCTTCGTCCTGCAAATCTCTATGATGAGTTAAAGGATGCCTGCCCACTGAGAGCTGAGATAGCAGAGCGTGGCTTCGACATGATGATGATGAGAGAGCTTACAGGCGGACTTTATTTCGGCGAGAGAAAGACAGAAGAGGTTGATGGCGTAATGACAGCCGTTGATACCCTTACATACAATGAGAACGAGATCAGAAGAATTGCCATCAAGGCATTCGACATTGCCATGAAGAGAAGAAAGAAAGTTACTTCTGTAGACAAGGCAAATGTCCTTGATTCATCAAGACTCTGGAGAAAGGTTGTAAATGAAGTGGCAGCCGATTATCCTGAGGTAACACTCGAGCACATGCTGGTTGACAACTGTGCAATGCAGCTTGTAAAGGATCCTGCACAGTTTGATGTAGTACTTACAGAGAATATGTTCGGAGATATCCTTTCAGACGAGGCTTCTATGATCTCAGGATCTATCGGAATGTTGTCGTCAGCGTCTCTTAACGAGACAAAATTCGGAATGTACGAACCATCAGGCGGATCAGCCCCTGACATAGCAGGTCAGAATAAGGCAAATCCTATTGCTACGATTCTCTCAGCAGCAATGATGCTCAGATATACATTTGACCTTGATAAAGAGGCTGATGCCATTGAGGCAGCAGTAAAGCAGGTACTTAAAGACGGCTACAGAACTATAGATATTCATTCAGAAGGAACAACTCTTGTAAGCTGCTCCGAGATGGGTGATCTTATTTCAGAGAGAATAAAGTAGGCACTTGGAAATTTTGAAACAAAATGTATATTTCCACAATTCACATATAATGTATAAGTCCAGATCGAGTAGTAAAATTCACGTGTATGGCTATACATTTATATGTGAATGTGGAGTAATGACATTTGAATAACAAGTGTCGTATTAAGTGGTAATAAAGTAAGAAAGGAATTAGAGAAATGAAAAGTGATAATGTAAAAACAGGAATGCAGCAGGCACCACATCGTTCCCTTTTCAATGCCCTCGGCATGACAAAGGAAGAGCTTGAAAAACCATTAGTTGGTATTGTCTGTTCATATAATGAGATAGTACCCGGACATATGAATCTTGATAAGATCGCCCAGGCAGTAAAGCTGGGAGTTGCAATGGCAGGCGGTACACCTGTTATGTTCCCTGCTATCGCAGTGTGTGACGGTATTGCCATGGGACATATCGGAATGAAGTACTCACTGGTAACAAGAGATCTGATCGCAGACTCAACAGAGGCCATGGCTATCGCGCATCAGTTTGATGCATTGGTTATGATCCCTAACTGTGATAAGAATGTTCCCGGACTTCTTATGGCAGCAGCAAGAGTAAATGTTCCTACAGTATTTGTATCAGGCGGTCCAATGCTTGCAGGTCACGTTAAGGGACATAAGACAAGTCTTTCAAGCATGTTCGAGGCTGTCGGTTCATACGCAGCCGGAACAATGAACGAGGATGACGTATACGAGTACGAGTGCAAGACCTGTCCTACATGTGGATCATGTTCAGGTATGTACACAGCGAATTCAATGAACTGCCTTACAGAGGCACTTGGTATGGGTCTTCCTGGAAATGGTACTATCCCTGCCGTATACTCTGAGAGAATAAAGCTTGCAAAGCATGCAGGTATGGCAGTTATGGAGATGTACAGGAAGAACATCCGTCCAAGAGATATCATCACAAAGGACGCAATATTAAATGCCCTTACAGTAGATATGGCACTTGGATGTTCAACAAACTCAATGCTCCATATCCCTGCTATTGCCCATGAAATCGGATTTGACTTTGATATAGCATTTGCAAATGAGATCAGTGCCAAGACTCCTAATATCTGTCACCTTGCACCTGCAGGTCCTACATATATGGAAGACCTCTACGAGGCAGGCGGTGTATACGCAGTTATAAATGAGCTTAAAGAGGCAGGACTTATACATGAGGATTGCATGACAGTTACAGGAAAGACCATCGGCGAGGCTGTAGAAGGTCATGTAAACAGAAACCCTGAGGTTATCAGACCACTTGATAATCCGTACAGTAAGACTGGCGGACTTGCAGTACTTAAGGGAAATCTTGCACCGGATGGTTCAGTTGTCAAGCGTTCGGCAGTTGTTCCTGAAATGCTTGTTCATGAAGGACCTGCAAGAGTATTTGAATGTGAAGAAGATGCTATCGCAGCCATCAAGGGCGGCAAGATCGTTCCTGGTGACGTGGTAGTTATAAGATATGAGGGACCTAAGGGTGGCCCTGGTATGAGAGAAATGCTTAACCCAACATCTGCTATTGCAGGTATGGGACTCGGCTCATCAGTTGCCCTTATTACGGACGGACGTTTCTCAGGTGCCAGCCGTGGTGCTTCCATCGGACATGTAAGCCCTGAGGCTGCCGTGGGCGGACCTATAGCTCTTGTAGAAGAGGGAGATATCATTAAGATAGATATAAACAATACTACACTTACTCTTGATGTTCCTGATGAGGTTCTTGAGGCAAGACGTGCAGCATGGAAACCAAGACAGCCTAAGGTTACAACAGGTTACCTTGCAAGATACGCAAGCATGGTTACATCAGGTAACAGAGGTGCCGTTCTTGAGGTTCCTACAAAGTAGTATTTATCAGGATAAAAGCAGTAGAAAGGAAATTAACATGTCAAAATTAACAGGTTCTGAGATTGTAATAGAGTGTTTAAAAGAGCAGGGTGTTGATACGGTATTTGGTTATCCGGGAGGAACCATCCTTAACGTGTATGACGCACTGTACAAACATCAGGATGAGATAAATCATGTCCTTACATCCCACGAGCAGGGCGCAGCCCATGCCGCAGACGGATATGCAAGAGCAACAGGTAAGGTTGGCGTATGTATGGCCACATCGGGTCCCGGTGCCACAAACCTTGTAACAGGTATTGCTACAGCTTATATGGATTCGATTCCTATCGTAGCCATCACTGCAAATGTTGGTGTGAACATGTTAGGTAAGGACAGCTTCCAGGAGATAGACATCGCCGGTGTTGTAATGCCTATCACAAAGCACAGCTTCATTGTTAAGGCAGTTGAAGATCTTGCTCCAACCATAAGAAGAGCATTTAAGATCGCCAAGTCAGGCAGACCGGGTCCTGTGCTTGTGGATATCACAAAGGATGTTACAGCTGCAGAGACGGATTATGAGCCGGTTGTTCCTGAGGAGATATCTCCTGTTACAGATACCATTAAGTCCGAGAGCGTTGAGAAGGTTCTTGAGATGATCAAGGTTTCAAGAAGACCATACATCCTTGTTGGTGGTGGTGTTACTCTTTCAGGTGCTTCAGAGGAGCTTGCTGAATTTGTAGAGAAGGTTGACGCTCCTGTATGTGATACACTTATGGGCAAGGGGGCATTTAACGGCAATTCAGAGAGATATACGGGTATGCTTGGTATGCACGGTACAAAGGCTTCAAACCTTGGTGTCAACAGAGCAGATCTTCTTATTGTTATCGGTGCGAGATTTTCAGACAGAGTTGTGGGAAATGCAGCTAAGTTTGTTCCAAATGCCAAGATCATCCACATTGATATCGATGCAGCGGAGATAGACAAGAATATACCTACAAATGCCAGTATCATAGGCGACGCCAGAGAGATTCTGAAAATCCTTAATGCAAGACTTGCAGCCCAGTCAAATAAGAACTGGATGGCAGAGATAGAGGCACTTAAGGAGAAATATCCTGATCCATACAACATGGATGTTCTAACAGGACCTGTTGCCATAAGAAAGATATATGAGCTTACAGAGGGCAAGGCTATAATCACTACTGACGTAGGACAGCACCAGATGTGGGCAGCTCAGAACTATGTATTCAGTGAGCCAAGAACATTACTTACCTCCGGTGGTCTTGGAACCATGGGATACGGTGTCGGTGCATGTATCGGTGCCAAGTACGGAAGACCTGACAAGGTGGTTATAAATATTGCAGGAGACGGATGCTTCAGAATGAACATGAACGAGATTGCCACAGCGGCAAGATACAATGTTCCGATCATCCAGGTGGTACTTAACAACCATGTGCTCGGTATGGTAAGACAGTGGCAGACGCTTTTCTATGACCACAGATACTCGAATACAGTGCTTGATGATGGCGTGGATTTCGTTAAGGTTGCGGAAGGCCTCGGTGCAATTGGCATAAAGGCAACAACCGTAGAGGAGTTTGAAGCTGCCATGAAGACTGC
>ULLX01032996.1_pt1 | contig 14200 bp, 16 predicted proteins | sample 1951501 | NCBI WGS metagenome assembly ULLX01 (sample SAMEA4835535, study PRJEB28245) | human gut metagenome | biome: gut microbiome; material: fecal sample | place: Denmark | collected 2008
ATTATGCTATCTAATTTAGAAAATTCTATATTAAAAGAATTAGACAAACAAAATTTTAAAGCAGATATTATTTCATTAGTAATGAATAAATTAGATAATGATGATAAAAAGAATAATTTTTTATCTTATATGATTGATAATAGAAATGTAATCTTATCATTAGCAGACTTATTTAATCAATTAAAAATAATTAATTCCTAATAGAGAGGAGCATAATTATGGAGAAGAAAAAAATTGGTATTGGCTCAATATCATTATTGTTAGTAATACTTGCATTCTTTTGGGCATTTAGTATTAAAGGATTTTGTCTTGGAGATAACATTCTAGCATTTTTAAGATTACCTTTTTGGTCAAATGGAACAAGTGGAACACACTATACAATTTTTTATTCATTTATATTTTTGATACCATCTTTAATTATTTCATTAAAATACAAAAATGATTTATTTTCAAAAGTAGGAAAATGGTTATCAATAATATTCATAGCAATATTGCTATTAGGATTTGTATTTATGATTGGATAATAAATAGAAAGGAGTAGTTTATGATAGGAATTTTTGCTTTATTATTTATAGCAATGTTATTAGTAGTTAAATTTTGTAAGAAAACTTTAAAGGTTATATTAGCAACTGTAATAAGCATAGTAACATTGTATTGTGTGATTATATCTGTTGATATGAATAGAACTTATACTATGAGAAAACCTGTTTTTGCAATTTCGAGTGAATTAAAAGATTATGAAGATTATAGTCAAGAAATATATAAGGGTTTAGGATATAGAATAGAAATAAAATCTGTTAAGAATCATAAGATTATTTCTAGTACAATGTATTTCTTTAACAAAGTAATAGCAGGTGCTATTGAATAATAAATTACTATTTATGGAGGAGATACCTATTATGAAAAAATATAAAGCATTATATTATGTGACAATAGTTATGAGTATGTTGGTTGGTTTATGGCATTTTTTTGTTCCAGTTATGTTTCAATGGTATGATTATTTACCAATGCAATATAAAAACTTAATTGTAGGAATAGACTATACAAATTATTGCTTCTCACTATTATTGTTTGGAAGTAGTTTACTTGCGATAATATGGGGAAAAAGAGCATTAGGAGAGAATAAAGAAGCAAAAGAGTTATATTTCTTTTTAACTATTGTTTGGATATTTAGAGCGTGTTTAGCAACATTTATTGAACCTTGGCCATTAGAACCTGTGGCTTGGGCAGCAATATTACAACTAATATTATCTGATTTATTAGCATTTATGATGATAATTATGAGTTTTATATTTTATAAAAACATAAAAAAGAGTTAATAGATAAATTACAATTTAGAGAGTAGATTATAGAAATGTAGTTTACTCTCTTTTTTTATTGGAAGAAAGGAGTTGAGAATGGCAACAACAGGAATATGGAAGATAGGAAAAAGATTAGATAATGTTATTGTTTATACAACTAATGTTGAGAAAACAAAAAATAGTGAATATGGTAAAGAATCATATTATGATCTTCACAATGTAATTGATTATGTTGAAGCAGATTATAAAACTGAAAAACAATTTTATGTATCAGGAATTAATTGTAATTCTGAAACTGCACTAGAAGAAATGTTAATAACAAAAAAGAGATTTAATAAGACAAGTGGCATATTAGGATTTCACGCATTTCAATCTTTTAAAGAGGGAGAAGTAACACCAGAACTTGCACACGAAATTGGTGTAAAACTCGCAGAAGAAATGTGGGGAGATAGATTTGAAGTTGTTGTATCAACTCACTTAAATACAAAACATTATCATAATCATTTTGTAATTAACTCTGTATCATTTATAGATGGAAAAAGATATTATGATAAAAGAGAAACATATGCAGAATTAAGAAAAATATCTGATTCAATTTGTGAAGAATATGGATTATCTAAATTGAAAGAAAAGTCTTGTAAGAGAAGTAAAATAAATTATGCTAATTATCAAAAAGGAAACTTTGAAAGAAATAATTATTATACAAAAGCAAAGGAAGATTTAGATAGAGCAATAGCACAAGCCTATGACTATAAAGATTTTTGTAATCTAATGAAAGCAATGGATTATGATGTAATGATTAGATATGACAAAATCAGTATAAGAAGAAAAGGTTATAAAAAGAATATACGAATAGAAAGATATTTTGGAGAAGATTATTCAATAGATAGAATAAATGAAAGAATTGAAACAACACACGCAATAAGAATACCATTTATAGAAGTATTTGGTAATGTTAAATATGAAGTTGAAAAAAAGAATTATACAAAACCTAAACATAAAGGTTTTTATGGATTATATTTACACTATTGCTATTTATTAAAAGTATTTCCAGTTAAAAATCCAAGACAAAGATTATCTGCTGAAATTCGTGCAGACATAAATAAAATGGATAAAATATCAGAAGAAGCAAGACTGCTCGTTAGTAATGATTTAAAAACTAATGAGCAGTTTTTTTCATTTAAAGAAGAAAAAGAAAAAAGGTTAAAGGAATTATTAGATAAAAGATATGAACTTTGGTACAAACACAAAAAAGTTAATAGTGAAGAAGAAAGACAAAAAATATCTAAACAGATAGATGAGATAAATAAAGAATTAAATCCAACACGAAAGGAGGTGGTTTTATGTGATGATATTATTACACGCAGTAAAGAGATAGAAGAAAAACTATCACAAGAAGAAAGAGAACAAGGAAAGGAAGTGAAGAAAGATGAACACATCAGGTGACGCTGCTGAATCAATAGTTAGAATGAGTTTGCAAGGATTAGAAGTTGCAACTAGAATTTCCGGTAGTGGGGCTAAAAATATTGCAGCACTTATTTATACTATTATGAAAGATAATACTCAAACAAAGGGTAAAACTAGACTTACTAATATGATTAAAAGTGGTAAAGAATTAAAAGTATTTACTGTGAAAGAAGAAAACTTTAAAAAATTCACACAAGAAGCAAAAAGATATGGTGTTTTATTTTGTGCTTTAAAAGGTAAAGAAAAAAGTTCTGATGGAATGGTAGATATAATGGTAAGAGCAGAAGACGCAAGTAAAATTAATCGTATAGTAGAAAGATTTAAGTTCGTAACAATAGATACTGCTTCTATTAAAAATGATGTTCAAAAATCAAAAGATGGAAAAGACAAAGGTATTATTGTTAAGAGCATAGAGGAAAAACTTGTAGATGATATTCTAACAAAACCAATTAGTAAGGAGGAACAAGAGGTGTCAAACCCCCAAGTGGCAAAGATGGAAAAAAGCCCTCTATCAGAGCCTACCTCAAAGAGCAAAAACAAATCAGATCAGGGTGCTAAATTAGAAAAGCCAAGTGTTAGAGAAGAAATAAAACAAATAAGAGAAGAACAAAAACAAAAGGCTGAAAATGATTTAGATAAATCTGAACTATCAAAAGATAAAGATAGTAAAAATAAGTTTAATGAAACTAAACACAAACAACCTAAAAATAAAAAGAAAAAATCAAAGGAAAGAGGGTAGAATTTATGAATGATATTGATGAAATAGTTTCTGGAACAAATAATTCAGAAAGTAAGTCATTTGATAAGAGTGCTTGGATTCAAAGAAAACAAGAAGAAAGAAAAAATGCTTATGATTTAATAGATAAAACTGCTAGTGAAATTGTAAGTGATCCAAGTAAATTTAAAACTTATTTAGATGTTCAAGGAAGAATGAATAAATACTCTATTGGTAATGCTTTACTAATAACAGCACAAATGCCAAATGCAACTCAATTAAAAGAGTTTTCTGACTGGAAAGAAGCAGGAGCATTTATTAAGAAAAATGCAACAAGTATTACTATATTAGAGCCGGGAGATTCCTATACAAGAGCAGATGGTAGTCAAGCAACATCATATAATGCAAAGAAAGTATTTGATATATCTCAAACTACTTTTAAACAAAATAATAGATTAAATGATTATGATGATAAAACAAAACTAACTGCACTTTTAAAAGATTGTCCTGTTAATGTAAAAGTTGTTGACGAAATATCAGGAACTAATAGAGTTGCAGAATGGAATAAGCAAGACAATATTTTATATGTAAAAAGAGGTGGCGAAACACAAGATATATTTAGAGAATTATCTGGGGAACTTGCAAGAGCAACATTAGAGGAAACAGGAAATGCAAGTTTAGATAACTTTAAATGTAGATGTACTTCATATATGTTATGTAAGAAGTATGGTATTGATGTTTCGTCTTTTAATTTGGATTCAATTCCAGATTCTTTAAAAAGTATGAGTTCTAACGAAATAAGAAATGAGTTAGGAACTATGAGAAATGCTATGGAAGATATTAATTTAAGAATGGGACAACATTTTGAAAATATATCTAAAAAAGCAAAATCAAAAGATTTAGAAAGATAGGAGGAAATTAAGTGAAAGAAGAAGTTAAAGTGCTATTACTTGATAAATACGAAGTAGGACTTGTAGTAAATGCTTTAAATGAAATGCGTAATAAACAAATTGAAAAAGATGAAGACACTTCATTTATTGACGAAGTTTTAATTCGTATAATTGATACCCCATTTAAGAAAAAACACGTTAAGGTACTTGAATGTAGATAATGGATAGTAATAGAGATAATATACCGAAATGGGTTTATTTTCTTGGCTTAATTCCTACAATATGGCTTTCACTTTTAATTGCACCATCAATAAGTGGTGGATTACCACAGATTATAGAGGACTTTCCTAAATTAATGGAGAGTCCTTTTTCTATATCTTGGTGTAATAATAGTTTAAAAGTTATATTAATTCTATCTATTAGTTATGGAATGGGTATAGGAATATATTTATCCACTAGAAAGAATTATCGTAGGAGAGAAGAACACGGAAGTGCAAAATGGGGTATTGCAAATGCTATAAATAAAAAATATGAGCAAAAACCTATTTCAAATAATAAAATATTAACTCAAAATGTTTCTCTTGGATTAAATGGAAAAAAACATAGAAGAAACTTAAATGTTTTAGTATGTGGAGGTAGTGGTGCAGGTAAAACAAGATTTTATTGTAAGCCTAATATAATGCAATGTAATACTTCTTTTGTTGTACTTGATCCAAAAGGAGAAATTGTTAGAGATTTAGGATACTTATTAAAACAACAAGGATATGAAGTTAAAGTATTAGATTTAATCAATATGGAAAAAAGTTATTGTTATAATCCGTTTGTTTATTTAAAGAGTGATAATGATGTTCAAAAATTAGTCACTAACTTATTTAAAGCGACAACACCAAAAGGCTCATCATCAAATGATCCATTCTGGGATACTGCTGCTTCAATGTTATTGTTAGCATTAGTATTTTACTTAAAATATGAAGCACCGGAAGATGAACAAAACTTTCCAATGGTTATGGAATTATTAAGAGCAGGAGAAGTTCACGAAGATGATGATACTTATATTAGTCCATTAGATGTTTTATTTAATAGATTAGAAAGTAAAAATCCAGAGCATATAGCACTTAAATATTATAGAGATTATCATAGTGGTAGTGCTAAAACTCTTAAATCAATTCAAATAACTCTTGCTGCAAGACTTGAAAAGTTTAATCTTGAAAGTTTGGCGTCTTTAACAACAACCGATGAATTAGATTTATCATCACTTGGAGAAAAGAAAACGGCATTGTTTGCATTAATACCAGACAATGATACAAGTTTTAATTTTTTAGTAAGTATTTTATATACACAACTATTTCAACAACTATTTTTATTAGCAGACCATAAGTATGGTGGTAGTTTACCGGTACACGTTCACTTTGTAATGGACGAATTTGCAAATGTTAGTTTACCAGACGATTTTGATAAGATACTTTCAGTTATGAGAAGTAGAGAAGTTTCAGTTTCTATCATTTTACAAAATCTAGCACAATTAAAGGCATTATTTGAAAAACAATGGGAAAGTATAGTTGGAAATTGTGATGAGTTTTTATATTTAGGTGGTAATGAACAATCTACTCATAAATATGTATCAGAATTATTGGGAAAAGAAACTATTGATACAAACACTTATGGTAAAAGTAGTGGTAGAAGTGGTAATTATTCTACTAACTATCAAATTAGTGGTAGAGAATTAATGACTCCTGATGAAGTAAGGTTATTAGATAATAAATATGCTTTATTATTCGTTAGAGGAGAAAGACCAATAATGGATTTTAAATATGATATTTTAAAACATCCTAATGTATCAGGAACAACTGACGGAAAAGAAAAACCTTATTTACACGGAGGAACAGAAAATGCTATTGCTTCAATTAGTTTTGATGAAAATATTGAAAACTACGAATATACAGAAATTGAAAATATAGCACAAGATTATGAATTGTTATCTTCAGAAGAATTAGAAGATTACTTTAAAAGAAAAGGAGAATAGAAATTATGGAAAAGAAAAATAAATTAAAAATGAGTGAAAAAGGGAAAAAGATATTTAAGACTTATGCATTAGGTGTAAGTCTTTTTGCATTGACATTTGGAACAAGTATGACTGTACTTGCAGCAGATGATCCAATGGCAGTAGTAAATAATTTATCTAACTTTATATTTGGATTAATTAGAGCAATAGGTATGATTTTACTAGGATTTGGTATTGTTCAAGTTGGACTTTCATTAAAAAGTCACGATCCAAGTCAAAGAGCAAATGGATTTTTGACAGTAGCAGGTGGAATTATCATTACCTTTGCAAAAGAAATCTTAAATATGATTACAGGTTAAATTATCAAGTATGAGGCAAGTTATATCTTGCCTCCATCTATTTTAAGGAGGTGTTAATATTGAGTGATAATTGGGTAGTGCAAAATTTACAAAATGCACTAGAAACTTGGAACTCTAAATTAGGAGAAATATGGCAATTAGTAACACAAACACCCGAAACCTTTAAAGGTGGAGCAATATGGTCAGTAATAGAAAATATATATGGTGCAGTTCAAGCAGTTGGACTTGCTTTGTTAGTTTTATTCTTTGTAGTAGGTGTGATGAAAACTTGTGGATCATTAACAGAAGTTAAGAAACCAGAACACGCATTAAAATTATTTATTAGATTTGCAATAGCAAAAATTGTAGTTACTTATGGAATGGATTTATTATTATCAATATTTAAAATAGTTCAAGGAGTAATATCTACAATAATGAATGCAGCAGGTTTTGGAGGGGCAAGTTCTACAACACTACCACAAGATATAATAACGGCAGTAGAAAAATGTGGCTTTTTTGAATCAATACCATTATGGGCAGTCACATTGATAGGTGGATTATTTATAACTGTCTTATCATTTATTATGATAATGACTGTCTATGGTAGATTCTTTAAATTATATCTATATACAGCAATAGCACCTATACCATTATCAACTTTTGCAGGAGAGCCAACACAACAAGTAGGTAAAAGTTTTATTAAATCATATTGTGCAGTATGTTTAGAGGGTGCAATTATAGTTCTTGCTTGTATTATTTTCTCATTATTTGCTTCAAGTCCACCAGTAGTGGACACAAATGCAGCAGCAGTCACACAGGTTTGGAAGTATATTGGAGAACTTGTATTTAATATGCTCGTATTGGTGGGAACAATTAAGTTGTCAGATAGAGTTGTAAGAGAAATGATGGGATTATAGGAGGCGTTATCTAATGGAAAATAAAATAAAAGCAATTTTAGTTAAAATTGAAAAAGAGCCAGAAGTTATTGAAATGAATACAGAATTAGAAACATTACAACATTATGTTGGAGGGTATGTTCAATGTTATAACTTTGATAAAGGTGTTTCTATTTTATGTGATGAAGAAGGCAAAATAAAAGGATTACCTATGAATAGAAAAGTTAATAATGATTTTATTGTAGGAGATTTTTTGATTGTTGCTGATGATATTGAAAATGAAGATTTTACTTCATTAACAAGTGAACAAATAGATAAATATATGAAACAATTTGATAAAGATAGCATAATTTTCAATGTAAAAGACGAAGATAAAATAAAGTTTTTGGTATCTGGTATTAAGTCTAATGAAGAAAAACAAAAGTTAGAAGAACTAGGACTATATTGCTATGATTTAAGAGATAGTGATGATGGTAGAGATATTGCTAGTATAGAAAAAAGAGTTGTTGTAAATAGAATAGGTACAATGATTACTGATAAGGAAATTAAATTAGGAGATAAATATCCTAATGATTTTGTAGATTATAACACTTTTGTTGAACAAAATATTCAAGTAGATACAATTAAGGAATTGCTTGAAAAAAACAAAGATAAAACTAATGAAAGGGGGAGATAACTATGAATGAAGTTGTAGATAAAGTTAAAAATGATATTGAAACATTTTTAATGGAAGATATGGATAATCAAGAAATGAGAGTTGAATTTATTTTATTAAATCCTAAAACAAATGAAACACAAGTGTTGGCAAGTGATGGTAATGAAAGAATATTCTTATTTGCTCCTTTTACAAAGGAACAAGAAAATGGTTATATGAATGTTCCAGAATGGGATTTTAACTTTGATGAATACTTCTTTAAAGAACTTGCTAATGGATATGAAGTAGGATTTATAAATGATGATACACATTATGGATTATGGAATACTATTAATGAATTATACCCAGAAGATATTGAAAATATAGGAGGAGTTCAAAAGTATTTATCATATTGTAAAGAGCATTTAATAACAAGAGAATATTTAGATGAAACAATGAAGTTAAATGTACCAGATATTATGCAATATTATGAGTACCCTATAAATGTTATAGAACAAGTTAATGATAATGTAATAATGTCTAAAAAGAATTATGATAAAGAAAGTGAAAAATCATATATAGCATTTGTATTGGGTTATGATTTATTAAATAATAAACTACAAAATTCTAGTTTCCCAGAATGTGATATTTGCTATGATACTTGTTCTTCCCTTGCAGAACATTTTATTAATAGTGAAGAATATAAAAACACTAATCATTCTACTTATGAAATGTTGCAAGAATGGATTGATAAAAATACTAATTTAATAAATGAGTATATTGAAGTAGAAGAAAACAATAAAACTAGACAATTAGATAATGGAATGTATGTAATTGATGTGGGTTATAGACGAGAGCAACCCATTGCGTTAGTTCAAAGAGGAGAGGGCGAGTATATGGAATATGTAGTCGCTTTTAATTATAGAATTAAAGACAATAAAATTGATTGGGCTTATGGATATTACTATGATAAAGACTTAACAAAAGCAAGAGAAGATTTTAATAAAGTAATTGCAGGTGGTAATTTATCTAAAACCTTTGAAAGAAAGGAAGATAGATAAATGGAAGATAGAAGAAAAGTTGAAATGATAAAAAAGAAATATCCAGTAGGAACAAGAATTAAATTAAATTATATGCAAGATGATTATGCAGTTCCTAGTGGAATGACGGGAACAGTTGATTATGTTGATGATGAAGGTCAAATTGGTATGAGTTGGGATAATGGTAGAACATTATCCCTTATTTATGGTGTTGATAGTTTTAGCATAATTGATGAAAAGCAAAAAGCATTATTTAACACAAAGTTTGCTAGTGATATGAATCGCAATGGAGAAATAGTGGAAATATTATCTTTTGAAAAAGGTAAAGATATTTATAACGACCGATATAAAGTTAAGTTTAATGATGGGACTATCAAAGATAATATTATGAGTTGTGAATTGAACTTTAATTATGAAAAAAAGAAAGATGAAAGGAGTAGATAAAATTGGAAGTTAAAATAAATAGAGAAATAAGAAACTATACAGAAAGTATATTTTTTGGACTGTCTTTAAGGCAGTTCATTTTTTCTATATTGGCTTGTGGTGTTGCAGTAATTTTATACTTTGTTTTAAAAGGACACTTTGGTATTGAAACTTTATCTTGGGTATGTATTTTAGGTGCTTCACCATTCGCTGCAATAGGTTTTATAACTTATAACGGAATGACGGCAGAAAAATTAGTATATGCGTGGATTAAGTCAGAAATATTGATACCAAAGCATTTAACTTTTAAACCGACAAATTATTATAACGAATTATTAAAAGATAAATTAGAAAAGGAGGTTATATATGAAAACCCTAAAAATGTTATTTAAGCAAGATAAGGAAGCATTTGTTGTTCCAAAAGGAGTACAAGATGTAATACCTGTAAATAGAATATGGGAAGATGGTGTATTTTTAGTAGGAAAAAACAAATATTCTAAATGCTATAAATTTTCAGATATAAATTATGCAGTTGCAAGTAGAAGCGATAAAGAGGGAATGTTTTTAGAATATTCTGAACTTCTTAATTCATTTGATACAGGTGCAACAACAAAATTAACAATTATAAATAGAAGATTAAATAAAATAGATTTTGAAAAGAATATTTTATTACCATTAGCAGAAGATAAACTTGATGAATATAGAAAAGAATATAATAAAATGTTATTAGATAAAGCAACTGGTGCTAATGGAATAATACAAGAAAAATTTATTACTATTTCAGTAAATAAAAAGAGTATAGAAGAAGCGAGAAATTATTTTGCAAGAATTGGTGCAGATTTAATTTCTCACTTTTCTGGTTTAGGCTCAAAATGTGTAGAACTTGACGCAGTAGATAGATTAAGAATGTGTCACGATTTTTATAGAGAGGGAGAAGAAAACTCTTTTAGTTTTGATTTAATTAAAACAATGAGAAAAGGGCATAGTTTTAAAGATACAATATGTCCGGACAATTTTGAATTTAAAAATGATTATTTCAAAATGGGTAAAAAGTATGGTAGAGTTATTTTCTTAAAAGAATATGCAAGTTATATTAAAGATAATATGGTTGCAGAATTAACTGACTTAAATAGAAACTTAATGATGAGTATAGATGTTGTACCAATTCCAATGGATGAGGCAGTAAGAGAAGTTGAAAATAGAAGATTAGGTGTAGAAACTAATATTACTAATTGGCAACGCAGACAAAACTCTAATAATAATTTTAGTGCAGTAATTCCTTACGATATGGAACAGCAGAGAATTGAATCAAAAGAGTTTTTAGATGATTTAACTACACGAGATCAAAGAATGTTTTTATCAGTGTTAACAATGGTACACACAGCAGATAGCAAAGAGCAATTAGATAATGATACAGAAAGTTTATTAACTACTGCAAGAAAACATTTATGTCAGTTTGCTATTCTTAAATGGCAACAAATGGACGGACTTAATACTGCAATGCCTTTTGGTGTTAGAAAGATAGATACTTTAAGAACTTTAACTACTGAAAGTTTAGCAGTATTTATGCCGTTTAGAGTACAAGAAATAAATCACGAAAATGGTATTTACTATGGACAAAATGTAATAAGTAAAAATATGATTATTGCAGATAGACGCCAACTATTAAATGGTAATAGTTTTATTCTTGGAGTATCTGGTAGTGGTAAATCATTTACTGGTAAAAATGAAATTGTATCAGTAATATTAAGAGATCCAAACGCAGATGTAATCGTGATAGATCCAGAGCGAGAATATTCTCAACTTATTAATGCACTAGGTGGAGAAGTAATCCATATATCTGCAACAAGTGATAATCATATTAATGCTATGGATATGAATAGTGAATATGGAGATGGAGCGAATCCTGTAATATTAAAATCAGAGTTTATTCTTTCTTTATGTGAGCAATTAATTGGTGGTAGTAATTTAGGTCCAAAACAAAAGTCAATTATAGATAGATGTACTGCTTCTGTTTATAGACATTTTCAACAAGGAAACTATATGGGTACACCACCAACATTACAAGATTTTAGAGAAGAATTATTAAAACAAACAGAGCCAGAAGCAAAAGAAATAGCACTTGCAATAGAATTATTTACTAATGGAAGCCTTAATACTTTTGCAAAAAATACTAATGTTGATACAGAAAATAGACTTATTTGTTATGATATATTAGATTTAGGAAAACAATTACTTCCAATAGGAATGTTAGTTGTATTAGATAGTATTTTAAATAGAATAACAACAAATAGACAAAAAGGTAGAAATACCTTTATTTTTATTGATGAAATATATCTATTATTCCAACACGAGTATTCTGCTAATTTCTTATTTACTCTATGGAAAAGAGTTCGTAAATATGGTGCATATTGTACTGGTATAACACAAAATGTTGATGACTTATTACAAAGTCATACTGCTAGAACAATGTTAGCAAACTCTGAATTTATTGTAATGTTAAATCAAGCAAGTACAGATAGAATTGAACTTGCAAAATTATTAAATATATCAGAATTACAAATGGGATATATAACAAATGTAGGAGCAGGACAAGGTTTAGTAAAAGTCGGTAGTTCTTTAATTCCATTTATAAATAAATTCCCAACTAATACAAAACTTTATAAACTAATGACAACAAAACCGGGAGAGGGAAAATAGAAAGTAGGTGTTAGTGATTGGCAGATATTAAAACAAAAGATTCTAAACCTAAAACTATAAAGACTTTAAATAAAGCAGTAGTTGGTACTCAAAATATTAAAGATAATATAGTAAGTACCAAAGAAAAGATAAATGAAAATACTCCAAATAAGAATGATGAAAATAATATAGAATATGGTAGCAATACAATTACAGGTGCTAGTAGTATAACTGCTAGTACCGTTGCTACTAAATTTAATAAATATGGTAAAAAGTCTTTTGAAGAAACAAAAGAAAATATTATTAAATCAAAAGTAAAAATCAAAGATTTTAAGAACAAACAACTTGCTAAAAAAATGGAAAAACAAGCAGTTAAAACAGGTAAGGGAACTATTAAAACAAGTAAGAATACTATTAAGAATGGAAAGACAGCAGTAAAGACAAGTAAAGAAGTAGCAATTAAATCTCAAAGAATGGCAAAAGAAAGTGTTAAAGCAAGTAAAAGAGCAATACAAACTGCCAAAGAAACTGCAAAGGCTACTGCAAGAGGAATTAAATTAGCAATAAAAGCAACTATATCTGCAATAAAAGGAATTATAGCAGGAACAAAAGCATTAATTGCTGCAATAGTTGCAGGAGGATGGGTAGCAGTTGTAGTTATATTAGTCGTATGTTTAGTTGCTTTATTATGTGGCTCAATATTTGGTATTTTCTTTTCAAGTGAGAAAACAAGTTCTAATAGTATAACAATGAAAGAAGTAGTTGCTGAATGTAATCAAGAATTTTCAGATAAATTGCAAGATATACAAGATAAAAATGAACACGATGATTATGTTTTAGATGGTAGTATGGCAAGTTGGAAAGATATATTACTTGTATATACTATAAAACAATCCAAAGGAAATAACGAAGAAGAAGTTATGACTATGGATGAAAAGAAAAAGAAAGTTGTTAAAGATATATTCTGGGATATGAATAGTGTTTCATCAGAAGTGAAAACTGAAAAGGTAACAGAACAAGGTATCAGTGCAGATGAAATGCCAAAAGAAGTAGAAAAGAAAGTATTACACATAAAATTGACATCAAAAACTGCTGAACAAATGAAGAATGAATATCACTTTAATAATAATCAACTAAAACAATATGTTGAATTATCAAGTCCTAAATATGCTAGTTTATGGAGTGGTGCAATATATGGAGGTATTGATTCTGGCGAATATGTTAATTGGAGGCAATCAGGACAAAGTTGGTCTAATATAAAAATAGGCAATACTAATAGCACATTAGGTCAAATTGGTTGTTTAGTCACATCTATATCAATATTAATTGAAAAGTCTGGTTGTAATTCAACTATAATACCTTTTAATCCCGGTACTTTTTTAGAAGCATTGAATAAAAATAATGCTTTTGATAGTGGAGGTAATTTACAATATGCAGGAGTGACGAGAGCAGTACCTAACTTTAAATATGCAGGTAATGTTAATTTAAGAGAAAAATCAAGAACAGAAAAGTTAGCATTAATTACTCAATACTTTAATCAAGGTTATTATTTAACAATAGAAGTAAAAGGTGCTACACCGGGTAATCAACATTGGGTAGCAATAACAGGAGTTAATGGTAATAATGTTGTGATAGTAGATCCTGCAAGGGATGGTACTGATTTATGGAGTTCTTATGAATGGAGTAAATCATCACAATTTAATTATTTTGCTGCTAATTAAATGATTAAATCATTAATTAAATTGTTTATAGGTTTAGTAATCTTAATTATTAAAATTAAAAAGGTTATTTCTAAAATAAAGAAATAGCCTTGAT
>ULLX01016880.1_pt1 | contig 13873 bp, 8 predicted proteins | sample 1951501 | NCBI WGS metagenome assembly ULLX01 (sample SAMEA4835535, study PRJEB28245) | human gut metagenome | biome: gut microbiome; material: fecal sample | place: Denmark | collected 2008
TGTGCCACATATGCAGAATAACGGCTTCCCACCATTTGGCGGATTTATGCAGGGAAACAACGGATTTGCATCTGGCATGGCATCAAATATGCCACCTGTATCAGAAGCACCGGTGCCACCGATGCCATCGATGCCGGCTGCACCACAGACACCGGCCATGCCGGAGCCACCACAGGTTACGGAAATGCCACAGGAACCACAGATGCCTCATGCAGAGGGACTTCCTAAGAGACCTCAGATGAATGAAGAAGAGATCTCCGTAAGTGATATTCCATCAATGCCGGAGAGACCTGTTCCATATCTTGTAAGAAAGAAAACAGGTGAGAAGATATATATTGATAAGGATGAATTTGTGATTGGCAAGTCTGCTAACCATGCAGATTATACAATAAGAGACAATACAGCAGTAAGCCGTGCTCACTGCATAATATCCAGAAGAAACGGAGTGTGTTATATAAGGGATAATAACTCCACAAATGGTACATTTATAAATGATCAGGAGCTTGACCGTGGCGGTGAGAGATTCCTTACAAATAATGTAACGGTGAAACTTGGAGATGAAGAATTTGTATTCTTTATCAGATAGATTTTTTGGAGTCGGGCCTTTGTCATAGGAGGTACCCGTGCATCGCAGATGCATATTGTAATTGTGATGCCGGATGAATAGAGGGGAGCAATCCCCAAAAGACAAATTTTAATAGGCTGATGTTCAAGAATGCGGGAGGAGAAAATATGAGATATAAGGCTGCCTACCATACAGATGTGGGCATAAGGAAAAAGACTAATCAGGATTCCCTTGCAATAAAAATAGCGGATACACCTTATGGTATGGCTGCATTTGCAGTTATATGTGACGGCATGGGCGGACTTGCCAAGGGTGAGGTGGCAAGTAAGGAAGTGATATGTGCTTTCTCGGACTGGTTTCAGGAGAGCTTCGCTGAGATGATAGACAATGATTCGTTTGATGAAGAGTTGATGAGGAAACAGTGGCATAGTATTGCAGTGAATGAAAACGAGATCCTGAAAGCCTACGGAGAGGACAACGGCATAATGATAGGTACAACCCTTACAGCGATGCTGATGTTCAGGGATAGCTACTATATCATACATGTGGGAGACAGCCGGGCGTATGAGATAACCGGCACGGAAGCCAGGCAGCTGACAAATGATCAGACCTTCGTTGCCAGGGAGGTCGCTGCCGGAAGAATGACTCCTGAGCAGGCAGAGGTGGACAGTCGTAGAAGCGTTCTTCTCCAGTGTATCGGTGCTTCACCGGTTGTTGAGCCTGACTTTATAAAAGGGGAAGTTGTGGGAGATGCAGTATATATGTTGTGCTCAGACGGCTTCAGACATAAGATAAGCAATGAGGAAATGATAGAGAGGATCGGTCCTGCAGCAGATGTGGATGATGATGCGCTGACTACGGGCTGCCAGTTTCTTACAGAGCTTGATAAGTACAGGAAAGAGACTGATAATATTACAGTGTTATGCATTAGAACTACACCATAGATATAAACGGGTGTAGCGGGGAGATAATATGACAGAATTAGGAACAGTATTAGACGGAAAATACGAGATCCTGAAGCAGGTTGGTAAAGGCGGAATGTCTATAGTTTATCTTGCTATGGATAACCGTCTGAATAAACAGTGGGCGGTAAAGGAGATAAAGAATGACGGCTCCAAGAGCACTGAGACATTGCTTAAAGGTCTTGAGAGAGAGGCAAATATATTAAAGAACGTAGATCATCCGGTACTTCCACGAATAGTGGATATTATTAATGAGAATGGTACCATCTACGTAATAATGGATTTTGTAGAAGGAAAGCCTCTCAGTGATGTATTAAAGACAGAGGGAGCCCAGAGCCAGAGAGATGTTATTGAGTGGGGGCGTGCTCTTGCCAGTGCCCTTGATTACCTTCATTCCATGAACCCGCCTATAATCTACAGAGATATGAAGCCTTCCAATGTAATGCTTAAGCCGGATGGCTCGGTAAAGCTCATAGATTTCGGTACTGCAAAGGAATATATAATAGAGAATAACGCAGATACAACAGCTCTTGGAACAAGAGGTTACGCTGCACCGGAGCAGTTCGGTGATGCCCAGGGACATGGTATCTACAACACAGACGCAAGAACGGATATATATAATCTGGGTGCTACACTGTACCATCTGGTTACAGGTAAGAACCCATGTGAGCCACCTTATGAGATCAAGCCTATAAGACAGTGGAATCCGGCTTTATCATCAGGACTTGAGCAGATCATAATAAAATGCTGTCAGCCAAATCCTAATGACAGATATCAGTCCTGTTCAGAGCTTTTATATGCCCTTGACCATTACAATGAGCTTGACAATACATATAAGGCAAAGGCGAAAAGGAAGATCATTGCATTTGCAGTGACCGCAGGATTATCCCTTGTTTCTGTAGGTGTTGCCGTAACGGGTGGACTCCAGAAGAGAGCACTTAAATATAAGAATTACGACAATCTTATTAAACAGGCTGCGAATACAACAGATGTAAATGAGGCCATAGACTACTACAAGCAGGCGGTTGATATTGATGATTCCAAGTCTGAAGCATACATTGGTCTTCTGGATGAATACAATATTTATTATAAGCCGGCTGAGGATGAGAATGAGAATGCAGGATCAGAGCTTGGAGCTAAGTATGTGCTTAGTCACATTGATGCCGTTGATGATGAGGTTAAATATGAGCTTGCTCTTACCTATTATAATTATCTGGAGGATTACAAGACGGCATCAACATACTTCAAGGAGGTTAAGAACTCCGATGGTGATGATGCGGAGGTTGCAGGCTATTATGCGGCTATCTGTGATAACAAGCTTAAGACCAATGCCAGCTATGATGACGAGGCAGACAGCATAGCTGCATTCGAGAAATACAATTATAATCAGGTGGACAGAGGCAACAAGAACAGGTATATTAACTACTATAATATAGCTTCTATATATGTAGATAACATGACAGATAACACCGAACTGGCGAATAAAGTTATCCAGATGCTTGCAGGTAACGCCAGCGAGAACATTGACGGAGCAATAAGTGAGCTGAATGATAATCCAAAGGCGTTTGATGAGGTTAATAAGAAATATTACCTGTGTCAGTATTACAGATTTCTTGCAGATGCATATGAGGTCCTTGAGGATTATACAAATGAAGCTATAATGTGTGAGAATTACATTTATGCTATAGAGGACTCTATTATTGACGGAAGTGCAAAGGATTCTGACAAGAAGGCCTATGCAAGCTACAGTAACAAGGAGGCTTCTGCTTATACCAAGGTAGGGAATGATTCCAAGGCGGCTGATGTATATTCAAAGGCAGAACAGACCCTTGGAAGCGACGGATATGCAGCTTCAGTATATGTGGCACATCTTAATTTCCTCTGTACAAAGTATAAGTCGGAGTATGGTACAAATCCTGCTACATGGAAGGGCAGGGATGGTGAGAAGGCTGTCAAGGCAGTATACGAAGCAGGAAATAAGATAGAGTCTCTCAGAAGTAAGAGTAATACACAGTGGAACTCGTTGATAAATGATTCTGTTATAGCAGAGATCATAGCAAATTAAAAAGGGAGTGATGTCATGGAAACTTTATACACTATAATGTTATATGGCGGCATTGCTCTTGCGGTAATATGTGCAGTGGTCGCGGTTATATTATTTGTGAAGCTTGATATACCTAAGGCAATCGGTATAGTTACAGGTTCCACAGCCAGAAAACAGATCGAGGAGATTCGTGAGAAAGGATATGAAAGTGTCCAGGGTGGAGGAGCATCAAAGAAAGAGGCTATTAAGTCCAAGGACAAAAAGGAACATATTGAGGTTCGTTCCGTAAGCGCTTCTGCAGGAAAGCAGGCCGACAACAGTGGTAAGCAGGAGAGCAGAGGTGATCACGTCAGTGCAAGCGCAAAGCATCAGGCGGCTGTAAGAAATGCTGTCAGAGAGAATGTGAACACTGTAAGATATGAAGAAGATGAGGCAACTGATGTGCTTGGTGAGAACTACAATGAGGAAGCTACCGATGTCCTTACAGAGAGCTATGAAGAGGGAGCCACCGATGTCCTTACAGAGAGCTATGAAGAGGGAGCCACCGATGTCCTTACAGAGAGCTATGAAGAGGGAGCAACTGACGTCCTTACAGAAAGCTACGAAGAAGGAGCCACAGATATCCTTACAGAGGATTATGAAGAGAATGAGGGCGAAACCAATGTACTTACAGCAGGGCTTGAGGATGGAGAGCGGACTGATGTAAGAAAAGATACGAAGTTAAAGATGATAGTAGATGTGATTGTAGTACATACAGATGAAGTGGTATAGGAGGGGTGAGAATATGAAGAGAATTTCAAATCTACATCGCCTGATAGCACTGACAATGGCGGTAGTTATGATTATTACCCTGGCAGTGTTCGATAACAGATTCAGGACAAATGCGGCAAATGCACAGGAAAATATTGATATTTCCAAGCTTGAATCAGAATTTGATACTAATATCCAGGTGAGCGAAACAGGCGGTACGGTTATCACAGATCAGCTTAAGAAGGCTATGGTGGCAACCGGTAAGGCTACAGACTTTGAGTTCTATGGCAATTATTACATAAGAGTTAATGACGGTGCAACATATGTTAATCTTGCTACAGATACAGACGCGGCCAAGAGACCTGTTGCTGCATCATCATTACCTGCAGTTAAGGTTGATAAGGATAATAAGCAGGAATTTGTAGAGGTTTATACTCTTGAAGACAAGGGTACAGATCTCGAAAAGTATGTGTTCAAGGGAATGATAAGACTCCTCTATGATGATGTTAAACCATCTATTGACAGTAAAGAGCTTGTATCAACCGACGGCATAAAGGATAAGGGCGGTTACCTTCTTGTGCAGGAGGGAAAGACCGTGAAATATCACATATATGCCGGAGATGCCGATTCCGGTGTTGATAAGGTCTATATGAAGAACGGAGATGCTTGGGAAGAGCTTTCTTATAACAGCGAAGGCGGTTATTATGAGGCGGCTATCACATCAACCGGAACATATTCATTTGTATCAGTTGATAAAGCCGGAAATGAGTCTGATCCATCAAGCGTAACACTTAAGTACGCCGAGGGGATAAAGGTTACTTCAATAGAGGCAGCAGGACGCACAGATCTTCCAAGTAATTATGGCAATAGATTTGCAGATACAGAGTTCTTCCAGATAACAGTAAAGGCAAGTGAGAAGGCTGATGGAGTTGATGTCCCTCTTAAGCTGGTTTATACATTTAATCTGAACGGAAGGCTTAGCGAGAACAACCAGGTTGATTTCGAGAATGGCACAGCCAAGATCACTGTTCCTTCAAGTCTTGTGAACGGAGAGGACTGCAGAGGTAATCTCACAATGTACGTTGAAGATGAGGTGGGCGGCAAGTCATATGCATTTGACGCAGCCGGATATCTTATATTCGTAGACAGAACTGCTCCGGATGTTTCTATCAAGAATATCCGCATAAACGGAAAGACCTATGGAACCCTTGATGATTATCAGGCGGCAGGTGTTGTATACGGAAATGAAGTTACATTTGACTATGATGTAACAGAGGTTAACTCCGATCTTGCAGATATAACAATAGAGATAACAGATGCCCAGGGAAATAATGTTGTAACCAGTATTCCGAATGTCAACGGAGTAAGCTACAGCGCAACAGACAACACTCTCTCAGGAAAGGGTAGTGCCACATTTCCTGTAAGCGGGGATGGGGCATACAACATAAAGATCAAAGCTAAGAATGATGTCGGTCTTACAGGCGAAGCTTCAGCGGATTTCAATATTGATTCTAAGAAGCCTGTGCTCAGGTGGTGGAGCTCAACTGTTGGAAGAGAGATTACTGATACAGACGAGAGCTATACAGTATATGTAAGTGACAATGAGACTATCACAGTGTCTGCCAGTGATGATGCCAGTGGAATTGAAAAGGTAGAGATGACACTTAATGGAACTCCTGTCACACTTACAGATAATGCCTACAGTTTTGATACACCGGGCGTATATAATGTAAAGGTTACAGCCCTTGATAAGGCAGGCAACATCTCAGAAAAGACCATAAAGGTTACTGTAGCTACTGATTACAGCAAGGCATCTATATCTGTTATCGCAGATGGAACCACACTTGCTTCAGACAGCAGCTCAAGCTTCATATATACAGGAGCAGATAAGGTTGAGGTCATATATACCTATGAGGCATTCATGGTTACTGATGAAAATGTCAAGAATGCTTCAACATATCTTGCAGGAGCATTTGGCGTACCGGGAACACCGGCTGAGTATAAAGATTGCAGTGTTACTGCAGGACCTGAGGATCCATCTACAGGACTTCGTAAGGTTACCGTTAAATATGTTATTGAGAAGAAGGCTGACGCTTCAACAGACGGAACATACAGCTTCGACTTCTCAGGAACAAAGTACACCAACAAGGATACTGTTGCAGAAGGTACAAATAAGAGTCTTAAGATCTACTTTGATACAGAGGCACCTAATACAGTAAGATATGCTCTTGAGGGCGGTGTCGGAACGGGTGATCCTACAACAATAAGCGGAGTTTCATATTACAGACAGAAGGCAACACCTAAGCTTGTGGTTGAAGCCTTCGATAATCTGGAGCTTGGCAATATAGATGTAACACTGGTAAATGCTGAGACAAATGAAATACTCGGTACCAAGACTCAGGCTTTTAAGAACCAGTCAACAACAACAGAGGGCGGTAAGCAGGCTGTTGCAACAATAGATCTTACAGATGATGTGCTTAAGAATGTAGAGTATTCTGTAAATATTAATTTAAACGATAACCTTTCAGGTAAGAGTGACGGCAAGAGTGATAACAATACCACAACCCTTAATGACATCTTAAGGGTTTACTGGGATACTGTACTTCCGGAGATGACTGCCAACGATATAGGTACATGGTTTAATTCAGATGTAACAATCAGGAAGACAGATGTAACAGCAAAGGATAATTGTGATATAGATCATTTTAACTACCAGTTAAAGAAGAATTCAGAGAAGGTTGGTTACTGGAATGTATCAAAGGGCGCTGTAGATGGAAATGGAAGATACAATATGGCAAGAGATCTTCATGTACAGAGAACAAATGGCGAGGGCGAGTACATTCTTACGGTATATGCTTCTGATAAGGCAGGTAATTTCTCAAGCAAGGAATTCTGCTTTGTGATCGATTACTCAAAGCCTGATATCACAATAACAAGAACACCTTCACAGAAGCTTATCACATCAGGCAAGACAGATATCACCGTAGATGATACATATGGTGTGAACTTAAATGATAAGAACAAGGTTAAGGTCATCAAGCATTATGTTGTCCAGGGTGGTTCAGAGAAGACTGTACAATTAAGCCTGGCAAGCAGTGGATCAAGAAAATACTTTGAGGACAGCGGATCAGGTGCAGGCTTCAAGGAGAGTATCCAGGGAGTTGCTTCAACAACAAATAATGTTATAAACAAGAAGGCTACCAAGTACTACTATGAAGTAAGTGTGACAGACGAGGCAGGAAACAAAGCATATAAGAAGACTGACTGGTTCTATGTTGATAATATTGCTCCGGCAGTGGCTGTTAAGCCGCAGAACAATGATTATGTATATTCCAACAAGGAGATACCTTTCCAGGTAACATATAAGGATCAGTACAGCAGAAATGAGATCGGTGCATATCATAAGATCCAGATAATCAACAATGCAACAGAGCATGCTGCAGATGTGAGCTATCTCAATAAGGACACTGATTTAAGTGCTGCCAGCGGAACAAAGAATTACAGAATCAACAGAGAGGGTGTGTATAACCTCCAGATAAAGATCACTGATGCATTTGGCAATAATACAAGCAGATATACAAAGTATGTATATGATGTTACAGCTCCTGTTATAAGACTTACAGCACCTGCCGAGACAAATACAAGAGGAACATCAATAGGATATACTCTTTCAGATAACATCATGGGTGACAAGATTGTGGCTCATGTAACAAGAAGAGGTCCTTCGGGAAATGTTGAATATGACCAGGATATGTCAGAGACAGCATGGTCAGGCACAGGTGCAACAGGTTCAATACCGTTTGACGCAGAAGGAAATTACACTGTATATCTTGTTGCATACGATAAGGCAGGAAACAAGTCACAGTCAGAGCCTGTTACATTTGTAATTGATAAGACTGCTCCTGTGCTTTCAATCTCAGGAATGAACGATATGCAGAATACAGACGTGAATGCAACATTTACAATGAATGAGGCATTTGGTGTTGTGAATGGCAAGAGCCCTGAGGCAACAGTTACTATTACGAAAAAGGTCGACGGCAGTGCCGCAACAACAGTAGCAACACTTAATTACGGAAGCTTCACCAGCGGTAATCCTCACACGGCAGGATACAGATTTACCGAGGACGGCGATTACAGCATTACCTTCTCAGGCAAGGACGCTTCAGGAAATGTTGCAAATACAGTTACAAGAAATTTCAAGATAGATAAGGTTGCTCCTGAGCTTACCATTAAGGCAACAAAGAACGACACTACAGAGCCTGTCGAAAATTACGGTTCAGTAGGTAATGTTCAGAATCCTGAAAAAGTTAAGCTTACTATCGGAGTAAAAGAGACCTTCTATACAGGCGACGAGGTTACTGTTTCCGTTAAGAAGAATGGTGCAAATGAGCCGGCTAAGACCTATAAGGGAATTACAGGTCAGGTTATCGACTTTGCCGAGGATGGAGTATACGTTGTAACTATCGGAGCAAAGGATGCAGCAGGAAATGTATCAGAGGAGCAGACCATTACATTTACAGTTGATAATACTGCACCTGTTATAAAGGATACAGACGCTCTGGCAGGCTTCAAGAAGAAGGAAAACAACGGAGAGATTGTTCTTAACAAGGCAGACTTTGATGCAATAAGAGATAAGGGCTATGATGGTTTATGGGGTGTTGACGATACATCGCCATTTACACCTGAGGCCAAGCTTGATGGCGTTGATCTTGTAGACTTCACAGATCTTAAGGATGGAAAGCATAAGATCACACTTACAGTAACAGATGCCCTTGGCAATGTTACAACAGATGAATTTGAGTTCGTTTATGATGGTACTCTTCCTGAGATAATTACTTCAGTGGAGGATAATCAGAAGTTAAACGATCCGTTCACACTTAAGATAAGCCTTAAGGATCCAAGTGATAAGATCACATCCATTAAGATAAACGATACAGAGATCCCGGCAGCGGATTATGCAGATAATGTATATGAGTACAAGGTTGACAAATACGATACATACAAATTATATGTTACAGCAGAGGACGCAGCAGGAAACGTAAGTGCAACATTTGCAGCAGATGAAGAGGGAAATATCACCAGCGTATTTACATTTACTCTTGCAAAGAAGGTATCTGTAGTGGTATGGGTGATCGTCGGAGTTGCAGTTCTCCTTCTCCTTGGAATAATAATCTTCCTTATAATGAGAAGAAAGAACAACAAGCAGGCTGCATAGATAAGAAATGCGGAACTTACAAAATGAGGAAATCCACAGATAATGATTGATGGATTTTCGGATATAATATAAAATGATGAAACGGGCATATGGGGGATAAGATTTATTCTTTGTATGCCCGTTTTAATATATGATGATCGTGGCAAGTTTTCATATAAACATGACACGCAGTGCCAGCCCTTTGCCTTCGGGAAATTTCAAATGGGCTGATGTTAAGTAAAGGAGGAAAAAGACAGTGAACAATATGAATCCCCCATATAATGCGGTGGTTTTTGATATGGATGGTGTACTGACCGATACAGAGAAGGTGTACAGACAGTGCTGGACCATGAATGGAATGAGCGAGGGACTTACCGCCCAGCAGATGAAGGTGGTATGCGACAGGCTTGCAGGTGGAACAAGAGCCACAAATGCCCTGGTGGTGAAGGAATATCTTGGAGAGGATTTCGACTATATCCCATTCAGGAAGAAGACCATGGATATGTTCCAGGAATATATAGATGAGCATGGCATAGACCTTAAGTCGAATGTGGTATCAACTCTCACTGAGCTTAAGAGGCGTGGAGTGAAAATGGCACTTGCCACATCTACCGACAGACAGAAGGCGGTGGACAGACTTACCAGAACAGGACTCATCGACTTCTTTGACGAGACTGTGTGTGGTGACGAGATAGAGAAGGGGAAGCCTCACCCGGACATTTACCTTAAGGCATGTGAGAAGCTTAAGGTGTCTCCTGACAGGGCAGTGGCAGTGGAGGACTCTGTAAATGGTGTTATCTCTGCCAGCGACGCCGGACTCTGCACAGTTATGGTGGTTGACCTTATAAAGCCAAACGATACCACAAATGAGAGAACCGACAAGACCTGTTACAACATTAAAGAGATTCTGGAACTGTTTTAAGACGGGACTTCCCGGAAATATATACAGATAACAGAAAAACACAACAGAAAGACACAACAGGGCACAGAGTACAGATATATAATAAAAAAGATCTGACATATCATGAACACCGGGGATGCCGCATATACTTAATTAACAATGTTCCCTTCCGGATATATGGAATAGAAAGGAATTGGTGATCGTGAAGAAGGTCTCGTACATAATGATATCCTGTGGTGTGGCACTGGCCGCCAGCCTGCTGTTGTTGCTGATATCGGCATTTGTCGTGTATAAGTTTAACTGCTCATCCGGGATCATTGATCTGTTTGTCATACTTATATATGTGCTGTCAGCATTTGCAGGGGGCATCACCGGAGGAAAGCTCATAAAGGAGAGGAAGTTCCTGTGGGGGCTGATAATAGGTACGATATATGCCTGCATTATAATTATCGTATCAATTGCAAATCACGGAGGAGTGAGTCTGTTTTCGGTAAACGGCATTACATCCCTGCTGCTTTGCATGGCGGGAGGAACCCTGGGTGGCATGCTGGGTTGAAGAAAATCGAATGACACATGCCGGGCTGAAGAAAGCCAAATATCAGGGAAGACGGCTATAATATTTGATACATGATAAAAAAACACTTTTACTTTCATAAAGTATGTGTTAGAATACAAACAATATGAATTAAAAAGGAGAGGTATACTCATGCAGAGAATAAAGACACTCACAAATAAGACAATGAAGAATACAATGGTTAAGGGCGGATGTGGCGAATGCCAGACATCATGCCAGTCAGCTTGTAAGACATCATGCACAGTTGGAAACCAGAGCTGTGAGAATGTTGAGAACAAGTAATTATACTAATAAGACTGACCAGGTACAGCTAAAGGGGACCGTCTGATGACAGTCCTTTTTGGCGTGTATGGGATAAAAAACGATTAAGGAGAACAATATTGGTTCATCAGTACAAAAATAATGGTTATAATATAGTACTTGATGTATGCAGTGGTTCTGTACATGTAGTGGACGACCTTGTGTATGATATCATCGCAGAGTACGAGGGACATACTAAGGAAGAGGTCCTTGACAAGTTAAGCAGCTACGACAGAGCTGAGGCAAGTGAGGCTTATGATGAGGTTACAGGTCTTGTGGAAGACGGCACATTATTTGCCCCTGATGAATACAAAGATTATATTATAGATTTTAAGAAGAGAAAGACAGTTGTAAAGGCATTGTGCCTTCATATAGCCCATGACTGTAATCTTGCCTGCAGATACTGCTTCGCAGGTGAGGGCGAATATCATGGAGACAGGGCACTCATGTCCCTTGAGGTAGCAAAGAAATCTCTTGATTTCCTGGTTGCCAATTCAGGTTTCAGAAGAAATCTCGAGGTGGACTTCTTCGGAGGTGAGCCTCTCATGAACTGGGACGTGGTGAAGAAGACCGTTGAGTACGGCAGAAGCCTTGAAAAGAAATACGACAAGAAGTTCCGTTTCACACTTACTACCAACGGAATACTTTTAAATGACGAGATAATGGAATTTGCAAATAAAGAAATGGCAAATGTAGTCTTAAGTATCGATGGAAGAAAAGAGGTACATGATTACATGAGACCTACCAGAAACGGTAAGGGAAGCTATGATATACTGCTTCCTAAGTTTCAGGAATTTGCCAGGAAGCGTGGAAACAGAAGTTATTATGTGAGAGGTACATACACTCATAATAATCTGGACTTCGCTAAGGATGTGCTTCATATGGCGGATCTTGGATTTGATCAGATATCCATTGAGCCGGTGGTATCACTTCCGGATGAGCCGTATGCGATAAAGGAAGAGGATATCCCATTCCTTAAGGAGCAGTATGACATGCTTGCAAAGGAAATGATCAAGAGAAATAAAGAGGGCAGGGGATTCAACTTCTTCCACTTTATGATCGATCTTACCGGCGGTCCTTGTGTTGCCAAGAGACTTTCAGGATGCGGTTCGGGAACGGAATATATGGCTGTTACGCCATGGGGGGATCTCTATCCGTGTCATCAGTTCGTAGGTGAAGACGATTTCTGCATTGGAAATGTATTTGAGGGCATTAAGAAGCAGGAGATCGTTGATGAGTTCAAGCTGTGTAATGTCTATGCAAAGGACAAGTGTAAGGACTGCTTTGCAAGATTTTACTGCAGTGGCGGATGTGCGGCCAACTCATACAAATTCCATGGAAATATCCTTGACGCATACGATATCGGATGTGAGCTTCAGAAGAAGCGTATCGAATGTGCTATTATGATCAAGGCTGCCATGGCGGACTACGAGGCTGAGAAGGAAGATAATTAAGAATAAAGGAGAACAAAGATGAAGAAAGCAAAGCGTAATGCGGTACTTGTGATAATTGCATTTATACTGTTGCTGGGTCTGGCGGTATTCACCGGATTCTTCGGTATAGGTGACAGGGGACTTATCAAGTACATTAATCTTGGACTTGACCTTAAGGGTGGTCTGAGTGTTACCTACGAAATTCAGGATGAAAAATATTCTGATGCAGATGTCGATGATACCAAGTTCAAGCTTGAGAAGCGTATTGACGCATACTCAAATGAGTACTCAGTTTACCAAGAGGGAAACGGTAATATCACCTGTGAGATCCCCGGTGTTACAAATGCTGAGGAGATCCTTGAGAAGTTAAGCGTAGAAGGTAAGCTTGAGTTCCTTGATCCTGACAACTACACACTGTGGTCACAGGGCAAGGATTATGAGGCTGCTCTTGACGGAAACGATATCAAGGGTGCTGAGGCAAAGATCGTTGATACAGAGACCGGTAGTGACAATGAGGTTGCTCTTACATTTACAACAGAGGGAGCCAAGAAGTTCGGCGACGTTACAAGTGCGAATGTAGGAAAGGTCGTATACATTGTTTATGATAATGAGGTTGTAAGTGCTCCTACAGTTCAGTCAGCAATCACTGACGGAAATGCGGTTATCAACAAGATTGGATCTTATGATGAGGCTGAGAGCCTTGCCACAACTATCCGTATCGGTGCACTTCCGCTTACACTTAAGCAGGTTCGTTCAAATATAGTAGGTGCTACACTTGGTACAGATGCTATAGCAACATCTGTCAAGGCAGGTATAATCGGTATATTCCTTGTATTCATCATTATGATAGTAATATACAGACTTCCTGGAGTGGTTGCTTCACTGGCACTTGTACTTTATACATTACTTGTAATGCTTACACTTAACTACTTTAATATAACTCTTACCCTTCCGGGTATTGCGGGTATCATACTTTCAATAGGTATGGCGGTTGACGCGAATGTCGTAATCTTCACCCGAATAAAGGAGGAGCTTGGGGCAGGTGCAACAGTTAAGCAGGCAGTAGACAAGGGCTTCCATAAGGCTCTTTCAGCTATTATAGATGGTAACGTAACAACACTTATTGCGGCAGTTGTACTTCTTATATTCG
>ULLX01025153.1_pt1 | contig 13718 bp, 12 predicted proteins | sample 1951501 | NCBI WGS metagenome assembly ULLX01 (sample SAMEA4835535, study PRJEB28245) | human gut metagenome | biome: gut microbiome; material: fecal sample | place: Denmark | collected 2008
ACGCTCTGTACCAGCAAGTTTTGCTGTAAATCCTGACAAGAAGTAGTATTTTGTCTGCTCCGGTGTAAGGATCGATACCGGTGGAAGTACGCCGAATGCATCTGCTGACAGGAAGATTACGTTCTTCGCTGCTGGTGCAGAAGAAATTGGGCGAACGATATTTTCAATGTGATCGATTGGATAAGATACACGAGTATTCTCTGTTACGCTCTTATCTGCAAAATCAATCTTTCCGTCTTTGTCAAGTGTTACGTTCTCAAGAAGAGCGTCTCTGCGGATCGCATTGTAGATGTCCGGCTCAGACTCTTTGTCAAGGTTGATAACTTTTGCGTAGCAGCCGCCTTCGAAGTTGAATACACCATTGTCATCCCAGCCATGCTCGTCATCACCGATAAGGAGACGTTTTGGATCTGTGGACAATGTTGTCTTACCTGTTCCGGAAAGTCCGAAGAAGATTGCCGTGTTCTTTCCGTCCATATCTGTGTTTGCGGAGCAGTGCATGGAAGCGATACCTTGCAATGGAAGATAGTAGTTCATCATAGAGAACATACCTTTCTTCATTTCTCCGCCGTACCATGTATTTACGATAACCTGCTCGCGGCTTGTGATATTGAACATTACAGCTGTCTCAGAATTCAATCCGAGTTCTTTGTAATTTTCAACCTTTGCTTTGGATGCATTGTATACGATAAAGTTTGGCTCAAAGTTTTCCAACTCTTCTGCTGTTGGCTGGATAAACATATTTTTGATGAAATGTGCCTGCCAAGCCACTTCTACGATAAAGCGAACAGCCATGCGTGTGTCATGGTTTGCTCCGCAGAATGCATCTACTACGAAAAGTCTCTTATTTGACAATTCTTTTACTGCAAGCTCTTTCACTGCTTTCCAAGCTTCCTGTGATGCAGGATGGTTATCATTTTTGTACTCATCAGAAGTCCACCATACTGTGTCTTTTGAATTCTCATCCATTACAATGTACTTGTCTTTAGGGGAACGTCCGGTATAAATACCTGTCATAACGTTCACTGCGCCAAGTTCACTTTCCTGGCCTTTTTCATAACCTTCCAATGCCGGATTGGTCTCTTCCTTATACAGATCTTCATAAGAAGGATTGTACACAATCTCAGTTGCACCTGTGATACCATACTTGCTCAAATCGATGTTTGCCATTTTACTCTGACCTCTTTTCTTTCATATTTAACCTGGTTGTATTGGGTCCAGGATATGACCCTGAAAGTTTCACGCATATATCATACCACACATTTTTCGACATTGTCAACCTTTGTTATGCTCTCTGTACTTTTATCATGTTTGTTGTGCCGGAAATTCCTACTGGAACCCCCGATGTATATACCGCCACATCGCCTTTGCATAAGAATCCCTGTTTGAGGCATTCTTCCGTTGCATAATCAAAAAGTTCAAATACTTCCTGTTTTTCTTCCAATAAAACCGGGGTGACGCCCCACGACATATTGAGCTGTCTTGTCACTTTTTCGGACATGGCACAGCCAACGATATCACAGCCCGGGCGGTAACGCGAGATCATACGGGCAGAACGTCCGGATTTAGTAACGGTAATAATGACGCGGGCATTGAGATCGTGTGCCGTCGTGCAGGTCGCATGGCAGATGGCATCCGTAATATCCGGATTGGCTTTGCGCTCGTGGTTAAAGAACCGCTTGCAGTAATCAACATCTGCTTCTGTACGTTCGGCAATGCGAACCATTGTTTTTAAGGCTTCCACCGGATATTTTCCGGCAGCTGTCTCTCCCGAAAGCATGATCGCACTCGTTCCATCATAGATCGCATTGGCGACATCGGCTGTCTCTGCTCTGGTCGGCCGCGGATTTTTCATCATCGAATCCAGCATCTGTGTCGCCGTAATGACCTGTTTTCCGGCTTCATACACTTTGCGGATGATCATTTTCTGGATGACCGGCACTTCTTCATCCGGCACCTCGACTCCCATATCGCCGCGCGCGATCATAATTCCATCCGATACACGGATGATCTCATCGATCTTATCCACGCCTTCCGCATTTTCGATCTTCGCAATGATATTGATATCTTTTCCCCCATTTTCGTCCAAAAGTTTACGGATCTGCATGACATCTTCCGCGGTTCTTGTAAAAGAAGCTGCCACAAAATCAATGTCCTGACGGATTCCAAATAAAATGTCCTCTTTGTCTTTTTCGCTCATATAAGGCAGGTGGATGTGTACACCCGGTACATTGACGCCCTTGTGATCCGAGATCACACCGCCATTTACAACGGTACAAATAATGTCTTCTCCCCGGATTTCCTTCACAATAAGCTCGATCAGCCCATCGTCGATCAAGATCCGGTTGCCCGGCTTCTCATCCTGATATAACTGTGGATACGTAATGGATGCCATGGAAGCATTTCCGCGGATTTCGCGTCCTGTCAACACAAACTGCTGCCCCGGCTCCAACGTCACTTTCCCGTCTTCAAATACCCCTGTACGAATCTCCGGTCCTTTTGTATCCAAAAGCATTGCCACCGGTTTTCCGCATTTTTTCCGCATTGCTTTCAGCCGGTCCATCCGTCCTTTCTGCTCCTCGTGGCTGCCATGTGAAAAATTGAAACGCGCAACATTCATTCCTCCACGCATCAATTTTTCCAATACCTCATCCGAATCCGTCGCCGGGCCCATCGTACAAATAATCTTTGTTTTTCTCATCAATAATCTCCTTTCTCCCTCTGCCTTCTACTATTCTTTATCATAGCAATTCGAAAATTTTTCGTCAATATCCATTTAGTTAAGATTCAGCAAAATTTTCTATATGTATAAATTTCCCTGTATTGTCAATGCTATACACAAATAACACGCAGCGATTCATGACAATGCGAATGCGTGGAAGGAAAATCCTGAATCGTTGCAGTAAAGAAAAGAGGAACTCTCATGAAGCGAAAAATAAAACTTGCCCTAATCTGTATGTGCTTATGCTGGATCGTTGCCTTTGTACAATTTGCAATGACCCGCTTTTATCTTTCACATAACGATGCCACACAGGCATTTGCGCGCAATCAGCTGATTTTGGAAAGCGACGCTTCTTCTTTCCAAAATTTGTCAGAAGAAGGTGGGTTGATCAAAGGGCGGCTGTCCGGCAGACTGACTTCGGATCAGAAAGAAAAGCTTGCCTCCCGGCTTTTCCATGTCTGGGGCGGAGCGCTTAAAAATACCCATCAGACTTCGGATTATTATGTTGCCTACGGCTATACTTCCGGAATTGCTTTCTGCAAAAAAATAAACGGTCAGAGAATCAACTTAAATCTCGCCATAACCTATGACGAAATCTCCGATGAAACGACCGTTTATCTTGGAGTTCCTTTGTTAAAAACCGACTTTTAATCGCGGACTTCAATACGAGGTCCGCCGATGCCTCTGACATAATCTTTTGTCACGATAACGCGCCCGATCATATCATCTTTTGGAATCTGGTACATGATGTCCAACATCGTCTCTTCTAATATGGAACGCAAGGCTCTCGCTCCTGTCTTTTTCTTCACTGCGCGGCTGGCGATCTCAAGAAGTGCATCTTCTTCAAAATCAAGTTTCACGCCATCCATAGCAAACAATTTTTTATACTGTTTGATAATCGCATTCTTTGGTTCTGTCAGAACTTTTACCAAAAGTCTTTCATCCATCTGCTGCAACGCAAATACGATCGGAAGTCTTCCGATAAATTCCGGAATCAGTCCATAAGAACGGATGTCTTCTGTCTCAACCTTTGCAAGAATGTTTTCATCTTTATCCAGTTCATCTTTTAACTGCGACTCAAATCCAATATGACCGTGTTTTGTCAGACGGCGTTTTATAACGTTTTCCAGTCCCGGAAATGCCCCACCGCAGATAAATAAAATATGGCGGGTATTGATCGTCGTCATCGGAACCATCGCATTTTTATTTGTAGCTCCGACCGGAACTTCTACATCGGCTCCCTCTAAAAGTTTCAGAAGTGCCTGCTGTACGGATTCCCCGCTGACATCACGCTGATTGGCATTTTCCTTTTTCGCCAGTTTATCAATCTCATCAATATAAACGATTCCGCGTTCTGCACGTTCCACATCGTTTTCCGCATTTGCCAGCAGTTTGGAAATCACACTTTCGACATCATCACCAATGTATCCTGCTTCGGTAAGTGCCGTAGCATCCGTAATTGCAAGCGGCACCTGCAAAATCCGCGCAAGGGTCTGAACCAAAAAAGTTTTTCCGCTTCCGGTAGGCCCCAGCATCAGCATATTGGATTTTTCAATCTCAACATCCCAGTCCATCCGATTGGTATCGCCGGCCTCTTTTGCTTTTTCCTGCTCTTCCATCGCTGCAATTCGCTTGTAGTGGTTATACACTCCTACTGAAATGACCTTTTTCGCCTGCTCCTGTCCCATCACATATTCATCCAGTCTGCCCTTGATGATATGCGGTGCTGGTAATTTATGGATATCAAGTGCCGGCACTTCATCATGGATTTTCCTTTTCGTCTTTACCCGGTGACGTTCCTGCATCTCTTCCGGCATTCCGCCAAACGGATTGGACAGATTGATCACTTCCACTCCGGGGATCCCATTCATCGGTGAAATTCCACTTAATGGGCCGTTATTAAACATGTCAAATGATTTTTGCAGACATTCCGAACAGATTGACATATTGTTCGGAATACGTATCATATTCTTTACCATGCTCTCCGGGCGGTGGCACAGATAACAAAATGCTTCTCTTTTATTGTCATCATTTCTGTTATTGTCATTTTTATCTTCATTTTGATTTTTAATTTCTTCGCTCACTATTTTCTCCATTTCTATACTTTTCAATATTGTGTGTCATTATAATATGGCCAAAAGGAACTGCCCCAATGTTATGAAACAGTTCCTTTTATTATAACTTATTTTTTCTTATTAGTAAAGAATTTTTACCAAGGCATAATCTGACTTCCATAGGAATCATCATAGGAGTCGTTTCCATATCCGTATGGATTGCTGTTGCTTCCATCAGAGCTTCCATCGGAGCTTCCGTCAGAGTTTCCATTGGATCCACTTGAATTTCCCGAATCCGTTGTTCCATCACTCAATTCATTGAGTGTATCTGAGCCTTTCAATTTGACTTTCAGATCCTGCTCTTTGTACTCGCCGTCCTGACTTCTGGAAATTGTTACCGTAATCTCCGTACCGGCTTTTGTATTATTTACTTTGTTCTGTACCTGCTCGATTGTAGATACTTTCGCATCATTGATCTTTGTGATGACATCGCCTTTCTTAATACCGGCTGCTTTTGCTGCTCCGCTTTCAGATACTTCCGATACGTAAACACCAACCGGAATACCATATGCCTCGCTGACAGAATCACTGATCGTCTTACCGGTAATTCCAAGATATCCTTTCTCGTTGTCACTCAGCACTTCACGCTGCATCAGTTCATTGATAATCGGAATGGCGTCACTCATCGGAATGGCATATCCAATTCCTTCCACTTTGGTATCCGCATATTTTACCGAGTTGATACCAATAACGTTACCATTTACATCAATCAATGCGCCACCGCTGTTACCGGGGTTAATTGCGGCATCGGTCTGAAGAAGAACCATTTTGTTGGAACCGCTTCCGTTTTCATCACCAACTTCCACTTCTCTGTCTTTGGCACTGATATAACCAACGGTTACGGACTGTCCATATCCAAGAGCATTTCCGATTGCAATTGCCATCTGTCCAACTTTTACATCATCCGAATGTCCCAGTGTTGCAATCTTTATCTTACCCTTAGTTTCTTCTTTTAAATCACTCAATTTCACGGTAATTACTGCCAGATCTGCGGTGGAATCCGTTCCTTTTACCGTTGCTTTTGCTGTCGTGTCATCAATAAATTTCACGGTAATGCTTTCTGCGCCCGAAACAACGTGATTGTTCGTAACGATCAACAGTTCTTTGTCATCCTGTTTTACGATAAATCCGGAGCCTGCACCTTCGGATGGATATTCGCCAAAAATGGATTTCTGCATACTCGTCTCAGTAATGGAAACGATGGATGGCATTACATTTTCCACAATTCCCGATACATCGGATACACCGGCAACTGCTCCGCCGGATACGGCAGTCAATTTGGCATTTCCGGAATCTGTATTTACTGTTCCGATCTCACCGGAATTTGATTTTTGTGTTCCAATCTGTAACCCGCAGATTTTTACAATTGCAAAGAAACAAAATGCTGCAACGACACCAAATACCACTGCGGACAGCAACGTTTTCTTCATACCACCGTTTTTCTTCTGCTTCGGTGGTTTCGGCTCCTGTTCGCCACCACCGGGATTGGTATTCTGGAAACGATACATATTATCAGAACTTGGCATCGGCTGTGGTCCGGACTCCGTTCCGGCAGTATTCTGTGTACCTGATGCATCTTCTGTCTCGGACGACTGTACATAGATCGTGTTATCCGTCATGCCGTTATTGTTATTGTTCGTATTTTCCCAAGGATTGTTGTTTTCTTCATTCATATCGAATCTTCCTTTCCCGTTTATTCATCTTTTCTTTTATACTACTTTTTCTTTTTATATGTTGCATTATACCTAGCAAATGTGTTTAGTTTGTGAATATCTTATTTTTATATTGTGAAAATGGAAAAAATATCATATAATGATATCAGGGCCGAAAAGTCAGACACCGATTGTGCTTGCACAAGGAGGTGGCTGACCTTGAGACCCGTCAAACATGAGAATGCAGCACAACGTGCGAAATTCGAATGGTTGTAGAATTGCGGGAGTTGCGCCAGCAACGGAGCAATTCGTAGATATCATTGCGTAGCCAATGGCAATATCATACCAATCCCTAATTTGAAAGGATGAAAGATTTTGATCAAAGGAAACCAAAAATTACTTAATATTATACGATTTATCATAGATGTGCTGATTTTAGTATTTTCATTTATACTTGCTTATAAATTACGTTTTGACGAAGAGCAGAGTATCCTGATCCAATGGCAGATTATTGAGGAACCGATCGGACTTTACGGAACACTGGAAGAATACATGCAGATGCTTTTCCTGCTGATTCCATGTTACCTCGTGTCCTACTATGCTTTTCATCTGTATGACCCAAAACGTGTTACAAGCCGTAAATCACAGGCTTACAATATTTTCAAGGCAAATGTCGTAGGTATTTTGTATTGTACCGCCGGTCTCTACTTTATTAAAAGTGGAAACTATGCTCGTCTGTTTATTGTAATTTTTGTAATTACAAATTTTATATTGGAATTGATCTTCCGCCTGCTGATCACGACCATCTTACGCCGTTTCCGCAAGCGTGGGCACAATTTAAAGCATGTCCTTCTCGTCGGTTACGGCCGTTCGGCAGAGGGCTATATCGACCGTATCTTTGCACATCCCGAATGGGGATATGTCGTACACGGCATTTTGGATGATCAGAAGAAAAACGGTAAATCTTACCGCGATGTGCACGTTATCGGCGATATTGACGATCTCGAAGAAGTACTTGCTTCCAACTCTTTTGATGAAATTGCGATCACTCTTGGCATTGATCAGTACAAACGGCTCGAAGGAATTGTGGCAATTACGGAAAAATCCGGTGTTCATACAAAATTTATCCCGGATTACAATAATATCATTCCGACACGTCCTTACACGGAAGATCTTGACGGTCTGCCGGTCATTCACGTGAGAAATGTACCGCTTACCAACTCCTTTAATAAATTTATCAAACGTACCGTAGACATCATCGGATCGATCTGTTTGATCATCTTGTTCTCCATTCCGATGCTCGTTGTCGCCATTTTGGTAAAGGCAACTTCCGAAGGACCTCTGATCTTTAAGCAGGAACGAATCGGACTTGGCGGAAAACCATTTTTAATGTACAAGTTCCGTTCGATGGCAGTACAGAAGGCTACGGAAGAACAGAAAGCCTGGACAACCCCAAACGATCCGCGTGTTACACCGGTTGGCAAATTTATCCGTAAAACCAGTTTGGACGAGCTTCCACAGTTTTTTAATGTATTAAAAGGAGATATGAGTCTTGTCGGTCCAAGACCGGAACGGCCATTTTTCGTAGAGAAGTTTAAAGAAGAAATTCCACGCTATATGATCAAACACCAGGTTCGCCCGGGCATCACCGGCTGGGCACAGGTCAATGGCTACCGCGGTGACACTTCGATCCGTATGCGGATCGACTGCGATCTGTATTATATCGAAAACTGGACTTTGATGCTGGATATCAAAATCCTGCTGCTCACCGTTGTGACTGGATTCATCAATAAAAATGCGTATTAACACAAAGAGGGACTTCCTAAAAATGGAAGTCCCTCTAAGAGAATAATAGCGTTCTGTTCTAATCTAACTTTTTGTCAATAAATTCATCCCAGCGTCCGTCGTCGTCATCTTCCTCTTCATCCTCGCCAAATTCTTCTTCGTCAAGCATTTCATCAAAAGCATCCGAGATCGCATCTAACATTTCGTCGTCCTCGATCTGAAGAAGTGTAATCTCCGGCTGGTCGCCTTCGGTGTCAATCTGAATCCCAAAGAAATAAATTTCTTCAATGCTTTCATCGACCGGTGTCAATGCAGCATAGTCATCCCCATTCCACTCAAAGATATATATCACTTCACACTCCAATGTAGATCCATCTTCCAATTCAAGGGAAACCTGCATTTCCTCGATGTCGCTCAAATCAAAATCAGACATTTCTGTACCTCCTGAAAATATTATAATATACAGATGATAACACACTTTAACAACACTGTCAAACCCGGAATATTTTTTCATATTTAGTTGTTGAAACAGGGAAAACGTGATACACTTAAATCAATATTACACTTTAATGTTGGAAAGGACACTTAGGATATGAAACTTTTCGCAGAATTAATGCAGTTTATGGTTCTGATCCCGGCAGCGACACTTTGCTTTTTTCCTATGAAGAATCAATTGACTGCACCTCCTAAAAAAATTATAGCATGTATCGGTCTGGTACTCTCCCTCATGATTCCAATCAGCGCGCTGATCCTCATGGCAGGCAGTATCCCTCCGAATTATGTAATGCTTCCGGATATCGCAATACTTTTCCTCTTTTACCACCGGTCACTGCATACCCATTGGACAACCAATGCCTCCGTTTTTCTAATGGTAACGGCGTTGATGTCATTTCCGCCGAATATTGCCCTCTGTATCGACTGTCAGCTTCACCCGGAAGAAACTCTGCTCTCATCCTGCCTTGTTTCATCCTCGTTGCAATTTGGAATCAGCATCCTTTTTGTCCTGCTTTATTTCCTGGTCTTTAAGAATTATTTTAGTGAACTGATCGACTCCCTGAACTCTGCCTATGTGTGGGGTGCAACATTGCCGGTGCCTCTTATTTTCATTCTTTTGAACATTCTGATGCAGCCGCAAAAGTACGAAACCATGCACGTAAACCGCGTATATGGCATGTATATTGCCTATCTTCTGCTGGCATTTTTCCTGTTTAATGTCATCTACCTGATCTTTTATCTGGTAGCCGTCATTTTGCTTCGAAATGCCAAAACCGAAGAGCGGGTGAGACTTTTTGAAATGCAGGAAAGCCAATATCTGGCGCAGCAGCGATACATCACAGAATCTGCCAAACAGCGCCACGATTTCCGCCAGCAGCTTCACAGTCTGGCACAAATGGCGCAGAACAAAGAATACGATGCTCTGACGTGCCATCTTGCCGATTGTGTCGCAGCAATCCCGGAATCTCCGACCTGCTACTCCAGCAACATTCCGGTCAATGCGCTTTTGAACTATTATGACCATTTATTTGATTCCCAAGGCATTAACAAAAAATGGAATATTCAGATTCCGGCAGAATGTCTGGTAAATGATACCGAATTATGCAGTCTGATCGGTAATATTTTGGAAAATGTGTCTGCCGGCTGTCTGACGCTGTCCGAACCGGAAAAACGCAGGCACACTCTGAACATTTTCGTAAAAAACGGCTGCTTTCTGGCAATTAAATCGGAAAATCGTTTTGATGGCAGAGTCAATTTGAAAAACAACCATTATCTTTCCACCCACAAAGGCGGTTCCGGCATCGGCCTGAGCTCCATTCAGGCAATCGCGGAAAAGCACGGTGGTATGGCATATTTTTCACATACCACAGATACGTTTACCATAAAACTGATTATAAAAATTTTATCTTAGGTTACTTGACATTTGATTTCATTTTTACTAAAATATGTTATCAAGGTCAAAGAAAGGATGAGTGATATACTATGAATTTTTCCTACAAAACAAAAGGCACCTGTTCCAGACAGATCGATCTTGAGATCAACGACAATATTGTGACGAATGTCGTATTTTATGGCGGATGTGATGGAAATCTGAAAGCCATTCCACGTCTGGTCGATGGCTGGACCGCCGATCAGATCGCCGAAAAGTGCAGCGGAGTTCTGTGTGGTTTTAAAAACACATCCTGCGCTGACCAGTTAGCACATGCCGTTTTGGCGGCAAAAGAAGCCGAGCAGGCTGAAAAGGCATAATGAATTCATGCCACCCTCGTGTGTTCGAAACCATCCACACGTAAAACAAAACTAAGGAGACTTTTTACTATGCAAAAAAACACAAACAAAATCATTTTTATCTGTCAGGCAGCAATGATCGCTGCCCTCTATGTCGTGATGACGTATGCCATCAACGCCTTTAACCTCGCCAGCGGAGCAATTCAGATCCGTGTTTCCGAGGCACTTACCATTTTACCATTTTTCACACCGGCAGCAATCCCGGGACTTGCCATCGGATGTTTTATCGCCAATCTGTCCACCGGTGCCGTTATTTTGGACGTGATTTTTGGTACTCTGGCAACACTTCTCGGAGCACTGGGCACCTATGCTCTCCGCAAACACAAATGGCTCGCCCCATTGCCCCCAATTATTTCCAATACTATTATTGTACCGTTGGTACTCCGTTTTGCGTATGGCATAGACAGCGCAATTCCTTATTTGATGCTCACAGTAGGAATCGGCGAGGTCCTTTCCTGCGGCATTTTGGGTATGCTTTTATTATTTGCACTCAGAAAATTCGACAAAAATATCTTTAAAGCGCATTGATTTTTCTTTCAGCAAAGGGTATAATGGAATCCGAATGTTTGTAGAATTGCGAGAGTTGCGCAAGCAACAAAGCAATTCGTTGATGTCTATAGCATCGCAATTCGTTGATGTCACCGACATCCGATCAGGGTCATATCAGGAGGCACTCATGAAAAAACGAGTATTACTGACCGGAATTATACTCTTTCTCGCTGTGGCTGCCGGAATCGTGGTGGTTCGTTTCCGAAAGCCGCAGCATACCAGTCAAACGAATAATTCCGATACTTATGAATATTATTATAATAATGAAGACGAAGAAGAGGAGGATTCTCTTTTGCCTGAGAATTTGGACTCTATATTGGCAGATAACGAAACAGTTCCTCTAGATACCATTCCAAGCAGCACAACCGTTTTAGTGAATCGCAAATACCTTCTTCCTTCCACCTATATTCCGAAAAATCTGGTGGTTCCCAATGTTGATTTTAGCTTTTCCTATGTCAACGACAAGCGGAAAATGCGGAAAGTCGCTGCGACAGCATTGGAAAAGCTCTTTGCAGCAGCTGAGAAAAAGGGAATTAAACTATATGGCGTTTCCGGTTATCGTTCTTATGCAAGACAAAAAGAAATTTACGACCGAAATGTTGCTGTCCGGGGAAAGACGGCTACCGACGCTGTCTCTGCCATGCCGGGAAGCAGTGAACATCAGACCGGACTTACGATCGATGTTTCTTCTCAAAGCGTAAGTTACCGGCTTGACCAAAGTTTTGGTGATACCAAAGAGGGAAAATGGCTCGCCAAACATTGTCACGAATACGGATTTATTATCCGCTATCCTTATGGCAAAGAAAAGATTACAGGGTACAGTTACGAGCCTTGGCATATCCGCTATGTCGGAACAACCGTCGCCGGCTATCTGTATAAAAACGACCTGACATTAGAAGAATATTATGGCGTTACGCTGAAAGATATGGAAGATTCTTCCAAACCAGAAACCGGCGTAGATGTAGAAGATCCGGATTCCGTTGTATACGCGACACCAAAACCGACAAAGAAACCAAAAGACGAGAAAAAGAATAAAAAAGACAAAAAAGCGAAAAGCAGTGCAAAACCGAAAAACACCCGGGCACCCAAAAAGGACTCGGAACCTTCCTCTGCTCCGTCGACAGAACAACCCGCAGCCACCTCTGCTCCCGTTGTGACAGATCCGCCGGCACCGGCTCCTTCCGAGCCACCTGCACCGACGAACCCGCCCGCAGCAGAAGAATCTTCTGCTCCTGTAACCCCGTCAAACGAATGAAAGAAAGGATATTATAGCAAATGAGAACTATATTGATTGTTTTACTGTATCTACTTGTATGTATCATCAGCATTCCGCTTCTCCTGATCGAATGCGTGGTACGGAAAATCAGCGAAAAAGCAGCGGCCGCTTTCGCCATCCGCATTGTGTGGATTGCCTTCAACGCAGCCATGTTTGTCTCCGGATGTAAAAAACACATCAAGGGACTGGAAAATATCCCAAGAGACACACCGGTTATGTTTGCCGCCAATCACCGTAGTTTTTATGATATTCTGCTGGCGTACTCTTCCATCGCATCGCAGCATATCCAGGTTGCCTTTATTTCCAAGATTGAGATCAAGAAATTTCCTATGATTGCACAATGGATGCATTTCCTGAACTGCTTATTTATGGACCGCGGCAATATGAAACAGAATATGAACGTGATCCTGAATGCCATTTCATTGGTAAAAGATGGATATTCTATATACATTGCGCCGGAGGGAACCCGTAATGCTACCGACACCCTTCTTCCTTTTAAAGAGGGAAGCATGAAGATCGCCACAAAGACGAAAGTTCCTATTATTCCGGTCTGTATCAAGGGAACGGAAGAAATCATGGAAAATCATCTTCCTTGGATCCATGGCGGTAACATTTACATTGAATACGGCGCACCGGTTTATCCGGATCAGCTCGAAGGCGACGATAAAAAACACATCGGCGCTTACGTTCAAAACATCATTCAGCAGATGTATGACAAGTAACTTCTTGCACAATCGTATAAAAAATGTTAATATAATACTTAGGCATCGCAAATCTGTGCCAAATTTAGAAAAAGTGAGGTAACCATAATTATGAAAACCGCATTGATCGTAATGGGTATTATCCTTGCCGTACTCATTATCGTATTTATTGTTTTATCTATTGTTGGAAAGAAACTTCAGGCAAAGCAGGAAGCATCGCAGGAACAGATGAAAGAAGCATCCCAGATCGCTTCCATTCTGGTCATTGACAAGAAAAGGATGAAGTTAAAAGAAGCCGGACTTCCAAAGATGATCGTAGACAACACACCAAAATATCTCCGTGGATCTAAAATCCCGGTTGTAAAGGCAAAAATCGGTCCAAGAATCATGACATTGATGTGTGACGAAAAGATTTTTCCTCTGCTTCCGGTAAAGAAAGAATTGAAAGTCGTTTTAAGCGGTATTTATATCATGGATGTAAAAGGTTCCCGCAATAACTTATTGCAGCAGCCAGAAAAGATGGGATTCTTCCAGAAAATGAAACTCAAAGCTTTGAAAAAAGCCGGACAATAAAAAATAGTATATTTAAAGCCTGCATAGGAATTTGAGGTGACCCCTCAAAGTTAGACTTTTTAC
>ULLX01034378.1_pt1 | contig 13663 bp, 8 predicted proteins | sample 1951501 | NCBI WGS metagenome assembly ULLX01 (sample SAMEA4835535, study PRJEB28245) | human gut metagenome | biome: gut microbiome; material: fecal sample | place: Denmark | collected 2008
TCAAAAGAAGAACTTTTGGATAAGATCAAAAACGTTGACTGGGATTCCATCAAGTCGGAGGAGAATAAAATCGGCGGAAGATTTGATTTTTCAGTTTAGTTTATTCAGATGAGAATAGAAGCAATTTCATAAAATCTTACATACACACTTGACAATATTCCGCCGAGCGCGGCGTCGGTGAAGGGGTTCGCACCTGTGGTGTGCCAACAGAGGTATCGCGGATGCACTTATGGAAAAAATGACACCTTTAATAATGAAGAATAGTGTACAGAAATAGCAAATGCTGTGAAATCAATGGTGTAAATATCAGAAACAAGGAAGCTAAAAGTTGGGCGGCAGATTAGTTAATAATTTGCCGCCTATATACATTTCTCTCCTTTATACCGATACATCAATAGAATTACGAACGAGTCTGTTACCATTTTGGACAAGTGTAGCTTCTACTGATTCTCTTGTGACATTATCAAGAATGCTTGTATCAAATGCTTGTCCGGGCTTCCAATTTGGATTGGCTGATTTTACTGCTGCGTACATAGCAGCTCTATACTGTCCTTCATATTGTTCTAAAGTCCATGTACCACTTAAACGCTTATCTTTGCTGACGCTCAACTGATAATCTTTGAAAATATCGGAACGCTTTGTTGTGTCACCATTTGAAAGACCTTTTTCCTGAATAAATTCCCGCTTCACATTATCAAACATTTTTTGACGATGATCTTCGGATATATTTGTAAGTTTCTGCCATGATGTACCTTTTCCAGTAACATCCATACCTGCAACACCATTTGAATTTAATAAATCTCCGTCCGAATCAAACTGCTTCATCAGATTTTTAATAATCGTATCCCTTCCACCGAATATTTCATATATCATCTTTTCTTCCGGAGACATCATGGATTCATTTTCAATTACTCCAGATAACCAGCCTTTTTCTTTCAATGCCTTATACTGTTTACTATTTGTATTGATACTATTATAGGTATTACCTAAACCGTTAATATTCATTGACATATAAAAGCCTCCCTGCAAATAAATTCAAAATCCGTTTAGAATCAGTACTATATAATATATCATCGCAAATTCCAGAAAATTAATAACACAGTATATAATATAAAATGCTTTTCCCGATATAATTAGGTAAGATTTATGATTGGAAATGAGGAAAAGCATGAACATATGACTTTATAGAATGTGCGTATAATCATAAAAAATATGGTTATAATACTTGCGTATAATCAAAAAACAATTTACAATATGCGTATAATCATAAAATATAGAACAAATATATATGCGCATAATCTGGAGGAGCTATGATATTAAAAAGAAAAATATATAAAAAACTACTGGAATGGAAAAAGGAGTGTCAGGGGAAAAAAGCTTTACTGATAGAAGGTGCCAGACGTATTGGAAAGTCTACCATCTGCGAAGAATTTGGAAAAAGCGAATACAAAAGTTTTCTTCTGATTGACTTTGCTAAAAAAGATAAGGAAGTTGAGGGGTATTTTGAGAAATATCTGAATGATCTGGATACATTTTTTATGTTATTACAGACACATTTTGGAACAAAACTGACAGAGAGAAACTCTCTTATTATTTTTGATGAGGTGCAGATGTTTCCACAGGCAAGAGCTGCAATAAAATATTTAGTGGCAGATGGAAGATATGATTATATCGAAACTGGTTCATTGATATCTATCAGAGAAAATGTAAAGAACATCGTCATACCGTCAGAAGAAAGACATATCAATATGTATCCATTGGATTTTGAAGAATTTGCAATAGCATTAGAAGAAGATTTGCTGGTTGAATATATAAAAAAATGTTTTGAAAAAAGAGAACCTTTGGAAAGAAGTATGCATAATCAGGCAATGCTTTTGTTTCATCAGTATATGCTTGTTGGTGGGATGCCTATGCCTGTAGTAACATTTATTGAAAGCAAAAAAGATTTTACAGAAGCGGATAGAGAAAAAAGGGACATTCTTAAATTGTATCGGGAAGATATTATGAAAATAGATGCAAAGTATCGAAGTAAGGTACTTGCAATTTATGATCAGATTCCGGGATTTCTTTCACAGCATGAAAAAAGAGTTGTATTCAAAAAGCTGCAGGATGGTAGTTACGCAGACCAGTACGAAGAAACTTTTTTCTGGCTGTCGGATTCTATGATATCCAATGAGTGCTTTTTGTGTAATGATCCGAATGTTGGCTTATCATTAAATGAGACAAGAAGCTATGTAAAGTGTTATATGGGTGATACCGGACTTTTGGTAAGCCATGCATTTGATGAAAATGAATTACTTGAAGATGAAGTATATAAACAGATATTGGCAGGCAAATTACAGATTAATGAAGGAATGCTTTATGAAAATGCAATAGCTCAGATGCTGGTGGCAAATGGACATAAATTATATTTTTATACACACTATAATGAAAATAAGCATCGAAATGATATGGAAATAGATTTTATCATTTCCAATAACAGCAGATTAAAATATAAGATGTTTCCGATTGAAGTGAAGTCAGGAAAGCAATACAAAACGACCTCATTAAATAATTTCAGAGAAAAATACAAGGAGCGCATAGGGGAAAGTTATATTATTCATCCAAGAAATTTAATTGTAAAAGATGGAATTATATGCATTCCCCCATATATGACGATGAATATATAAAAATCTGACATACACACCAAGTTTTGGAGAGGATGGCATTATCAGTAAAAGATTCCAGAATGGCAAGGAACTGGAATTCGCAGGCTCGAAAGATTTCTGGAAAAAATTTTTAAATGAATCATAATAATTTACGGATCTTTGACGGCGGCATCCCAAACCGTTTTTTAAACAGCTTGCTGAAATGATAGACATCATCATAGCCGACTTCGGCTGCAACTTCCTGGATGCTGCCGTCAAAGCCGTTTTCCAACAATTCTTTTGCTTTTTCAAGGCGGATATTGATCAGGTGGCGGATCGGTGTATCGCCTGTCTCACTTTTAAAAATACGCGAGATATAAAAAGGGCTCAAGTACATATTCTCCGCGATCTGGTCTAAAGAAATCTTTTCACTGTAATGATCCTCAAAATAATTTACGATCTGGTCGACCACATATTTTTTGCTGGTGGACTCAAACGAACAGCCGGTATTGATCCGGACCGGTTCACTCCGTTCCCGAAGCAGCAGTATTAACATCTGCATCAGGTAACTTTTTAACATGATATAACGCCCGCTGCGGCAGATATCATTTTCAGCACTCATGGCAGTACAGATCTTAAAAAGTTTCTGCCGTAATTCACCGGAAGTATGTAAAATCGGAGACTGCTCCGCAGGATCAGCGGTGAGATCTTTTAAATGCAGCGGCAGATAATTTTCCGGGAAATCCGGAAAACGGACATCACATAAACCGACAAAAAACTCCGTGGTCGGATTGGCAGGATCCGTGCAGAGTGCCTGATGCTTCTGCCCCGGATTTAAAATAATGATATCTCCTTCGGACACATCATAGAGCCTGTCCGCAATCTTGTATTTGCCGTGGCCGGACAAAATAAATGCCATCTCGATAAAATCATGGCTGTGATAGAGTTCTTCATCTTTCAAACGTGTGCCTTTCCAGGTAAATAGAAAAGTTGGATTCAGTTGGTCAAGCAGTTGTTCCCGGTTGTCACAGCACATAGTAAGGTCTCCATTTCTTCATTTTATCGTCGATAAAAACATATTGTCTATATTTAAAATACAATGCGATGTGGATCATAAAAAGTGTGTCAAAGTCTAAATACACTTTTTTTATCCACATCACAGTATAACATATTCCCTGTCAGAAACCATCCCCTCCGTTGCAAAAAATAACATGAACGGTGCAAGATAGTACATTCCTTTTTACCCCAGAAGTACTATACTGAAAATCCGAAAGAAAAACAAAAAGGGAGTAGGAGGGTTATTATGACACCAATGAAATGGTTCTTTTCATTTCTGAAAAAGTACCGGGGATTAATGATAGTTGGAATTTTGCTGACCACAGCGGTATCAGTGCTTTCGGTGGTCAATCCGTACATATCCGGGCAGATCGTAGATCAGGTCATAAGCGGTGGAAAATATGACAGACTGATGCCGTTTATCGGATGTCTGATCGGAGTCACGATCGTGATGGGAGTCTTGCGTTTTCTGTTTCAGGTCGCATTTGAGACGGCGTCGCAGGGCGTTTTGTACGATATGAGAGACAAAGTCTACCGGAAATTATTAGAGGAAGATTTTGCATTTTACAATAAGAAACGTACCGGAGATCTGATGAGCCGCCAGACCGGAGATATGGATGCGATCCGTCACTTTGTGGCATATGTGGTCTATATGGTTTACCAGAGTGTGCTGATGTTCGTGTTTGCACTGCTTATGATCTTTACGGTCAACACAAAACTTGCGCTTGCCATGCTTGTGGTTCTGCCGTTTACGGCGTTTGCAACCTGCCGTCAGACGAAAGAGGTACGTCCGGCATTCAAGCGTAACCGTGACTGTTTTTCCTCACTCAATGCGTTTGTGCAGGAAAATGTCAGTGGAAACCGTGTGGTAAAAGCATTTGCAAAAGAAGATTTTGAGATTGAAAAATTCAATAAGGAAAATGATAAATTCCGTGCGGCGCAGATCGATGCGTCAAAGATCTGGATGAAATATGTGCCGATATTTGAGGTGCTTTCCTATGCACTGACGATCATCCTGATCCTCTACGGCGGCTATATGGTCATTCAGGGAGAGATCACGTTAGGACAGCTCGTGACGGTGAACGGCTATCTGTGGATGTTAAACAACCCGCTGCGCCAGGCAGGATGGCTGGTCAACGATATCAGTAACTTTACAACGTCCGTGGAGAAAATCTATGCGACTTACAGTGAAGAGCCGCATGTAAAAACACCGGTATCTGGAGTAGTGAAGAAACATCTGAAAGGTGAGATCGAGTTTAAAAATGTATCTTACCGTGCGGATGACGAAGATATTGTCATGGATGTCAATTTTAAGGTAAAACCGGGGCAGACCGTCGGCATCATTGGTTCTACCGGAGCTGGAAAATCAACGATCATGAATCTGCTCTGCCGGTTTTATGATACGACTTCCGGTGAAGTGCTTGTGGATGGTGTGAATGTCCGCGACATGGATCTTTATAACCTGCGTGACAATATCGGCATGGCGATGCAGGATGTGTTCCTTTTTTCGGATACGATCGAAGGAAATATCGCATACGGAAGGCCGAATTGTTCGTTCGAAGAAGTCAAACAGGCTGCGATCATGGCGGATGCCAATCATTTTATCCAGGCACTTTCGGATGGATATGATACGATTGTGGGTGAGCGCGGTGTCGGACTTTCCGGCGGACAGAAACAGCGTATCTCCCTTGCGAGGGCACTGCTGAAAGATCCGTCGATTCTGATTCTTGACGATACGACATCGGCGGTCGATATGGAGACGGAGAGTTATATCCAGAGCCAGTTGAAGAAATTAGATAACAAGTGCACGATCTTTGTCATTGCGTACCGCATTTCTTCCATTAGAGATGCAGATCTGATTCTTGTCATGGATAACGGACGCATCATTGAACAGGGAACACATGAGCAGTTAGTGGCGGCGGGAGGTTATTACGCGACGGCTTTCCATAACCAGTATGGCGAGATCCCACAGGAAATTTTAAACGGAAAGGGGGAGAAATAAGATGGCAAGAAACAGATATGATATGGATGAGATATTAGAGGACAGTTTTGATGTAAACCAGCTCAAACGTCTTGCAGGTTACATTGCTCCCTACAAAAAGAAGATGGCAGGCGTTATTCTTCTGATGCTTTCTTCCTCGGCACTTACCATGGCGATCCCGATCTTTTTCCAGAATGTGATGGATCACAGCATCCCGGAAAAAGATATGAGCTCCATTATCTTTTACAGCGCTGCAACGTTGCTGATCGCACTTTATTCTGGTCTTTCCCTGCGGATCAAGATCAAGACCATGAGTGTGATCGGACAGGACATTGTGCATGATATCCGTTACGATATTTTCTGTCATCTGCAGGAACTCCCGTTTTCCTATTATGATGACAGACCACATGGAAAAATTCAGGTGCGTGTGGTCAATTATGTGAACAGCCTAAGTGATCTTTTGAGCAATGGTATTGTCAACACATTCACAGATCTGTGCAACCTGATCTTTATTCTGATGTTTATGTTTGCACTCGATGTCCGGCTGACGCTGATCTGTCTGTGCGGATTGCCGGTTCTTGCATTTGTGATTATCTTAATCAAGAAAAAACAGCGCAGGGCATGGCAGATCCAGAGCAATAAACAGTCAAACCTGAATGCTTATATTGCGGAAAGCATCAATGGAATCCGTGTGACGCAGTCTTTTGTAAGGGAAAATGAGAATACCGGAATCTTTAATAACCTAAGTAAAAATTACCGGAAATCCTGGATGCGTGCGGTAATGTTTAACTTTACGATGGGACCGAGCGTGGATATTATTTCGACATTTACGACGGCACTGATCTATGTGCTGGGTGTCCGTTGGATTTTAGCACCGGATATGACACTGACCGTCGGTGTTCTGATCGCATTTACCGCGTACATTGGGCGTTTCTGGGCACCAATCAACACACTTGCCGGATTTTACAATTCTCTTTTGACAGCAATCTCTTATCTTGAGAGGATTTTTGAGACGATCGATGAGCCGGTGGGTGTCAGGGATGAGCCGGATGCAATCCCGATGCCGGAAGTGGTGGGAGAAGTGAAATTTTCCCATGTGTCTTTTGGGTATGAACCGGGGCAGAAGATTCTGGAAGATATTAATTTTACGGCAGAACCGGGTGAAACTTATGCGATCGTCGGTCCGACCGGGGCAGGAAAATCCACGATCGTGAACCTCATCAGCCGTTTTTATAATGTAGATTCCGGAGTGATCACGATCGATGGCATTGATATCTCGAAGGTGACATTGCACTCCTTAAGAACCCAGATGGGGATCATGATGCAGGACAGCTTTATTTTTGCAGGAACGATCATGGATAATATCCGCTATGGCAACCGCAGTGCAACGGATGAGGAAGTGATCCGGGCAGCAAAAACAGTCTGTGCACATGATTTTATCATGGAGATGGAAAACGGTTATGAGACAGAAGTGAATGAAAGAGGAAGCAGGCTTTCTGCCGGTCAGCGACAGCTTATTTCCTTTGCAAGGGCACTGCTTGCAGATCCGAAGATCCTGATCTTAGATGAGGCGACTTCGAGCATTGATACAGAGACGGAACTGCTTTTGCAGAAAGGATTGAACGAACTTTTGAAGGGACGGACTTCTTTTATCATTGCACACAGGCTCTCCACAATCAAAAATGCCGACTGCATCTTATATGTAGACAAAGGCGATATTTTAGAGCGTGGAAATCATGACGCACTGATGGAACAGAAGGGTGAGTATTACAAACTTTATATGTCACAGTATGATTTCTTAAAATGACAGGCACTGCGGTGCCATTTGCCAATCGAAAAACCGGAAAACACCATTTGACACCCGGATCTTATAAATAAAAACTGCCGCCTCACGGTGATATGTCCCCCTTTTTCTGAACTTACAGAGAAAAGGGTACATATATTCACCCGGAGGCGGCTGTTTTTATGAAAGTTTATTCATTTTTATGTTCTTTCCGGTATTCTGCCGGGCTTTTTCCAACGTATTTTTTGAACTTGATATGGAAATAATCGACATTCCGGTAACCGACTTTTTCTGCGATCGCATAAACTTTTAACTCTGAGGAACAGAGAAGCTCCATCGAGTGTTTGATGCGGACATGGTCGACGTATGAGTTGAAGTTTTCACCCATCTTTTTGCGGAAAATCTTTCCGAGATAGGAGCTGTTGTAACCAAACAGCGGTGCAATATTTTCTAATGTGATATTGCTTGCATAGTTGTGGTTGATGTAGTGCAGAATATCATCCAGCACGCTTTCACGGGAAGAGTTACCGATCGAGGACATGATCATCTCAAACTGTTCCGTAAAGTACAGGATGATCTCGTAGAGATAATATTTTTCTTCGATCAGACGGATGATATCCGCATTGCTCGGAAACGGGATATTTGCACCATTGTAAAGCCGGTTTGCCTGTTCCTTGATCTGCAGATAAAGGTCTGTCAGGAAAAGCCGTATGGAATCAATCGAATCGGCAGCATGGTAAAGTTCATTGGTAAGCTGTGTCAAAGTCTCCGCTAACATATTGCGGTTGAATGCCAGAAGATATTCAAACAGGCTGGTAGCGTAACGGTTTAAAAAAGCGTCGTTTAAGATGGATTTTAAACTGTCCGGGTCCGGCAGTTCGGCATAACCGATCGTGTGCTGTTCCTGCTCGCAGAAGAAACGGCGTTCTAAGAGCTGTTTCGCCTGAATATAGGAAATATAGACTTCCGACAGGTCTGACACGCGCGCACCATATGTAATAAAGAGACTGTCAAGAGGAGAATTCTCCTGTGGACGCCGTTCTCTCTGGTAACGCTCCAGAAAATCGTTAAACTTTTGAATGGCAAAAGTGCCTTTCAGCAAAATAACCTCATGATACTGCAGCGTAATGTTATCGTAGGAGTTATTATCCTGATTCGTCACGCGCAGAAGATCCGAAAAACGATAGGAGGCATCTGCAGTATTGTGACTGTATTTCTCATAGATCACAACCTGATAGGTGTCTGCTGTCAGATGGAGATCTGTTGTATTTATGTGGGAAAGATCGATATCATTCGTTAAAAGATCGCGGATGATGGTCTCTCTTGCCTTTTCACGGTAATGTTCCCGGGTATTTGCAGTTGCAGCATCCTTGTCTAAGTTTTCTTTGATCGAACGAAGAATCTCCTCAAGTTCATCCTCGTCGATCGGCTTTGTCAGATAATACTGCACTCCGTAACGGATGGCTTCCTGCGCATATTTGAAATCAGAGTAACCGCTTAAGATAATGACTTTTCCGGTAAAACCCTGTGCTCTTGCCTCCCGGATAACGTCAAGCCCTGACATTCCCGGCATGCGGATGTCTAAGAGAACGATATCCGGCTGTAAGGCAAGAATCTGCTGATAGGCGGTCTCACCGTTTGCAGCTTCTCCGGCGATCGTATAGCCGAGAGATTCCCAGTCGAACAGACATTTGATACCTTCCCGGATAATGGATTCATCATCTGCAATTAAAACGCGATACATAAAAATAACCTTCCTGTTCCAATGATAAAAATACTAAACGTAAGTATAAATGCGAACGTTTTGTTTGTCAAATTTATCGAGTGTTTTATGTACAATTTAGAGGGTATTTTTTGCAGGGTGGGTATAGTAAGATGAGACAAAATGAGATAATTACAGGGAGGAAAATCCTCTGCGCCTGCAAGAGGCAAATGCTATAAAAAACATAGCATGCATTTTTCTCCGGAAAACAGGGAGGATTATCATATGAAATTCAGTAATGGATGCTGGCTGCAGAAAGAGCGCTGCGAGTGCTTTTCTCCGGCAGAAGTATATTTTTCAAAAATCGAGAAAGATCAGGTGACGATCTGTGCGCCGACAAGCAAGATCACACAGCGCGGCGATACCCTTGGCGGAATCAACCTCACGATCGTGATTTCAGCACCGTATGAGGAAGTGCTCAGGGTTCAGACTTATCATCACATGGGCGTGCAGAAAAAGGCACCGTCATTTGAGATCGCACCTGCGGAGAGCGGACATTTAAAGGCAGAAGATACGGAGGACAAGCTGGTCATTTCAAGCGGTACACTGCGTCTGGAAGTGCAGAAAGAGAACGGAGCACTCACATTTTACCGCGGTGAGGAGAAAATCACTGCAAGCGGATGGAGAGATCTTGCATACATGAAGACCGACTGGAAAGGTTTTGCCTATGATAAAGGACCGGAAGATGCTTATATGAGAGAGCAGTTATCACTTTCCGTTGGCGAGCTGATCTATGGACTTGGCGAGCGTTTTTCTGCGTTTGTAAAAAATGGACAGAGCGTGGATATCTGGAACGAGGACGGCGGTACTTCCACAGAGCAGTCTTATAAAAATATCCCGTTTTATATTTCCAATAAAGGATACGGTGTGTTTGTAAACCATCCGGAGCGCGTGTCCTTTGAAGTTGCAACAGAGATGGTAACCAAGGTTGAATTTTCCGTACCGGGTGAAAACCTTGACTATTTCCTGATCAACGGGCCGACGATGAAAGAAGTGCTGATGCGCTATACAGACATTACCGGAAAACCGTCACTTCCGGCACCGTGGACATTCGGTCTCTGGCTGTCCACATCCTTTACGACAAACTATGATGAAAAGACAGTCAACAGTTTTGTCGATGGAATGTTTGACCGCAAGATCCCGTTATCCGTATTCCATTTTGACTGCTTCTGGATGAAAGATTTCAACTGGTGTGATTTTACCTGGGATTCAAGAGTATTCCCGGACCCGGAGGGCATGTTAAAACGTCTGAAAGCAAAAGGATTAAAGATCTGTGTCTGGATCAACAGCTATGTGGGACAGGAGTCATCCATGTTCAAAGAGGGTGTCGAGGGCGGTTACTTCTTAAAACGTCCAAATGGCGATGTATGGCAGTGGGATATGTGGCAGCCGGGACTTGCCATTGTGGACTTTACTAACCCTGCAGCCTGCGAGTGGTACAGCAAAAAGTTAGAGGCACTGCTCGATATGGGTGTTGACTGCTTCAAGACCGACTTTGGTGAGAGAATCCCGACAGATGCGGTATATTACGACGGTTCTGATCCGGTCAAGATGCACAACTACTATACATACCTTTACAATAAGGTGGTATTTAACGTATTAAAGAAGAAAAAAGGTGAAAAAGAGGCTGTTCTTTTTGCACGTTCTGCAACTGCAGGCGGACAGAAGTTCCCGGTTCACTGGGGCGGTGACTGCTGGTCTGATTATGAATCCATGGAGGAGAGCCTTCGCGGAGGCCTGTCACTGACAAGTTCCGGTTTTGGATACTGGAGCCATGATATCGGAGGATTTGAGAGTACCTCCACACCGGATGTCTATAAGAGATGGTGTGCATTCGGACTGCTTTCTTCCCATTCAAGACTGCACGGATCTACTTCTTACCGTGTGCCGTGGGCATATGATGAGGAAGCAGTAGATGTGGTACGTTATTTCGCACAGCTTAAGGCATCCTTAATGCCGTATCTGTACCGCAATGCGATCGAGACATCAAAGACCGGTATCCCGATGATGCGGAGCATGGTGCTTGAATTTACCGAGGACAAGAACTGTGCTTACCTGGCAACCCAGTATATGTTAGGTGATTCCTTACTGGCTGCACCAATCTTCCGTGATGACAGCATCGCAGAGTACTATCTGCCGGAGGGAACCTGGACATCCTTACTGACCGGAGAAGTCAAAGAGGGCGGTAAATGGTATACAGAAAAACATGGTTACTTAAGTATTCCTCTTTATGTCAAAGAGGGCAGTATTGTGGCTATGGGAGCAAGAAATGATAATGCAGTTTATGACTATGCAGATGGTGTGACATTCCGTGCATATGCATTAAAAGATGGCATCAAGGCAGAAACTGTCGTATATGGAACGGAAAATGAAAAAGAAGCATCTGCAAATGTTGTAAAGAACGGATCTTCTTATCAGATCGCGGTAGAGAGTAATAAGGCATCCAAAGTGGCATTGATGAATGTCGGTGCTCCAAAGCAGGTAAACGGTGCATCCTATACACAGGATGGAGAAAATGTCATCGTAGAGTTTCACGGGGACGGCAAGGCTGAGGTTGTATTTTAATGCAGGAAACATACATTGAAGAAATTTTAAAAGAGCTGACTTTAGAAGAAAAGATCGGTATGATCCACGGTGCGGGTTTATTCCGCACCGAAGGAGTGGAGCGGCTTTCCATCCCACCGCTCTATATGTCGGATGGACCGATGGGAGTGCGCGCAGAATTTGCGGACAATGAATGGCGGAGTGTCGGGACGACGGAAGATTATGTGACTTATCTTCCGTGCAACAGCGCCATTGCATCCACCTGGAACCGTGATCTGGCAAAGAAAGCCGGAAAAGTGCTGGGTGAGGAGGCAAGAGGCAGGGGCAAAGATGTGATCTTAGCTCCGGGCATCAACATCAAGCGGAGTCCGCTCTGTGGCAGGAATTTTGAATATATGAGCGAAGATCCGGGACTCATCGAAGAACTGGTTGTACCGATGATCGAGGGAATCCAGGAAAACGATGTTGCGGCATGCGTGAAACATTTTGCGGCAAACTCACAGGAAACCGAAAGACTCTGGGTGGATACAATCATCGATGAGACAGCACTGGAAGAAATTTATTTTCCGGGATTTCAAGCGGCGGTAGAAAAGGGACACACCCTTGCGCTGATGGGAGCCTATAATCTGTTAAACGGTGAGTACTGCTGTATGAGTAAATCCCTGCTCAATGAAAAACTGCGGAAAGACTGGGCATTTGACGGTGTGGTAATCTCCGACTGGGGTGCTGTGCACGATACGAAACTGGCTGCAGAGTCCGGGCTGGATCTTGAGATGGATGTCAAGTATCAGTTCGACGAACAGTACATGGCAGAGCCTCTGTTAAAAGCAGTGAAGGATGGAGAAATCGAAGAATCGCTGGTGGATGAGAAAGTGCGCAATATCCTCCGCATGATGCTGCGTTTAAAAATGATCGGACCGGAGAGAAAACATCGTAAGACAGGCGCATACAATACGGAGGAACACCGCAGGGCAGTGCTCGATGTGGCGCGCGAGTCCATGATTTTACTGAAAAATGAAGATCAGGTATTGCCGCTTCAGGCAGAATCCGGCTGTAAGGTTGCCGTGATCGGCGCAAATGCCGCTGCAATCCATTCGAACGGGGGAGGAAGTGCAGAAATCAAGGCACTGTATGAGACATCACCGCTTATGGGAATCAAAAAGTTACTTGGTGGAAATGTGAAAGTTTCTTACGCACCGGGCTATGTGATTCCGGATAAGAAAGAGGCATCTGAGATCAACTGGCAGGCGGCGAGCACGGAGACTGCAGAGGATACCGAAAAGGAAAGCACTGTAAGTGGAAGAGCACTGGATGAAAAACAGCAGGAAGCCTTAGCGGAAGCAGTTGCGCTGGCAAAAGCAAGTGACATTGTTATTTTTGTGGGCGGACTGAACCACGATTTTGATGTGGAGGGACTTGACCGCGTGAACATGAAACTGCCATACGGGCAGGATGAAGTAATCGATGCTCTGCTAAAGGCCGTGCCGGATACGGTGGTCTGCATGTATGCAGGTGCACCGGTTGAGATGCCGTGGGCAGAAAAGGCAAAAGCAATCCTCTGGAGCTACTATGCCGGTATGGAAGGGGGAACAGCCCTGGCAGAGATCTTGTCTGGAAAAGTAAATCCATCCGGAAAGCTGGCAGAAACATTTATCCGTGATGCGTCGCAGTGTCCGGCACATACGATCGGAACATTTGGAAAGAAAGACCGTGTGGAGTACAGGGAAGGTGTGATGGTCGGTTACCGTTATTATGACACAAAAAAAACAGATGTCCTGTTCCCGTTTGGTCATGGACTTTCCTATACGGCATTTACCTATAATGATCTTGAAATTATACGGCAGCAGGAAAATGGCAGACAGACCGTGAAAGTTTCCTGTTCGGTAACCAATACAGGAGAACATGCAGGG
>ULLX01018494.1_pt1 | contig 13635 bp, 8 predicted proteins | sample 1951501 | NCBI WGS metagenome assembly ULLX01 (sample SAMEA4835535, study PRJEB28245) | human gut metagenome | biome: gut microbiome; material: fecal sample | place: Denmark | collected 2008
CTGTCTGATCATACTTGCCCTGCTCTGAACCCTTTATACCTCTTACTGTGTATGTGTACTTAACACCACTTACAACTGTCTTATCTACTGCACTTAAAGCTGTTGTTGTACCGAAGAGCTTCCATGATGTCTCGCCCTCAGCCTTTCTGTAGATCTTATATCTCTCTGCTCCGTCAACTGCACTGTAGCTGATCTTTACACCCTTTGAAGCATTTGCAACTTCTACCTTGGCAGGAGCCTTCATACCAAGCTTCCAATCTGCGTCTGACATGTCATAAAGTGCAGGCATGCCATGCTTATATCTGTAGTAAGCAACCAATGCATATGTTCCCTGCTGTGTTGCCATAGCATTTTCACCATACACATTACCATTTTGATCTTTCTTAATATGACGGAATCCGCCTGTCGCCTCATCCTTGAAGCTGATGAGATTATCTAATACTGATATGCCGTTCTTCACAAATCTTGGGTCTGTATCTGCATCAATTCCAAGAGCTGAAAGGGCAGTTACAACCTGAGCAGCGCTCTCTGAGTTTACTGAACCCCAGCTTTCATATCCGGCGTCATCTGTCATCATACCTGAAAGCTTATCAAGAGCTCTGTCTACTGCTTCCTTTACGTCTGTATTTGTATCGTAATATGGAGCAAGTGCCTGAATAGCCATACCTGTCATATCCGGGTCTGTTGCAGAACCATAGAATGCCCAACCGCCTGCAGCAAGCTCTGCCTCAAGTATCCTCTGTACCAAAAACTCTCTTATGTTTGTTCCATCCTCTTCAAGGCTGTCAGGTGCATTTGCTGCGTCTATTGCAAGAAGACCGAAGACGACACCATTTATGCCCTGCTTTGTTACATAAGTCTCGTCATATAATGGCTCAAGGATATTGTAGCCTGCCACATCTGTGCAGTCCACACCGAGTGCTGTAAGAGCAAGGATTGTTCTCTCATTCTCAGTCACCTTATCCTTATGTATAATAGCACCTGTTTCCTTAACCTTCTCCTCTACTGAAGCATAGTAGGTTTCATACATAGGAACATTTGTATAACCGTATCTGGCAAGATCGATGATCTCCCATTCATTTTTGAATAAAGGATTTGTTTCCTCACATCTTGATGAAACTAACTTCTCTGCTCCTGCAAGTACATCCTCATATACATTTGAAGCCTCTGCGTCTACATCTGAAAGTACAACATTCACATGGTAGTATGACTTGTATGTACCACCTAATGATGATACTGAGAAATCAATACCGCCTGTGAAGTCGTTCATGTTCTCAAGTCCGTCTACTATTGCGTAATGACTGTTAAGACTTGTAACATAATCTGTCTCTACTGTTGTTATATCTGTATCTTCCGGAAGTATATATGTAAGTTCGAATGGGTCATCTGCTGTACCCTTGTCTTCTGTAACTTCTCCGTCTATCTTATATACCGCACCGGTAGAATATGAATATTCCTTGGTCATTTCATGGGTCTTTCCACCCACTGAGATTTCTTTGAAATATGGATTTCCATACCAGCCGTTACCTATGTCGTCTGTCATTGTATCCACATTAACTGAATAGTCAAATGATAATGTGTCACCGTCTGATAAAGTGATTGCTGACACCCCACCATTGGCATAATCGTCGTTGTTATAGCTTAAGCACCATCCTGAATATCCTCCAGCGTCTTCTGCTGAAAGATTGTTGATCTCTGACACATAGCCGCTTTCTGTCATATCATACTGGATATCATTATCTTCAAAGGCTTTTTCTATAACATCCTTTGTTGAAGTACCCTTTGGCACCTCTACTTCTGTCTCAAGAATCTTTCCGTCCTTGGAAGCGTCCTTAATCCCTGCGTCTACGGCTGTGTAATCATGTACACCGACCTTTACTGTGATGCTGGCATCTCCCGGAGTTGCCTCACTGGCATATACTGATGATACGCCGAAATTCACACCTGATATAGGTGCCACTGTTGTTGCCACCATGCACATCGCCATACATGTTGCAATAAATCTCTTCTTCATGGTCATTTCCCCTTTCGTATTTTATATGAGAGAGCAGAGCAAGCGATCTGACTTGTGGCTGCAACGCTTGCGGATGTCTATGACACCTGCATTTTTACGTTTAACCAGATACAGTAATGGCTGTTGCGACGGATTCTCACCGCACTTCTCTTTTTCTGGGCATAAACCCCCAGGACTCTGCAACAGTAATACTAACAAATAGGGGAAAGCATGTCAAACCATCATGAAGATTTCTTTAAATATATTGTCAATATATATCAAAGAGATGAAGGGCGGGGCTGCCGGATACAGTTTTCGTAACCAGCTGCGTTTTCTACTCCTCACACACGGCTTATTCGTTCCGGCTCTGTTCAAACTCGCCCTGCGGGCTCAGACATGAACCCGCCGTCACTGCCAGTGTGTTCGTCCTGACGAAAGCCTCGCAATGTTATCTCAAATCTGTATCCGACATGACCTTGCATGCAGAGACACAATCCAAATTCAGGGAATTATAATTCAGGTCAATGCTGTACCAGCCGTTCTCACTACTCAGCCTTCAGACTTTTGATATATAAGCAGGTACAATAGCGTGGCTTCCGTTATGAGGTTTGCTCTAGCTGCCTGCACAAAGCTCTTGTCTGAGCCCATCGGGCGAGTTTGAGCGACTGCAGGCTCATATGCGGGCGAACCGAATAGGAAGCGCAGCGTGTACTGCGTTATATCAATGGACTGAAGGCGTCCGGGAAAAAGGCTTGTCCTTTAACATACAAAATTCCCCCTGCACTTATCCGTATGCTAGTGATATAATACCTCTGGATTTAAGAAATACATGGAAAGAAGTCTTACACAGATGAGAAGCATCAAAGAATTTTCGAAAAGTAAAAAAACGAAAAATGCGAAAAAAAATACCACTCACATATACAGCAATCCTGACCTGAAGAAACTCCTGATACCAATAATCGTGGAACAGCTTCTCTCCTGCCTCATGGGTACGGTAAATACCATGATGGTAAGTAACGTAGGCTCTGCTGCCATATCCGCAGTATCCCTTGTGGACTCCATAAATGTCCTTGTAATACAGGCTCTGTCAGCCCTGGCTGCCGGAGGTGCCATCCTCTGCTCCCACTACCTGGGAAGCCACAATGAAAAAAGTGCCAATCACTCAGCAAGACAGGTTTTACTGGTAATGACTGTACTCTCCGTTGCCTTAACCCTTATCTGCCTTGTATTCAGGGTGCCGTTACTCGAGCTTATATTCGGCAAGGTGGAAGCCGATGTCATGGCTAATTCACAGGTTTATTTCCTGTTCACCCTGTTATCATTCCCATTTATCGGTTTGTATGACGCAGGTGCTTCCATTATGAGAGCCCAGAACGACAGCAGAAGACCTATGGTGATCTCGGTTATTTCCAATTTTTTAAACATCGGGGGAAATGCACTGCTCATCTTCGTCCTTAACATGGGCGTTGCGGGAGCCGCCATATCAACCCTGTTCTCACGTATTTTCTGTGCGGTTGTAGTAATATGGAAATTAAGAAATGAAAAAGAACCTATTGCCGTGCGTAACTACCTGTCCATACGCCCGGACTCCTCTACAATAAGAAGGATATTATATATAGGTATACCTTCGGGTATCGAGAATAGCATGTTCCAGTTCGGCAAGCTGGCTATACAGTCCACCGTGTCTACCCTTGGTACCGTAGCCATCGCTGCCCAGGCAATGACAAATATCCTTGAGATGTTAAACGGTGTTGCCGCCATGGGAATAGGTATCGGACTTATGACAGTTGTAGGTCAGTGCCTTGGAGCCGGAAGAAAAGACGAGGCTGTATACTATGTTAAGAAGCTTTCATGGCTGGCAGAAGCTGCCATAATCTTTAGCTGTCTCCTTGTTCTTGCCCTTACAAAACCAATAACAAGGATAGGCGGTATGGAAGCCGAAAGTGCTCAGCTCTGCTTTAATATGGTAGTATTTATCACCATTACCAAACCAATTTCCTGGGTACTTTCATTTATCCCTGCCTACGGCATGAGAGCCGCCGGAGACGTTAAATTCTCCATGATCACCTCATGTCTGACCATGTGGCTCTGCCGTGTTATCCTGTGTATATACCTGTGCCGTGTATGGGGCTTCGGTCCTATTGCAGTGTGGATCGGAATGTTCGCTGACTGGACCCTCAGAGCGATAATCTTCACAATCCGTTTCCATTCAAGAAAATGGCTTAACCATCATATAATCAGTTAAGCCATTACATCAGATCCGGGTGCAACGAACCGTTGCCCCCGGATTATTTTCACTATAAAATGTACTCCATCTGTCTTTCCTTTGTCTTCATTCCCATTTTCTCATAGAAATGCTCTGCTGATGTATTACCTGTCCACACATTAAGCGTGACCTCGTAACAGCCAAGCCTCTTCGCCTCGCTCTTCACAAATTCAAACAAATGCTCTCCCACATGCTGTCCTCTAATATCTGAGTCAACGCAGAGATCATCAATGAAAAGAGATTTAAACGGCACCATATTATTTGAAAATGGCTGTTCTCTCAACTGGCAGAAGGCATAACCCACACATCTGTCATCTTCATCTACCGCAACATATATGGGCTTTTCATCATCTAATGTCATCTTAAGCAGCTCGTCATGGGTATACTTGGTTGTTCCGGAGATAAAGATATCCGGTCTGATACCTGCATGTATCTCAAGGACCTGCTGCAATAATTCGATAAGTCTTGGTATGTCCTTATCATTTGCCCTTCTGATGTTCATCTTTGTTCCTTCTTTCTATCAAAAAAAATCCCAATGACCGGATATATTGTATCATTCATTACATATCCAGTCATCGGGACTTTTACTGTACAGGCTTATCTTAATGACCTTTTATAATCTTTTATGATCTTTAATGCCCTGCATGCCCGCACTGTTTATTTTCCGGCTATAACCGTATTATTTTTTCTTCTCGTGATTTTCCTTATATTCCTTTAAGAGTGCCTTGAACAGCTTATCCTCCTCAGGGTACTGCTTCTTCATGAACAGGATCTTGTTGTCACTGTCCAAGAGGCAGTGGGATGATGTACCGAGACATCTCAGTTCACCGGTTTCCTTGTCGCATATTTCATAGGAAAATCCTACTCTTACGCCGGTGTACTCTGACAGATAGGTGTGGATCTCTATTGTATCTCCGTATCTGCTCATGGTCTTGTACTGGGTTGACACTCCAAGTACAGGAATGATTATTCCCTCATCCTCAATGTGCTTGTAATTCCAGCCAATCTTATCCATCCAGTCCATACGGGCTTCTTCCATCCATCTTATATAGTTGGAGTGGTGTACTATACCCATTCTGTCTGTTTCATAGTAAAATACCGGTCTTACATACGGCTCTATCTTATCAATGTCCTCTATTGCTATCATAATATTATTTCCAATCCTTTTCCTTGATCTCGACTCTTCTTACCTTACCACTGATGGTCTTAGGCATTTCCTTAACAAACTCAATAACCCTAGGTCTCTTGTAGCTTGCAATGTTCTCCTTGAAGTAACGCTTCATGTCACGCTTTAACGCTTCATCTCCTACTGTTCCCTCGGTAAGTACAACTGTAGCCTTGATTGCCTGACCTCTTGTGCTGTCAGGAACCGATGTAACTGCACACTCAAGTACATATGGAATCCTCATGATCTCATTTTCAATCTCGAAAGGTCCTACTCTGTATCCGGCAACCTTGATGATATCATCAACACGGCCTACGAACCAAAAGTATCCATCCTCATCCTTGTATGCTGTATCACCTGTGTGATAGTATCCGTCTCTCTTTATCTCGGAAGTTCTCTCAAGATCGTTCTCGTATCTGATGAAGAGTCCGTCCGGCTCACCATTTTCAATGTTGATAACAATCTCACCTGTCTCACCTGCCTCTGCAAATGTTCCGTCAGGTCTCATTATCCTTACATCGTAAAGTGGACTTGCCTTACCCATTGAACCCGGTCTTGGAGTTGTGTTCTCAAGGTTTCCTATTGTAAGTGTTGTCTCTGTCTGTCCAAATCCTTCGTAAATTGTAAATCCCGTTAATTCCTTAAACTTATAGAATACCTCAGGGTTAAGTGCCTCACCTGCTGTTGTGCAGTATCTGAGAGAAGACAGATTGTATTTGCTCATGTCCATCTTAACCAGGATTCTGTAGAGTGTCGGTGGTGCACAGAATGTGTTGATGTGGTACTCCTCAATAAGCTTGAAGATGTTATCGGCACTGAACACGTCGAAATCATATACAAATATTGTTGTCTCGCAAAGCCACTGTCCATATAACTTGCCCCAGAGTGCCTTACCCCAGCCTGTATCCGAAACTGTAAGATGAACCTCGCCTGCTCTGTTTGTGTGCCAGTACTTTGCTGTTATGTAGTGACCCAGTGGGTACAGATGGTTATGTGACACAAGCTTTGGATGTTCTGTTGTTCCTGATGTGAACATCATGAGAAGCACGTCATGAGCCATAACCTTATCCTCACCGGTAGGTCTCTCGAATACTGTGCTCTCTTCCATTATTCCCTGGTCAAATGAAAGGAATCCCTCTCTCTCACCGTTTACGATCATCTTAATAAGCTTGTTATCAGGGTCTATTGAAGCCATGGCGTCAGGAATCTTGTCATCTGATGTACAGATAACTGCCTTGATGTTGGCTGCTTCAATTCTGTATGCATAATCAGAAGCTTTAAGAATATTTGTTGCAGGGATTGCAATAGCTCCTAACTTATGAAGTGCGATCATTGTGATCCAGTACTGATAATGACGCTTAAGGACCAGCATTACCTTATCGCCCTTCTTGATTCCGTGCTTCACGAAGTAATTTGCAGCTCTGTTGGAGTACTCCTTCATCTCCTTAAAGGTGAATATTCTTTCTTCCTTATTCTTTGAAACGTAAATAAGTGCTCTGTCGTCCGGTTTCTTCTCTGCAAGTGCGTCCATAACGTCAAATCCAAAGTTGAAGTCATCCTTATTCGTGAACTCGATCTTCTCTAATACATTGTTGTCATCAAGGGAAGCACTTATGAACTTTCCTGCTATTCCTTCTTCCGGTCTCATACCTGTTGACATATAAAATCCTCCAGTAATTCTTCTCTCTATATTTTAAAGTATTGTTGTCTGTTTTTTGAGTTTTTAATAAACTCCACATGTGGTTTTCAATACCACATGCATTATAATAGCATATAAATCTTTCCTGTCAAGAATTTTTACAAAAATGGTAAAAACATGCAAAATCTTTATCTGCGGATCAACAGTTGTAAAATGCTCACATATAATAATGTTCCACTTTTTCGTCGCCATAACAAAAATCCCGGAAAAATGACCCATCTTCTGCGGATCAATCTTCCGGGATTTTGATATTTCTATATAATTACTGCAAATGCTTTTTTCTCTGCATATCTGCCACATCATATCTTGGTATCTTCAATACTTTAATCCAATCTGATGTGGATATTACGCCATCCTTACGCTCTTACCATGAAAGTTTCTCCCGCCTCATGGGTATTTAAGCTGTCAGAAATATTCTTCTCTTCAGCCTTATCAAGGACTGCGTTCCTGTCTCTCTTGGTCTCCTGCTCTGACCTGTGTCTTGAAGGTCCGCCTACACAGCCGCCCTCACAGATCATACCTTCCATGAAGTTCTGTGGAAGTCTTCCAAACTTCATAAGAGTCAGCATCTTCTTACACTCCTCAACGCCGTTACACTTGCATACATCCACGTCAGCCTCGTATCCAAGCTCCTTCATGCTCTCCACAACTGCTGCGGTAACACCACCTGCATTTGCAAATTTCTTACCGAATACTGACGCCTGTGCCTCTGTATCCTCCTCCGGCTCAAGCTTCACGCTCTTTGCACGGAGCATGGCTCTTATCTCACCATAGGTAAGGGCATAATCTGCTGAATTTGACTCTTTTCTTGTAGTCTCCTCCTTCTTGGCGATACATGGACCTACAAATACCGTAACTGCCTCAGGGTCTTTATCTTTTATCCATCTTGACACTGCACACATTGGTGACACTGTCTCGGATATAATGTCTGAAAGCTCTGAGTAATGCTTCTTTATAAGATTGACAAATGCCGGACAGCATGAGGTTGTCTTTCTCTGTCCCTGCTCTATTGCCTCGATCCATTCCCTTGCCTCTGCCATGGCTGTCATATCACCGCCGAGGCTGACGTCCACTACATCGTGGAAGCCTATCTTCTTAAGGGCTGTTCTCCAGCTTGCAAGGGTTATATCTGCACCAAACTGTCCGATGGTAGCCGGTGCGAACATGGCATACACACGCTTTCCTGCCTGCATTGCCTTGATGATATCTACGATAAATGTCTTGGAGCCTATGGCACCGAACGGGCATTTATGGATACATGCTCCACATCTGATACATTTTTCTTCATTTATAACCGCAATACCAACACCGCTGTCTGATACTGATATGGCATTTACAGGACAGCTCTTCATACATGGTCTCATAAGTTCTGCTATGGCATTGTAAGGACATGCCTTTGCACACTGTCCACACTCCTTACACTTTGAAGGGTCTATATAGGACTTGTCTCTTCCCATGCTTATGGCACCGAAACGACAGGCTCTCTGACAGGCTCTTCCCATACACTTCTGACAGTTATCTGTTACTACATATCTTGAGATAGGACAGCCTTCACATGCTGAGTTGATGACCTGGACTATATTTCCGTCGTCCTCCGGTCCCGGAGCCTTACCTTCTGCAAGACGTATCCTCTGTCTTATATTTTCTCTTTCTCTGTATATACAACACCGAAACAGCGGCTGTGGTCCGGGGATCATCTTATAAGGAAGGTTGTCTCTCTCCTCCTCAAGCTTCCCCTCGTATGCAAGCTTCGCTACTTCATACAAAACCTCATGCTTTACTGTAAGTATTGTTGCGTCATTAGTAATCATAAAAAACTCCTATTCCATGTATCCCCTGTACACCCTAAAGATACTTTTTCTCATCATCTCTATGTATAACACATTTTCGTGATGAAATCTATATAATATACCTTAATAAATATTGGTAATTCTCCTGTATCAGCTGTTATTTTGCTATGGTAGTGGCTGCCCAGGGTTAAAAAGATAAAATTTATCATTAAATTATCATTCGGAAAGTTCACTTACACGGCTGAAACATAATATAAAAGCACATACATAGTGAATTTTTCGTTACAAGGTTTGACCTTGCTACCAGCACAAAGCCCATGTCTGAGGTCACAAAGTGAACGAGTTTGGGCGACTGCTGGTTAATAAGCTGGTCGAACCGAGTAGAAAAATGAACAAGTATGGCGTTATATTATGTTCAAGCCGTGCTATATAAAGATTTTTGAATATAAACTTTAATCAAAAACCTTCTTAAGCACTTCGTCATTATAAAGGACTTCTTTTGCCTTATCCCTGTACTGCTGCTCATGGAGATAAGTGTGTCTGTGCGGCTTGATGGATGGTGCCATATCTATAGCCGCAGCGAAATCCTCTCTCTTAAGATCAAGGGTACTTACATAATCCCAGAAGCCGGTCTTCTCAAATATCGCATTTACCCTGACATATCTGTGATCCTGAACCACTGCCATAATGTATGTGGCAATGCCCACCTGGATGCCGTGAAGCTGCGGTTTCTCAAGCATTTTATCCAGTGCATGGGATATGAGATGTTCACTGCCCGAGGTAGGCGTACTGCCGCCGGCGATCTCATTTGCAACTCCGCTCATGGCAAGGGAGTCTAACAGCTCCTTCAAAAACAGATCATCATGTATAGTTTCAAATGGTGTACGGACAAAGCTGTTCACGGCCTTCTTGGCGATCATAACAGCGAAGTCGTTCATCTCGCTGTAGCCGTTGCCAGACTCAAATAACCAGTCATAGAGGGCTGTGATCTTTGATACCATGTCACCTATGCCTGAATATATGAACCTGTCCGGTGCACTCTTTATTATCTCCGTATCTGCAATGATACCGTATGCCATTCTTGCAGGCACTGAAGTTCTCCTGCCATTGACAATAAGGGAAGCACTGGCAGAGGAAAATCCATCAGATGATGAAGATGTAGGAATACTTATAAACGGAAGCTTTCTTAAATATGACGCATATTTCGCCGCGTCTATAACCTTTCCCCCACCGATACCTACGATAGCCTGTGCCTTTGCATCTATGTTAAATGCCAGCTCAATAATGTCATTTATATTGACCGTATCCAACTCCCTGTATTCCAGAACCTTTATATCCTTCTCCTTAAGGGACTCCATAACTCCCGCTCCGAACATGTCAATAAGTCCGTTTCCGAAGTAGACAACTGCGTTGTGCATACCTGCATTTGCAAGGTATGTGCCCAGATCATTAAGAGCCCCCTTTCCTATCTTAAGAATTGTTGGTATAGCAATATGACTTCCTGCCATAATAATTTCCTCCTGCCTTCTGATATATAGGATTATTATATCAGATATTTTCGGCATATAGTGTCGATTTTAAAAATTCCATATATAAACCTATGCAAATGCCAAAGGCTCCCGGCAATTTTCCCTGCCGGAAGCCTTATTAAAATAATTCTTGTATTATTCACTTCTGAGTGCTATGACCGGATCCTTCTTGGCTGCCATCTTTGATGGTATAAGTCCACCGATCAATGTCAGAATCACACTGATGATAACCAGTGCAAGTCCGCCCTTCCAAGGAAGTGATGAAACTCCCGGCACATTAATATACTTCTCAATAACCATACTTATAGGAATATTGATCAGCATAGTCACACCGATACCTATTATTCCGGAGAACAGACCAATGATAAATGTCTCCGCATTGAATACTCGTGAGATATCCCTCTTTGAAGCACCGATACTTCGTAAGATACCGATCTCCTTTGTACGCTCTAACACTGATATATAGGTGATTATTCCTATCATAATAGATGATACTATAAGGGAAATAGCTACAAATGCTATGAGCACATAGGTTATGGCATCGATGATCTTGGTCACGGATGACAGCATAATACCGATATAATCTGTGTAGGTTATCTCCTTATCCGGATACTCGTCATTGTACTTGTCGATGAGCTCTGTAAGCTTATCCTTATCGGCAAATTCCGTACAGTACAGGCTGATGGACGCAGGCTTTGCCAGCTCACTGTATCCAAGCATTGTCATATTGTCATCATAGGTTGAGGTTGACTGGCTGAAATATCCGTATTGCTTTAACATGTCGAATATCTGGTCTTCTGTCATATTTGCAAACATCTGCTGCATTTCATCTGTCATCTGACCTGATGAAGCAAGCTCAGACATTATCTGATCCATATCCACATCGTCAATGGTGATCTCCTCACCACCTGCAAATGGAAGACCTGTGATCACATCCTTGTCAGGATCTGCAAGCTGATTTTGAATAATCTCAGCCTTCTCGTTTTCTGTAACAATATACTCTGCAAGCTCTGAGGTGTATCCGATGTAGCCCGGCTGGATAGGTGCTGATGAAGCCTTCTCTGACTGTCTGATAACAGCGGAAACCTTGACCTCCATTCCATCTGCCACCACATTCTTCAGAAATTCCTCATCTGTGCTCATATCTGTGTATGTTCCGTCTTCGTTCTTCTGGAAGAACTGTGTAGGAAGCACGATCTTGAACTTAAGTTTAAGAAGATCATCATAGGTAAATGTCATCTCCTCCATATCAGGGACCTTGCCGCCTGCCAGAACGTCTGCCACCATGTCACCGAGCTCCCTTGAGTCTCTGTAACCAAGGTTGTACAGGGCATAATCACTGATATCGTTATTCTTATCTACAACAAGGACTACCTCGTTCTTGTTCTCAGGCCAATGTCCTGCCAGCACATCGTACTGCTGTGACAACAGCTCCTGATTGTCCATCATCTGGGTCCACATATCTGAAGAGTTCGAGCCATAGGTAAATGCTGACATAAGCCCTGAAACTGATTCCTGGGCGTCCATCATTCCACCAAAGCCCATATCATTCATAAGGGTACTTGGATTTACCTGCTTGATACCACCCACTGCACTTTCATTGTATGCATATATTGGGGTGTCGTAGGTATAGCTGATGTCACTGGTGAGATCCTTGAAGCCATTTGCAGGATCCTCAATATATTCCTTAAAGGTCTCAAGATCGTTATCCTTGACCTCTGCCACCATGGAGATGAGCATATCTCCCATGATATCTCCTGAGTGTACCAGGTCATCATCGTGTTTTCTGGCTTCCTCGCCGCCGTTATTTCCGGTCATTTCCTTTATCATGTCGCCGTAATCCATGGCCTTCTTGGTTATCTGTATAGGATAAGATGCCAGCGTCTCCTCCTGAACATCATTTATATATCCCTGGAAGCCTGATGACAGAGACAGGATCAGAGCTATTCCTATTATTCCTATACTTCCTGCAAATGCTGTCAGAAAAGTTCTTCCTTTCTTGGTCATAAGGTTGTTAAGACTCAATGAAAATGCCGTAAATACAGACATGGAAGTCTTTCTCGGCTTGTAATCTCCTTCTGTCTCCCTTGCCTCATCCTCATCTGAAAATGGATTTGAGTCATCTATTATATTACCGTCAAGAAGCCTTACTATTCTTGTGGAGTATGTCTCCGCAAGCTCCGGATTATGAGTTACCATTATGACAAGCTTGTCCTTGGCAATCTCCTTTAAAAGCTCCATAATCTGAATACTGGTTTCTGAGTCCAGGGCTCCTGTAGGCTCATCTGCCAGAAGTATATCCGGATTATTTATAAGGGCTCTGGCTATTGCAACACGCTGCATCTGTCCACCTGACATCTGGTTAGGCTTCTTATGCATTTGATCTCCAAGACCTACCTTCTCCAGAACCTCCCTTGCTCTCTTTCTGCGTTCTGCCTTTGATACACCTGAAAGTGTAAGTGCCAGCTCAACATTTGAGAGAACTGACTGGTGTGGTATAAGATTGTAACTCTGGAATACAAAACCGATGGAATTGTTTCTGTAAGAATCCCAGTCCCTTGCCTTGAAGGACTTTGTTGATTTGCCATTGATCACCAGGTCTCCGCTGGTGTATTGATCCAGACCACCTACTATATTAAGAAGGGTAGTCTTACCACATCCCGACTGTCCGAGTATGGACACAAACTCATTTTTCCTGAAGTTTATGGATATGCACTTAAGAGCCTTCACAACTTCATCGCCGGTCCGGTAGTCTTTAACAATTTCTTTTAGCTGAAGCATTCGCTGTCTCCTTTTTCTTAAATAAATACAAAACTATTATCTGCATATACCTGTCATTCATAAATCCACGTAGTTATAATTTTCAAATGACAGTCTATCATGCAAATGATACCACTTATATTTTTTCATTTCAATGTAAGCGACTTTTAATTTATAAATGTTTAATATAATGCACATTTGCAGATTTTGTTTTATATCAAGGCGGCAGCCGTTCTTGATAATTCTTTTTGTTACCGGGGAAATCTTTTTAGTAAAAGCACTTTTATTTTATAGGTTTATAAGGTATAATTGTGGCAGAATGTGGTGAGGTGGGCAGCAAAATAATGTCTGCAATATCCCCTCATCTCAGAAAATTTAATAACAAATGGAGGACATTTACAATGTTAGTTTCAGCAACAGAAATGTTAAAGAA
>ULLX01002650.1_pt1 | contig 13354 bp, 9 predicted proteins | sample 1951501 | NCBI WGS metagenome assembly ULLX01 (sample SAMEA4835535, study PRJEB28245) | human gut metagenome | biome: gut microbiome; material: fecal sample | place: Denmark | collected 2008
CAACGGTATCGTAAATGTATCTGCAAAAGACCTGGGAACAGGAAAAGAGCAGCACATCACCATCACCGCAGGCTCTAACATGTCCGACAGCGAGATCGACAAAGCAGTCAAAGAAGCTGCTGAGTTCGAGGCTCAGGATAAGAAACGAAAAGAAGCAATCGACGCAAGAAACGATGCAGACTCCATGGTATTCCAGACCGAGAAAGCAATCGAGGAAGTCGGCGACAAGCTTGATGCAAACGACAAAACAGCAGTAGAAGCTGACCTGAACGCACTGAAAGATCTCATTGCAAAATGCAATCCGGAAGAGATGACCGATGCACAGGTAGCTGATCTGAAAGCAGCTCAGGAAAAACTGATGACAAGCGCTCAGAAACTGTTTGCAAAACTGTATGAGCAGCAGGGCGGAGCAGCAGGCGCTGGTGCTGGAGCAGCAGGTGCAGGCCCGGATATGGGAAATGCCGGAGCAGCAGGCGGCCATGACGACGATGTCGTAGACGCTGACTACAAAGAGGTTTAATTTTCGGCATGTCACACTCCGTGAAAATACCGACTGTGAGTTGAAACAATAAGTAAATAAACGCAAAAAGCCCTGTGAGGCGAATGTTTGCAGGGGACGGAAAATACATTCCGCCCCCTGTATTTATGCTGGTATTGCTTTCGGAAAAGTGCTATACTGGAGCGTGCGGAAAAACATTTCTGCAAAGATGAAATTTGTGGAACAGAAATGAAAAGGTGAACATAAATGGCAGAAAAAAGAGATTATTACGAGGTCCTCGGCGTAGACCGCGGAGCGGACGATGCAACATTAAAAAAAGCATACCGTAAACTGGCCAAGAAATACCATCCGGATATGAACCCGGGCGACAAAGAGGCCGAGGCAAAATTTAAAGAGGCGACAGAAGCCTATGGCGTGCTGAGTGATCCGGACAAACGGCGTCAGTACGATCAGTTTGGCCACGCTGCATTTGAAAACGGCGGTGGCGGCGCAGGAGCCGGCGGATTCGGCGGCTTCGACTTTGGCGGCGGAGATATGGGTGATATCTTCGGCGATATTTTCGGCGACCTGTTCGGTGGCGGCGGAAGCAGAAGAAGAGCAAACAATGGACCGATGAAGGGAGCAAACCTCCGCGCTGTTGTCCACATTACGTTTGAGGAAGCTGTTTTCGGATGCCAGAAAGAGCTCGAGATCAACCTGAAGGATACCTGTACAACGTGCCACGGAACCGGCGCAAAACCAGGAACTTCACCGGAGACATGCTCCAAATGTAACGGAACTGGTCAGATTACGTACACACAGCAGACCATGTTCGGTTCTGTGAGAAACGTGACGACCTGTCCGGATTGTAACGGAACCGGAAAGATCATTCGCGATAAATGTACCGCATGCCACGGCACGGGCTATACATCCAGCAGAAAACGCATTCAGGTCAACATTCCGGCTGGAATCGACGATGGACAGAGCATCCGGATCCGTGAAAAAGGTGAGCCGGGTGTAAACGGCGGACCGAGAGGAGATTTGCTTGTCGAGGTTCAGGTAACCCGTCATCCGATCTTCCAGAGACAGGATATGAACATTTTCTCCACTGCACCGATTACGTTTGCCCAGGCAGCACTCGGCGGCGATGTGAAGATCAGCACCGTTGACGGAGACGTTCTCTACACTGTAAAACCGGGAACCCAGACCGATACGAAGATCCGTCTGAAGGGAAAAGGTGTTCCGTCCCTTCGCAACAGCAATGTGCGCGGTGATCACTACGTAACACTCGTAGTCCAGACTCCGACGAAACTGAATGAGAAAGCAAAAGAAGCCCTCCGCGCCTTCGACGAAGCCTGCGGAAACCGCCCGGCAGCAGAAGCAAAAGCAGCCGACGGCGAAACTGCAGAGCAGCCGAAGAAGAAAAAAGGCTTTATGGATAAAGTGAAAGAGGCCTTTGAGGACATCGATAAATAAAGAACGGCGGCAAGCCGGAAAAGAAAGAAGAATCTGTGGAAAAAGCAGGTTCTTCTTTCTTTTCTATGAAAGAACCATGAAAATTTGGTGAATTTATACACAGAATGGTCGGATTTTGATATAATGTGGAAAACTTAAGGGGAGAGAAAAGAAAGGAAACGGGGAAAATGAGATTTCGACCATGTATTGATATTCATAACGGAAAAGTAAAACAGATTGTCGGGGGATCGCTGAAAGATCAGGGAAATCAGGCGAGCGAGAATTTTGTCTCGGAGCAGGATGCGTCGTATTATGCGCAGCTGTACGAAGAGCAGGGTATTACGGGCGGCCATGTGATTCTGCTGAACAAGAAAGGTACCGAGTTTTACGAGGAGACGAAGCGCCAGGCATTGCTGGCACTCTCGACGTACCCGGGCGGCCTGCAGGTGGGAGGCGGCATTGATGCGGAGAATGCGTGCGAGTTTCTGACAGCGGGGGCAAGCCATGTGATTGTGACTTCGTATGTGTTCCGCGACGGCCATGTGTTCTATGAAAATCTGGACAAGCTGGTGACGACGGTAGGAAAGCAGCGGCTGACACTGGATTTAAGCTGCCGGAAGCGGGACGGAAAATACTATATCGTGACGGACCGCTGGCAGAAGTTCACGGACGAAGAAGTGACAGAGGAACTGCTGCATCACCTGTCAGAATACTGTGATGAGTTCCTGATCCATGCCGTGGATGTCGAGGGAAAGGCTTCCGGCATTGAGACGGAGCTGGTGGAACTGCTTGCGAAGATGAAAGATTTTCCGGTGACGTACGCCGGCGGCGTGGGAAGTTTTGAAGACCTGGAGCTGCTCAAAAAACTGGGAAACAACCACGTCGATGTGACAATTGGCAGCGCACTGGATCTGTTCGGCGGCAAAATGAAGTTTGAAGACGTGCTGGCAGTATGCCGCCGGTAAGCGGAAACGGACGTTCACCCGCGCCATTCGCAAAACCGCGCTTTCAGCGCTCTCCGCTGCTGCGCAGCTCCTTTTTGCTCATAACCAGGCGCTCCCTTTGTATCTTATTCTCGACAGATTTTCATGCGAGCATGAAATCTGTCAAAAATAAGATACAAGTGAACTGTAACAGAAAAAACTCTAAAATATTCATGAATTTTCTAAATACTATTGCAAATAAAGACAACTATTGCTATAATTAGAGATACTTACAGGGGAAGTGAAAAACCTGTAAAATTTGAGAGCAAAGGGGTTGGGCATAATGAAAATTACCATCAGCGGAAAAAATATTGACGTGACAGAGGGATTAAAAGCCGCGGTCAATGAAAAACTTGGCAAACTGGAGAAATATTTTACGCCTGACACAAATGTCATTGTAACCTTAAGTGTAGAGAAAGAAAGACAGAAAATTGAGGTTACCATTCCGGTAAAAGGAAACATCATCCGTTCCGAGCAGGTAAGCAACGATATGTACGTATCCATCGATCTGGTAGAGGAAGTCATCGAACGCCAGCTTCGCAAATACAAAAACAAAATTGCTGACAAACAGCAGGAAGCAGGAAACTTCCAGAAAGAATATCTGGAGCATGACTATTTGGAGGACGAAGACATCCAGATCATCCGTACGAAAAAATTCGGCATGAAACCAATGTATCCGGAAGATGCCTGCGTACAGATGGAACTTCTTGGACACACCTTCTTCGTATTCCGCAATGCAGAGACCGACGAAGTAAACGTCGTTTACAAGAGAAAGAACAACACCTACGGTCTGATCGAGCCGGAGTGCTGAAAAGTAAATAAAGAATGAACAGTCACCCTGTTTCCAGCTTAGAAAAGCTGTGAAACAGGGTGACTTTTTCGCGGAAAGGGCCGGAAAGTCCGGGAAAAGCCGTAAAAACAGCGGAAAACCGGGGAACGGCACCAAATGTTTACGAAAAATTCATTGTTATCTTGTGCCAGAAGTGGTAGAATAGTACCATATGTTAATATGGCAATTAATAGAGAAAGCAGGAGCAAACATTCTATGAAATTCACAGAAAAACTTTTTGGTACGCACAGTGAGCGCGAGCTGAAACGAATCTATCCAATCGTAGACAAAATCGAAGCTCTCCGCCCGACCATGCAGGCGCTGACCGATGAAGAGCTGCGTGCCAAGACAAAGGAATATAAAGACCGCTACAACGGAGGCGAATCCCTGGATTCCATTCTCCCGGAAGCATTCGCAACCGTCCGCGAGGCAGCAAAACGTTCCCTCGGTATGGAACACCACCGCGTACAGCTGATCGGTGGTATTATCCTCCATCAGGGCCGTATCGCCGAGATGAAAACCGGTGAAGGAAAAACCCTTGTTTCCACCCTTCCGGCTTACCTGAATGCACTGACCGGACGCGGTGTCCACATTGTTACCGTCAACGATTACCTGGCAAACCGAGATGCTGAGTGGATGGGCAAAGTCCACAGATTCCTCGGTCTGACCGTCGGTGTCGTTCTGAACGATATGAAGAACGATGAGCGCCGCCAGCAGTATGCATGCGACATCACCTACATCACCAACAACGAACTTGGTTTCGATTACCTGCGTGACAACATGGTGATCTACAAAGAGCAGCTCGTACAGAGAGAGCTTGCTTACTGTATCATCGACGAGGTCGACTCCGTCCTGATCGACGAGGCAAGAACACCTCTGATTATTTCCGGACAGAGCAGCAAATCCACCAAGCTGTACGAGACCGCAGATATTCTGGCACACCAGATGCAGCGCGGCGAGGCAAGCGGCGAGATGACCAAGATGACCGCGATCATGGGCGAGGAGATCGAGGAGACCGGAGACTTCATCGTCAACGAGAAGGACAAATTCGTTACCCTGACCGATGACGGTGTGAAGAAAGTCGAGAACTTCTTCCATATCGAGAATCTCTCCGATCCGGAGAACCTGGAGATCCAGCACAACGTGATCCTGGCGCTGCGTGCCAATTATCTGATGCACCGCGACAAGGACTACGTAGTCAAAGACGACGAGGTTCTGATCGTCGATGAGTTCACCGGCCGTATCATGCCGGGGCGCCGTTATTCCGATGGTCTGCATCAGGCAATCGAGGCAAAAGAGCACGTAAAAGTAAGAAGAGAGAGCAAGACTCTGGCAACCATCACGTTCCAGAACTTCTTTAACAAATACGAGAAAAAAGCCGGCATGACCGGTACTGCCCTCACCGAGGAGCAGGAGTTCCGTGACATCTACGGCATGGACGTTATCGAGATCCCGACCAACCGCCCGGTCATCCGTGTGGATATGGACGATGCCGTATACATGACGAAAAAAGAGAAATTCCACGCAGTCGTAGAGGAAGTCAAAGAGGCACATGCCGTGAACCAGCCGGTTCTGGTTGGTACCATCACCATTGAGACTTCCGAGCTGATCAGCAAAATGCTGCGCCGCGAGGGAATTCCGCATCAGGTCTTAAATGCGAAGTTCCATGAGCTCGAGGCAGAAATCGTAGCGCATGCCGGTGAGGCAGGAGCCGTTACCATCGCGACCAACATGGCCGGCCGTGGTACCGATATCAAGCTGGATGATGTGGCAAAAGCTGCCGGCGGCTTAAAGATCATCGGCACCGAGCGTCATGAGTCCCGCCGTATCGACAATCAGCTCCGTGGTCGTTCCGGCCGTCAGGGAGACCCGGGTGAGTCCCGTTTCTACATTTCCCTGGAAGACGATCTGATGAGACTCTTCGGTTCCGAAAAACTGATGGGCATTTTCAAATCCCTCGGCGTACCGGAAAATGAGCAGATCGAGCACAAGATGCTTTCTTCCGCCATCGAAAAAGCGCAGAAGAAGATCGAGGGCAACAACTACGGAATCCGTAAAAACCTGCTCGACTATGACCAGGTCAATAACGAGCAGCGTGAGATCATCTACAAAGAGAGACGCCGCGTTCTGGACGGCGAGAGCATGAGAGACACCATCTTCAAGATGATTGCCGACACCATCGACAATACTGTGGATCTCTGCATCGGCGAGAACACCGAGCAGTCCGAGTGGGATCTGACCGAGTTAAATGAGATGCTGCTCTCCATCATGCCGGTGAAGGCAGTGACAAAAGAGCGCGTAGAGAAGATTTCCAAAAACGAGCTGAAACAGCAGTTAAAAGAGGAAGCTGTTAAACTCTACGAGGAGAAAGAAGCAGAATTCCCTGAGGAGGAGCAGATTCGTGAGCTTGAGCGTGTCGTTCTTCTGAAGGTTATCGACCAGAAGTGGATGGATCATATCGATGATATGGATCAGCTCCGCGAGGGTATCGGCCTGCAGGCATACGGCCAGAGAGACCCGAAGGTTGAGTACAAGATGGCAGCTTACGACATGTTTAACGAAATGCTCGAGTCCATCCAGCAGGATACCGTCCGTCTCCTGTTCCATGTACGTGTTGAGCAGAAAGTAGAACGTGAGCAGGTAGCCAAAGTGACCGGAACCAACAAAGACGAGTCCGGCCCGAGAAAACCGGTACAGCGCGCAGAGCGTAAGATCTATCCAAACGATCCATGCCCGTGCGGAAGCGGCAAGAAGTACAAACAGTGCTGCGGAAGAAAACCGGTTTGATAAAAGCAGAACAGCAGTGAGACGGATGAGCACGATCCGTTTGACAAAGCACGCAGCTTCCCTACCAGAAGCTGCGTGTCATACAAAATATAAAACAGAAAGCAGGTGAAGCTTGTGGTAGTTGAATTAGACCAGTTCAAAATGGAACTTGGCACATACGATAAACCATTAGTGGAAGTGAGGGATTCACTTTGACCTCGCTAACAAAGAGCAGAGGATCGAAGAATTAGAGCGTAAAATGGAGGAACCCAATTTCTGGGACAACCCCGAAGAAGCGCAGGAGCAGATGAAACAACTGAGCAGCATGAAAGAGGACAGAGATACGTATCAGAAACTGGTATCCGCCAAAGAAGATATGGAAACTCTGATTGAGATGGGACAGGAGGAGGATGACGATTCCGTTGTTCCGGAAATCGCGGAAATGATGGAAGAGTTCAAGGCATCCTTCGATGCCATCCGCATCAAAACCCTGCTGTCCGGCGAATTTGACAAGGACAATGCGATCATCAAACTGAACGCAGGTGCAGGCGGAACCGAGGCGTGCGACTGGTGCGGCATGCTGTACCGTATGTACACCAGATGGGCAGAACGCAAAGGCTTTACGATCGAGGAACTCGACTTTCTGGACGGTGATGAGGCCGGTGTGAAGTCCGTGACATTCCAGGTCAACGGCGAAAACGCTTACGGTTATCTGAAATCCGAAAAAGGAGTTCACCGTCTCGTCCGTATTTCTCCGTTCAACGCGGCAGGAAAACGCCAGACATCGTTCGTATCGTGCGATGTTATGCCGGATATCGACAAAGAGATCGATGTTGAGGTTCGTGATGAGGATATCCGTATCGATACGTACCGTTCCAGCGGTGCCGGCGGACAGCACATCAACAAGACGTCATCGGCGATCCGAATCACGCATATGCCGACCGGCATCGTGGTTACGTGCCAGAATGAGCGTTCCCAGTTCCAGAACAAGGACAAGGCAATGCAGATGCTGAAAGCAAAATTGTATATGCTGAAACTCCAGGAGCAGGCAGATAAGCTGAGCGACATCCGCGGCGAAGTAACCGAGATCGGCTGGGGCAACCAGATCCGTTCTTACGTTATGCAGCCATACACCATGGTCAAAGACCACCGTACCAACGCAGAGACCGGAAACGTCGATGCAGTCATGGACGGCGGAATTGATCTGTTTATCAACGCATATCTGAAGTGGATTGCCCTCGGAACCGGAGCGAAAGAGGAAGAAGCATAATTCGGCTGTGGGCAGAGCACAGTGACAAGTAAAATAAGGAGCATTTTCACCAACAGAGGACGGAAATGCTCCTTTCTGTTTTGAAGCCAAAGGCAAACAGGAGGTAAAAGTATGGGTATTATCAGAGCAGCAGTCAATGCAGTACACGGCAGTTTCGCCGATCAGTGGCTGGAGACCGTGGAACCGTATGAGATGGGGGAACATACGGTATTTACAGAGGGAATTCTGGTAAGAAAAGGCCAGAATAAAAAGGGAAGCCAGACGATTTCAAACGGTTCTGTGATCCATGTCTATGACAATCAGTTTATGATGCTGGTGGACGGCGGAAAGATCATTGATTACACCGCAGAGCCGGGCTACTTTACCGTAGACCAGTCATCGTCTCCGTCGATGTTCAGCGGATCGCTTGACGCAGCCGTAAAAGATACGTTTGAGCGCCTGAAATTCGGCGGCCAGACCCCGCATGAGCAGAGAGTTTTCTATATTAATCTGCAGGAAATCAAGGGAATCAAATTCGGAACGAGAAATCCGGTCAACTATTTCGACCAGTTCTACAATGCCGAGCTGTTCCTTCGGGCACACGGTTCCTATTCCATCCGCATCATCGATCCGCTCCGCTTCTACGCAGAGGCTGTGCCGAGAAACGCATCCCGCGTAGAGATCGAGGATATCAACGAGCAGTATATGAACGAATTTTTAGAGGGCCTGCAGTCCTCGATCAATCAGATGGCAGCCGACGGCATCCGCATTTCGTTCGCAGCATCCAAGAGCGCCGAGCTGTCCCGCTACATGGCAGATGCGATGGATGAGAGCTGGCGGGCAATGCGCGGCATGGAGATCCAGTCCGTGGCAATCGCAAGCCTTTCCTACGATGAAGCTTCCCAGAAACTGATCCAGATGCGCAACGAAGGTGCGATGATGTCTGATCCATCGATCCGTGAGGGCTATGTACAGGGAGCGATGGCACGCAGTATGGAGAAAGCAGCAGCCAACCCAAACGGAGCCATGAACGGCTTTATGGGTGTTCAGATGGGCATGAATGCCTTCGGTTCCTCGTTTGCATCGGCGTCCGCTTCGAATCAGCAGCAGATGCAGCAGCAGGCGGCAGCCAAGGCACAGCAGGAAGCTGCAAAAGGCGTATGGAAATGCTCCTGCGGAACGGAGAACACCGGCAATTTCTGCTCAAACTGCGGAAGTGCAAAGCCGATGGTGTGGATCTGCGGCAAGTGTGGAACCGAGAACAGCGGTAAATTCTGTTCGAACTGTGGCAGCCCGAAACCGGAAGCGGCAGGAAAATGGGTCTGCGCATGCGGAACGGAGAATACCGGCAAGTTCTGCTCGAACTGCGGAAAACCAAGACAGTAAAAGAAAACAGATAACCATCCAATACAACAGCGGCTCCGGGGAAGGAGGGATAGAATATGGAGGTTATTACATACAAATGCCCGAACTGCGGAGGCGATCTGACCTTCGATCCGGCAAGCGGAAAGTATAAATGCGAGTACTGCCTGTCCTCGTTTACACAGGAAGAAGCCGAAAAGGCGAACCCGAAAGCAGCGGAAGCGCTGAACGGGGAGGACGATGCTGCCGGTGCACAGGAAGCATCCGATGCACAGAAGGAAAGCAGTACGGAGGAAACAAAAGGGGAAACAGAGCAGGGCGAAGCAGTTGTCTACACCTGCCCGAACTGCGGCGCCGAGATTGTGACCGATGCGACGACGGCAGCGACATACTGTTTCTACTGCCACAATCCGGTGGTGCTTTCAGGCCGGCTTTCGGGAGAATATATGCCGGATTTTGTGCTGCCGTTCAAAATCAGCAAGGAGCAGGCAATCGAGAAATTTTTGTCATTTACCCGGAAGAAACACTTTATTCCGAAGGACTTTTTCGAAAAGAGTCAGGTACAGAAGATGACAGGTGTCTATTTCCCGTACTGGATTTACGGCGGAGACTTTGAGACGGATTACATAGCGCGCGGCCGGAAGGTGAGAGTCTGGCAGACCGGTGATGTGGAGTACACAGAGACCAGCATCTACGATGTCCGCCGGGAGGGAGAGGTCCGTGTGGACGGTCTGTCGCGTAACGCTCTGAACAAGGCAGACCGCGATCTGATCGAATGCGTACAGCCATACCGTCTGGAGGAGATGCAGCCGTTTTCCATGGGGTACCTTTCCGGCTTTCAGGCGGAAAAGCGTGATATCGAACAGCAGCAGATCGCACCGGAACTGAAAAAAGAACTGGAGACGATGGCACGCGGCGCCATGCGGAATGAGGCGAACGAATATATCTCCCTCGAGCAGGAAAAAATGAACCTTTCCCCGAAGCAGGAGAACTGGCGTTACGTCCTGTTTCCCGTCTGGACGCTGACGTATCCGGGAAAGGACGGGAAGGTTTACTACTATGCGATGAACGGCCAGACCGGAACGATCAACGGCGATTTTCCCTATGAGCGGAAGAGAGCCCTTCTGACGTCGGCTGTGAGTGCTCTTCTGGTCCTGATTGTGATGCTGATAGGAGGGTATTTCGCATGAGAAGAATGAAAAAAGCAGGACAATATCTGCTCGGAATTTTTGCGGCCCTTCTGCTGTGCGGAGTTTTTTCTGTGAATATTGTAAAAGCCGAATCCCAGTATGTCTACGACAATGCATCACTTCTTTCCGATGAGGAGGAGCAGGACCTCGAGAGATCCTGTACAGAGTTCGAGCGCAATACAAAGCTCCATATGGTCATCCTGACCGAGCGCAGCAGTGGTTCCGAGGACTGTCAGGCGATTGCAGATGATTTTTATGACAAAAAGTATCCGAAAGAGCCAAACGGTGTCTGCTTCCTCATCGATATGGGACAGCGCCAGATTGTGATTTCGACATCTGGTATTATGCAGTATTACATGTCCGATGCGGAAATTGATGATATCCTGCAGGCGGCGCAGGGCTACGCGAAAGACGGCGACTATGCGGGAACCTTTGCAAAAATGATTACGATGACGCAGGAATGCTTCGACCGAGGCGTTTCCGATGCGGACTATCTGATTACAGAAGACGGTTCCATTATTCATTACCGCAAAATCAACAGCACGGAAGCTCTTATTTCTGTTATCGCAGCGGCTGCGACAGGAATTCTTGTTTATTTTGGAATCTGGAAGAGCTACAGACGAAAGAAAAACCGTGGTGCAAAGAGCTATGCGGATCTGAAACGCGTAAACATCAGAGACCGCAGGGATGCGCTGATCGACCGTCATGTATCGATGCACAAAATCCAGAAGGATGATGGAAACCACGGCGGAGGCGTTTCTGGCGGCGGAGGTGGCGGCGGAAGCACCGTTCACACTTCGTCGAGCGGAAACAGTCACGGCGGCGGAAGCATTGGCTTCTGAAAACCGATTCGAAAAAATTCCTTGCGTATTGTGTCGGAATATGATACGATCTTTCCTGTGAAAACAAATGTATTTCCTGGAAAGAGTATAAAGGTAGAGGATTGCCATGAGAGAAGAGAAAACAAAGTATTATGTAATCAAAGAAAAGGCGGTTCCGGAGGTCCTTTTGAAGGTCATCGAGGCCAAACGGTTGATGGATATGCAGGAGCTTACCGTGCAGCAGGCAACGGAAAAAGCGGGAATCAGCAGAAGCTCTTTCTATAAATACAAAGATGATATTCTTCCTTTTCATGACAATGCAAAAGGAAAAACGATTACGTTTATTCTGCAGATGGACGATGAGCCGGGACTGCTTTCCGATGTGCTGAAGATTATCGCCGAGTTTCACGGAAACATTCTGACCATTCATCAGACGATTCCGTTAAACGGCGTGGCGTCACTGACAATCAGCGTGGATATCGCGGAAGACCGGGGAGACGCCTCGGAGATGATCAACGAGATTGAGTCCAGACAGGGAGTTCATTATTTTAAAATCTTAGGACAGGAGTCCTGAAAAAGAAAAAGCAAGAGAGGGACAAAAGAGATGATTCAGATTGCAGTATTAGGATATGGCACCGTTGGTTCCGGCGTGGTGGAAGTCATCAACACGAACCATGACAGCATCAACAAGAGAGCAGAGAACGAGATTAATATCAAATACGTTCTGGATTTAAGAGATTTCCCGGGAGATCCAGTGGAAAAAGTGCTGGTACATGATTACGAAGTGATCGCAAACGATCCGGAGGTTGATGTTGTTGTCGAGGTCATGGGCGGCGTAGAGCCGGCTTACACCTTCACAAAACGTGCGCTGGAGGCTGGAAAGAGCGTCTGCACATCCAACAAAGAGCTGGTGGCAAGACACGGTACCGAGCTTCTTGCAATTGCAAAAGAGCACGGCGCAAACTATCTGTTTGAGGCAAGCTGCGGCGGCGGTATCCCGATCATCCGTCCGTTAAACTCCTCCCTGACTGCAGATGAGATCGATGAAGTAACTGGTATCTTAAATGGTACCACGAACTATATCTTAAGCAAAATGGCAAGCGACGGTTCCGATTTCGCAGATGTATTAAAAGAGGCACAGCGCCTCGGCTACGCAGAGCGCAACCCGGAAGCAGATGTAGAAGGCTACGATGCGTGCCGTAAAATTGCGATTCTTTCTTCTCTTGCTTATGGAAAAGAAGTCAATTACGAAGAGGTTTACACCGAGGGAATCACAAAGATCACCGCAGAGGATATCAAATATGCGACCTCGATGGGAACCGCAATCAAACTGCTCGCAACAAGCCGCAAGGTGGGTGATCAGTATTACGCTATGGTAAGCCCGGTGATGATTGACGCGAAAAACCCGCTGTACAGCGTAAACGGTGTCTTCAACGCCATCTTCATCCACGGAAATGTACTGGGTGATGCCATGTTCTACGGAAGCGGAGCAGGAAAACTCCCGACCGCAAGTGCCGTTGTTGCCGATGTTGTAGACTGCGCAAAGAACAAAGGCAGAAACATCATGATGAGCTGGAGCGAGGAGAAACTGGACCTGCTGCAGATCGATGATGTAAAGAGCCGCTTCTTGGTCCGCGTGTCCGGCCACGCCGCAGAGCGCCAGAGTGAGATCGAGGAGCTGTTCGGAAAAGTAGAAATCGTAGCAGTTCCAAGTCTGTCCGAGGAGTTCGCATTTATTACCGGCGAAATCACAGAGCAGGAGTACAGAGAAAAAGCAGAGAAACTCGACGGAATCCAGAGCAGAATCCGCGCGAGAATTTAACCAAAATAAGCTGTGTAGCAGCTATTGGGTATAGAATGATGCAGCAAAGCGGATTGCGAATATCCGCCTGACGCGAAGATAAGAATAAAAAAAGACGTTTCGCATCTGTCAATGAGACAGGGCGAAACGTCTTTTTTATCAATTAAAGGTCCGTACCGGAACCAAAAGAATCCATATCGTATCCCACAGGTTCTGCTGCCGGATACAGGACATCTTTCCGTTCCTGATAGAACGCAGCCATCGTGATCTGCATATAGGGCATTACCCACAAAAAGCCGATGGCACAGGAACAGGATGCGAGAATCTCAAGCCCTAAGAAACTTAAGAGAAGCAGAATGTAGCGGAAAAAGTTCTTCTTCATCATCGCAAAGCTCTGACGGATCGCCTGGATCGGGCCGA
>ULLX01007244.1_pt1 | contig 13163 bp, 12 predicted proteins | sample 1951501 | NCBI WGS metagenome assembly ULLX01 (sample SAMEA4835535, study PRJEB28245) | human gut metagenome | biome: gut microbiome; material: fecal sample | place: Denmark | collected 2008
TGATACGTGAGATGTCACAGATAAAGATGGATTTTCATATCTCTATTTAGAATTATCTAGTAGGAGGTTGAATTCTAAGTCCTCTCCAAACAATATCTATAAAATCTTACCCAAGTTTACGAACATTAACGTATCCTTGGGTAAGTTTGTATATAGACATAACTACTCTTCAGAAGTGTATAGCTACTTCCTAAACCTAAGATATTTTCGAAGTTAAGGACCTTTTTATTATACGGCTAATGTTACAAATGGAGTCTGCCTTCGTATCACAGCAAAAGACCTTGCTATGATTTTGGCTCTTACAGCATTGATTACAGCTGCTTTATGTTTCCCCTCTGCTATTTTCCTTTTATAGTATGCTTTCATCTGCGGATCCCAAGAGATGGCAGTAATAGCTGCCCGGGTAAGGTATACTTTTACTTCTTTGTTAGCCAATGAAGAAGTCTGCGTTTTTCCCCTTATGGAAATACCTGAAGTATGTTCAAATGGGGCGCCCCCACAATAGCAGGCAAATTTCCTCGGGTTGTCAAATCTTTGAAAATTGTCAGTAACACACAGTAATACAATGGCATTGATAATTCCTATTCCTTTTATACTTCTTAATAGCAAGTAGTTTGTGTAAAGCGATGTACTGGCGGCTATTAGTTGCTCCATATCCTCTTCCACCTCCAGGATTCTTTCTTTTATCGACTTGAGCTGCTCTTCCAAAAAAGAAATGGATTCTGTCACATCAGCCAACTTAGCCATCCGGGAGAATGTTTCCAATAACTTTATGCTTGATACTTTTTGCTTGACCAAATTGTCACGTATAATAATCCATCCCCGCAGTCTCACCAAGTCTTTGTCAGGCAATTTGTATAACTCCAGTTTTCGATAGTGTAATACCGCTAGTTCGCTATTCTTTTGGCGTCAATGCGGTCATTTTTGCCTCGTTGCAAGCCTATGGACTTCTTGATGGTCAACGGGCAAACCAAAGCCAGGGAAAATCCCATGGAGACACTGGAAACAGATAACTCTGTGACATAACTTCCCATGTTTTCAGCACAGAACAAGAGTTTGGATAAAGAGAGATGATAACCAGCTATCCAATCCAATAAAGATTGGATCCCAGTTGGAGTGTTATCAAAAGACTTGTGAGACAACTCTTTTTCGTCTGCGGACATTAATGATGCATCGAAAGTTTTTTTTCCTACATCAAGACCTACAAAATGAGAATAATTCATAACTTTGTATTTACAGTATTAAACATGAAGGAGAAACAGCTAATACATTTATTAGGTCGTGAGCCTACAATTCTAACTGGCTAGGTTCTCCTATTAAGAGAGTTGCAGTCTGATTCAGCCTATAGTCATTTAAGACTAGTGTCAAAGTTAGTTCACTGCAACTCTACTTTTCAAATATACACTTATATTTTGTTGTGATATTTAATACTGCAAATGTAAATGTGTCAAAAGTAAGAATCACTATCATTTCGCTCTGTCATCCTGAACGTAGTGAAGGATCTACTCCCCTGAATGCACAGAGAAGAGATCCTTCGACAAGCTCAGGATGACAAAATGATACGCTTGTCAGAGTTTCGACACAACCTCCTTTTTTATAGATATGAACTCCTCTTTCAAGCTGATGGTTAGTAGTTTCTGATGGTTGCATATGCACCATAGGTCTCCGTATCTATATCATATAATGGACGAAGCAAATATTCCTTTCCATTATTTTTCAATAGGAAAATGGCATTTTCTGAATTCAACGGGGATATATTCTTTAGAATATCTTCCATGTCTCCTTTCAAAATTACTTCTGTTTTGCTTTCAAAAGCTAATAGTATCGGACCATAGTAGATGGCAAATACCTTTGAATTATCAGGCATAGGTTTAAGATGAAAATCATACTGAAATACGAGTTTCACTTTATCTTTATCATTCCAATTCCTATTTAAATCAAGATAAGACATAGAATGGGCATTTATATGCTGTTTCTCATCATTAATATATAGAGTGGTGTTTTTAGCCCAAGAAGGAACTAGTAATTTCAAAGAAAAGTTTGATTTACGCTTGGTTAAGATTGTCAGGTCAATGATACTGTCTTTGGGAAACTTACTGTTTTGCATCAGCTTGATATTCTTTTCTTTCCAGTAGACCTCGGACGGAATATAAAGATTCACCCAAAGGGTCGTGTCATTATGATAATAGATGCCTTGGTTAAGTTGTGAATAAGCTTCGACTCCCGAACCGCTGCAACAAGCAAAATCATTATCCTTCAAATACTTCTTATTGCGTGGAGATCCTAAAGGCAAATGATAAACAAAAGAACCGGTATGATCACTCTGCGTCGGGAGAACCGCATTATAAAACATATTCATATAAGAATCGGCATATTGGGGATTGGCAGTCCATGTGAAGAGACAGGCGGTTAGTTTTTGTGTATTGTGTGACACGCAACTTTCTGCGATTTCTTTGCTGAGAGTGTTGGACAGTTGTCCCGGCACTCCCCAATGTTCTGCCGTTACAGAGGTCTTGGTCACTGCATTCGGTCGCGGACCGCTACTCGAACCATTTGCATAAGCATGGTTGTGAACGAGCATATTCCAGAAGTTTATGGCGGCATTGTGGTATTTCATTTCTTGGGTAATCGCATAGCGCTGTGTGAATCCATTCACAAGTACTAAGTGAGTATTGGAGTGGAGCCCCGATAAAATATCTTCATTTTGAGATAAAGGAATAGCAAACCAGTCCGGGTCAAATAGCTTGGCCAATGCTAAATGTTTAGGATCGTTGGAAACTTTGTAAAGTTTGTATAATACCTCATTCATAGCTCCCGCTTCGTTTTGTGGATTAGCATCTACTGTATATAACATTCTTTCAATGCTTTCCCGACTTAGCTTGGACATTCTGTTTTCTATATACGCTGCCATGCCAAGTAATATTTCATATGCTTTGGGATTGTTTGTATGGATATAAGTATCTAATAGTCCTTGCATAATCTTGTGATATGTATAATAGGGTGCCCACACTCCTGTGAATTTGCTTTCTAAAATGTCGAAGTCTTTATCGGGAAAGGCACTTAGATAGCCGTTGTTGTTGACCTGTTGGCATTTATATAATTCATCGATGAGGTACTCCAGGCGAGTGTTCAATTGCGGATCCTTGTATCTTTCTACCAAATGGGAAACGGCGGAAAGATAATGTCCTACGAAGTGACCTCTTAAACCAATATCGGGAGCTTCCCAACCCTCCAAAGGCTTGGCTTCCGATGGTAATCCTGCTGTGATTCTGAAATTGTGCAATAATCTGTCAGGATCTAAGGATTTCAGGAAAGTGATATTGAGATCTTCACGATGCTTTATCCAAGAAGGTTTCAATGTTACATTCGTACTTTGAAATGGAACCGCCTTTTCCACTCCTACCTGATTCTTTATATCCTGTCCGTGCAGACTGGAATGAATGAGGAACATTACTACTATAAACAATTTTTTTTTCATACTTTTTATGATTATAATTTCTCGCATTTATTTTAAAAATACTGAATTGGATTGTTGCAACAAAAATACTGAGAAAAAGAGTGGCAAGGGTGGAAAAATCTGTCAAAAGTATACACTAATAATCCATTATATATAGCTGGAGCAATAGGAAATTTAGTACCTTTGCCTGCGAATACTAATGCGTTCCACCATAGAGAACATTGCGTTCCTCCATGAGGAACTTTTCGTCCCTCCATAAGGGAACGCAAAGTCCCCTATAAGGGAACGAATAAACTTCCGTTATCTTAGTCTTTAGTCCTTACGGAAAAGCGCTTTAGCCTTCACTGGTAACTTGATTAATCAATTAGAAAAAAGAAGATTATGAGCGCTTATTACGATCTTTTTGAAAGCCCTGATGTACAACACACCGGTGAACCTCAACCTTTGTATGCCCGTTTTGTCCCCAAAGGCACTATGGGGCAGGAAGAATTTATTGATCGTGTCCATCGTTTCACGGGCATTAGCCATAGTTTGCTTCAGGGAGCAATGAACGCTTTTACGGACGAACTGCGTGATTCCCTAGCCAATGGCTGGACTGTGGAATTTGGCGATCTCGGATATTTCACACCTTCACTGAGCAGTCGTCGGGTGATGGATAAGAAAGAACTTCGTTCGGCTTCCGTATCCTTGCGTGGACTGAACTTCCGTCTTAGCAAGCAGTTCTTTCGGGAACTGAACGGAAAGATTTCTTTTGAACGCAGACCTGTGCGGGAAACATCAGCTAACGCTTCTCACGTTTTGTCCAAAGAAGAATGCTTGAAACTTCTACAGGAATATTTGCAGAAGTATCCTTGCATTAATCGTGCGCAATATTCACAGTTGACCGGACGTAACCGTAAACAGGCGATTGTGGAACTGAATGCTTTTATACAGGAAAGGGTGCTGGCAAAACATGGGATGGGGAAAACTGTGGTATATATAAATTTTTTCGACTAAAACGTGCTGAAGTCACCGTTAAAGCACCACTCCACTTTTACAGCATAGTATCTTTGCAACGTGATCACAAACAAAGAACAATTTATTAACCATTTAAATTTTAAAATTATGTCTATTCGCTATGTTGTAAGTAAAAGGGTGTTTGGTTTTGATGAAAAGAAAGCAGAAAAGTTCGTTGCGGAGTCACGTACTCTTGGAATGATTGAGTTTGATGAATTATGTGAAGAGGTGACAAAAGTAGGATTGGTGCCAAGGGGTGCAGTGAAATTTGTGTTGGATGCATTGATTGATACTTTGAAGTTGAATATTAACAAGGGATTTTCTGTACAATTAGGAGATTTTGGTTGTTTCCGTCCCGGAATCCAGGCTAAAAGTCAGGATAAATTGGAGGATGTAACGGCAAGTACAATTTGCCGTAGAAAGATAATCTTTACTCCGGGGACTATTTTTTTGGATATGTTGAAGAGCGCCAGTCTGACGCGTATGGTTTCAGGAAATACCGCGATATCCGGAGGTACAACCCCTGATCCTGATCAAGGTGGTGACGGAGGCATCGAAGATGATCCGTTAGGATAAATAATATCGAATTATTTGCCTGAATACTTGACTTCGCCTTTTGAATGTTGTATCTTTACAAGCAACAAACCTAAACATTATGATGATAGAAGATGAATTTGTGTTTCAGATCCGGACATACAAGAAAAAAGAACTGGCCCACCTGTATTGTCCTGATATAACTGAACGTTGTGCTATCCGGACATTGACTCGCTGGATAAGGAGAAATAAAGAACTTTATGCAGCACTGCTTCATACAGGCTATACGCCTAGGGCACGTACGTTTTTCCCTAAGCAGGTTTCAATCATTGTTCGCTATTTGGATGAACCTTAAACTTTGAAGGCCTGAGACTTATAAAAAACAAACAGAAATATTGTTTTATGTTAAAGCGAAAGGTTCCATTAAACTTTTCGCTTTTATTTTTGTCTTATAAACAACAGGATTCAATAGGTAATATAAAAGAATAAAGAAGGTATTAGTTCAAAAAACGGGCGGAGCATTATCCGTCCGTTTTTCATTTATTCCGGCTTTCCCTTGTATTTTTGCCTCTCTTTTCGTTTCTTTGTTCCGTTAATTGTAAACAAATGGCAGAATGAAAAATGTATTTTATTTCTGGATATGTATGGCCGTGTGGCTGTTGTCAGCTTGTTCTTCTCAGAAAAAAGGAGATGGGGAAGATGTGCAGGTATTGATGAAAGACAGTGTGGATGCCAACGGTTTGCAACGTATGCAGGTGTCTGATAGTAAAATGAGTTTTACTTATAATGGTAAGGAGTATCACTCTCATGTGGTTCGTCGTCCGGATGACAGTTTGCCTGTTGTGACGAATGAACAGGGAGAAAAATTTGTAGATAACCGTATTACACTACGTATAACTTCCGGTGGTAAGTCTATTGTGAATAAAGAATTCACGAAAGAGAGTTTTGCTTCATTGGTGGATGCTAAATTCTTAAAACACTCTATTCTTGAAGGCTTGGTGTACGATAAAAACACATCCAAAGGCATGGTCTATGCAGCAAGCATCTGCTATCCGCAGTCCGATCTCTATATTCCATTATCAATAACTGTATCTGCTGATGGCAAGATTTCTATAGCGAAAGAAGAATTACTGGAAGAAGTGTACGAGACGGACAGTATTTGATAAGATATTCCAGAATGTTTCCCAATTTATGAGTTTCCTTTGCCGGTATGAAAATCCTGATTGTAGAAGACGAACCGGATTTGCGGGAAACAATCCGCATTTCCCTTTTGAAAGAACATTTCGTAGTGGAAACTGCTGCCGATTATTTTTCGGCGCTGGACAAAGTGAATGACTACGATTATGACTGCATCTTATTGGACATCATGTTGCCCGGTGGAAGTGGTCTGGATTTGTTGCGCGAACTGAAACGACTTCATCGTAGTGACAGTGTATTAATTATTTCAGCAAAAGATTCCTTGGATGACAAAGTAGAAGGACTGGAATTGGGAGCTGATGATTATCTGACCAAACCTTTCCATTTGGCGGAATTGAATGCGCGGGTAAAATCTGTTATTCGTCGGAGGCAGGCAAAAGGGGATGTTTCCATTACGGTGGGGAATCTGTTGCTTTATCCTGATAAACGGCAAGTGGAGGTCGGGGGAGTGCCTTTGCAACTTAACCGGAAAGAATTCGATTTACTTTATTACTTTATAGTCAACCCAAATCGTGTAATTAATAAAATGAGCCTTGCAGAGTCTGTATGGGGCGATAATATCGATCAGGCAGATTCTTTGGACTTTATTTATTCTCAAGTGAAAAATCTCCGCCGGAAATTGAAACAAGCTGATGCTACCGTGGAACTGAAAGCGGTATATGGTTTTGGCTATAAACTTTCCGAGTCATGAAACTTCTCCATTATACCTACCGAAAGCTCTCGTTACTGCTACTTCTGCTGATGGCTGCATGGGGTGTGTTGTTTTATTATGCCATTATTGATGAAGTGATGGATGAAACGGATGATACGCTTGAAAACTATAGTGAGATATTGATTAATAATGCCTTGATGGACCCGTCTGTTCTTGAAACAGAGGGGACGCTGATGTCTTTTTATAAATTCCGGCCTATATCCGAAGAAGAGGCGGAAGACTACGACGAAAAGTACTATGACTCTACCGTCTATATCGAAAGCGAAGATGAGGATGAACCGGTGCGGGTACTTAAAACAGTTTTCCGCATGCCGGACGGACAGTATTATGAATTGGAGCTGATGATTTCCATTCTGGAACGTGATGATATGGTAGAGGCCATTCTTTGGTATCTGGGAGCACTGTTTTTACTTTTTCTGATTTGTACGTCTATAGGTACACGCCTGATATTGCAAAGTGTGTTCCGCCCGCTGCAGCGCCTGCTGGACTGGTTACAACAAATTCAACCGGGGAAAGAGCTTCCGGTGCTGGATAATCCTACGAAGATACGGGAGTTCCAACAGTTGGGAGAGGCAGCTGTGGATATGGGAAATCGTAGTTATAAAGCTTATGAAGAACAGAAGCAGTTTATAGAAAATGCTTCGCATGAGTTGCAGACACCACTTGCCATTGTGCGCGGCAAGGTCGAATTACTTGCAGAGAATGAGTCGATGACCGAGCAACAGTTGAAAGAACTGGATGAAATATACGCTACATTGGGTAGGGCGGTCAGGTTGAATAAGTCTTTATTGTTATTGTCCCGCATTGAGAATGGGCAGTATACCGAAACGGAAGATGTATCTGTAGATGAAGTTTTGGATGAACTATTGCCCGATTTGATGGATATATATGAAGGGAAAAAGATACATCTGGTACGTATAAAGGGAGAAGAACCTTTTGTGATCCGGTGTAACTTGTCTCTGACACAGATTCTGGTTTCCAATTTGGTGAAAAACTCCTTAGTACACAATCATGCGGGGGGAGAGTTGTATATTGAAACGACTTCTTCTTCATTGATTATTAAAAATAGTGGTGAACATCCATTGGATGGAGAAAAACTATTCCGGCGTTTCTATCGCAGTATTGACGGAAAAAAAGATTCTACAGGTTTGGGGCTTGCCATTGCCCGTTCTATTGCTATTTCTGCTTCTCTCAGTCTGACTTATAAGTGGCAGGAAGGAATGCATCTGTTTTTGCTTGTTAAAGAATCTGAAAAGAAAAGCTAAAGGCGAATATTCCCAAATCTTTCCCGATTCGCTATCGTTATTTGCAGTGTGAATAAAAACAAGAAATAAATTAGTAACACTTAAAAGAATAACGATTATGAAAAAGATTTTATCTATTCTCGTATTGGCTATCGTGGCCGTTCAGTTCGCTTTTGCAGGTGATGTGATTACCAAAGACGCAAAGGAGCTCCCTTTGAATGCGCGTAACTTTATCAATCAGTATTTCAGTAAACCGCAGATCTCATACATCAAGATAGATAGTGAATTCTTATCTAAGAAGTATGAAGTGACTTTGACTGACCGTACAGAGATTGATTCCGACAAGAAAGGTAACTGGACGGAAGTAGATTGCAAGAAAGGTGCTGTACCTGCCGCCCTTATCCCTGTTTCTATCAAGGACTATGTGAAAAAGAATTTCCCAAATGAAATTATCACCAAGATAGAACGTAAAGGTACAGGTATAGAAGTAGAACTTGCCAATGATTTCTCATTGAAATTTAATAAAAAAGGACAATTCGTCAGTATGGATGATTAATGGAGGGGAAAAGATGAAGACAAGATTTTTAATGTTAGCGATGATGATGTGTATGGCTGCTGTTACGTTCAGTGCATGCAGTGACGACGATGATGATGATAAAAGCATTAATGTTCCTGAGTCTGTGGTACAAGCCCTGAAACAGAAGTATCCGAGTGCGACAGGAATAGAATGGGAACAAAAAGGAACTTATTTTGTGGCTGATTGCTGGTTGGATGGAAAAGAATCAAATATATGGTTTGATCCCAATGCCAATTGGCTGATGACGGAATCGGAAATATTCTGGAATGATGTTCCTGAAGCTGTACAGACTGCATTTGGTAGCGGAGAGTATGCAAACTGGGTACAAGATGATTATTATTTCCTGCTGTATCCATTGCAGCCCATGCAATATGTGATTGAGGTAAAACAGGGAAATCAGAAGTATCAGTTATTCTACTCGGAAGATGGAGGACTGATGAATACGGTGAATGTGACAGGGAAGGATGATACGATTTATCCACCGAAAGTGTGAGAAAGTGACGAGTTGTAACTCGTCACTTAATTTTAGCGCTATGCGCTAAATTATCATTCTCCCATTGGCCGATAATCCTTGGCCAATCCGCCTTCACTGGTTTCTTTGTAGAGTGATGGCAAATCGTTTCCGGTCTCTTTCATTACTTCTACAACTTTGTCGAAGGATACACGATGCATGCCATCAGTAAAAGAAGAATAAAGGTTGGCGTCCAGTGCGCGGGCGGCAGCATATGCATTGCGTTCAATGCAAGGAATTTGAACTAATCCGCATACCGGGTCGCAAGTCATGCCGAGGTGATGTTCCAGACCCATTTCGGCTGCATACTCTATTTGTGCAGGACTACCACCAAATAATTGGTTGGCAGCAGCTGAGGCCATTGCACAGGCTACGCCTACTTCTCCCTGACATCCTACTTCTGCTCCTGAAATGGATGCATTGGTCTTTACGATATTTCCTACAAGACCGGCTGTGGCAAGCGCACGAAGGATTCGGGTATCACTGAAATCACGGCTTTTAGCAAGATGATATAATACTGCCGGCATCACACCGCAAGAACCACAAGTAGGGGCGGTAACTATTGTTCCTCCTGAGGCGTTCTCTTCACTTACGGCAAGGGCATAGGAAAATACCAATCCGCGAGATTGCAAAGACTGCTTGTATCCGCTGGCACGTATATAATAAGTAGAGGCTTTGCGGCGTAAGTTCAATGGACCGGGCAGTACACCTTCTTGCTCCAATCCGCGGCGAACGGCTGCTTGCATGGTTTTCCAGACTTCTTGTAGGTAATCCCATATATCTTCTTCCTCACACTCCTTGACGTATTCCCAGTAACTTCTTCCGGTCTTTTCGCACCATTGTAGAATCTCCATCATGTGATTCATATCATAGATATCCGGGGTGTTGACAGATGATGCACCATCATTTTCTTCAGCCAGTGCACCACCGCCTACACTGAATACTGTCCATGCATCAGTCTCTTTTCCTGAAGCATCCAATGAAACGAATTTCATGCCATTGGGATGGAAAGGTAGAAATATTTTGGGTTCCCAAATAATTTCTACCGGAGCGGCTGGTTGCAGGGTATCGGTAATGGCTATGTTAGTCATGTGTCCCTTTCCTGTGGCAGCTAGGCTACCGTATAAGGTCACTTTAAATGAGGAAGCTTCCGGATGTTTTTCCAGAAAGATCTCAGCAGCTTTACGGGGCCCCATTGTATGGCTGCTTGATGGCCCTGTACCGATGCGGTAGAGTTCTTTGATTGATTTCATAATTATTTTATTTATAGGTCAACTACTGTAATTCCTGCACCACCAAACTGCACATGTTCGTCGGCAAAATGTTTGATACCTGGAACTGTTTGCAGATATTGCCGGATGAGGGTACGCAAGATACCTGTACCTGTTCCGTGAAGGATACGTACGCGTGACATACCTACAAGGATGGCATCATCAATAAAGTAGGTTACTGCCTGTAGAGCTTCGTCACCACGCATGCCGCGTACATCAATGTCTTGCTTGAAGTTCAATTTCTTTTCGTACATGCTGTCTTGGGTTTGATTGCTGACAAAGGTACTCTTAGTAGAGTTGTCCACCTTTTGTGGGGCGGAATTTGTGCGCTCCAATCGTTCCAGCTTAACAGTGGTTTTGATACTGCCAAAAGCAATAATGGCATTTTTGCCATTTACTTCCAATACTTCGCCCACCGAGCTTTGGCCTTTTATCTTTACCATAGCTCCCGGGGCAATGCTTGCCAGGCGTTCAGCTTCCTGTTTGGCTTTTTGGGCAGCCAGTTCCTGAGCTGAAAGAGTGTTGTTTGTATCTTTATTCTTCTTTTCTTTTTTCCGGTTCTGCTTTTCCTGCAATTTTTGCATTTTGAGTGCTATCTTCTCCTCTTGTTCTTTAGAGGCAAGAGCTTCCATCGATTCACGGAACTTGGTCAGTTCCTGACGTGCCTGGCGGGTTTTCTCTTTTTCAGCCTGTGCTTCCTTAATGGTGCGGATGGTGTTTTCAATCCGTGCATTGGCTTCCTGTACCAGCTGTTCTGCTTCTTCTTTAGCTTTACGGATAATCTCTTTGCGGGATTTCTGCAGGTCTTCCATTTCTGCCTGATAGCGGGAGATGGTATCTTCCATGTGTTTTTCACGCTGGCGGATAGTCTGACGTTTGCCTTCCCAGTATCGTTTATCGCGTACAATATCTTGCAGATACTTATCGGCATTAATATATTCGCTACCCACAATTTCGGATGCATCTGCAATCACATCTTCCGGAAGACCGATCTTTCGGGCTATCTCTACGGCAAATGAACTTCCGGGATTACCTATCTGAAGTTGGAAAAGTGCCTGCATCAGGTGGCGGTCGTACAACATGGCTCCATTCACTACTCCTTCATGGTCTTCGGCAAAGTGCTTCAGATTCTGGTAGTGAGTAGTAATAACACCGAACGTCAGCTTTTGGTTGAAACGTTTCAGTACGGCTTCGGCGATGGCGCCACCGATTTGTGGCTCGGTTCCACCACCAAATTCATCTATAAGGATGAGACTGCGTTCATTGCAATTCTTCATCATTATCTTCATGTTGGTGAGATGTGAAGAGTAAGTACTCAGATCATCTTCAATGGACTGTTCGTCGCCTATATCGATGAATATACTGCTGAAGATACCGGCATGGCTACGTTCGTGCATAGGAACGAGCATACCACATTGCAACATATATTGCAACAATCCCACTGTCTTGAGGCAAACAGACTTACCACCCGCATTGGGACCGGATATAATAAGGATACGCTGCTTTTCAGTCAATTCAATATCGAGCGGAACTACTTTCTTATCATGTTTGGCAAGGGAAAGTTGCAGCAACGGGTGTACAGCCATAGTCCAATCCAGTAACTGCGTATTTTCCAGTGCAGGTTTTATACCAGATATTTGTAGGGAAAACAAGCTCTTGGCACGGATAAAGTCTATCTCTGCAAGGAATTCATAAGACTGCAATACATCGGGAATGGAAGGGCGCAACAGGTTAGAGAATTCTATCAGGATACGGATAATTTCCCTACGCTCATCCCCTTCCAGTTCGCGGATACGGTTATTGGCTTCTACTACTTCGGCAGGTTCTATAAATACGGTTTTTCCACTTGCTGATTCGTCATGTACGATACCTTTAATCTTTCGTTTTAATCCCGGAGCAACCGGAATTACCAGACGGCCATCGCGCATGGTCGGGGTAACGTCTTTATCTACTACACCTTCAGACTGGGCATTGCGTAAGATGCTGTTCAGAGAACGGGATATGCTGTTCATGGTGTTCGCCAGTTCACGACGAATACGTGCCAGTTCGGAAGAAGCATTATCTTTTATCTTTCCATAAGGTGAAAGTATATTGTTTATCTTCTGAATCAGCTGCGGAAATGCCAATATATCCTTGGCGAGGTTCCGGAGACAAGGGTAGGGGGAGTCTTCTCCTTCTATGTCATCCTTTTCTAAAAAACGCACGATGTCCCGTATCGTTTCCAACGAATGGCGCAAGTCGAAAAGTTCCTGCTCATCCAGGTACATTCCTTCTATGCGTATTCGTTTCAGTGACGTACGGACGTCGAAAAAATATTGTGCGGGGAAGTTATCTTCCTCCTGTATGATGCGTACGAACTCTGTAACGAGGTTCAGGCGTTCCTCCACTTCTTCAAAATGGTCGGAGAACGTCATATTGGCTACGCGTTCGGCGCCTAATGTACTGAGGCATTTTTCACTCAGCAGCTGGCGTATTTGGTCGAAACCTATTTTAGGTTCAAAGTTCTGTGGATATATCATGTCGCAAAAGTACGATTAATTCGTGAAAAAAATGGCAGGAAGTTTGTAGATTTAAAAATGATTTGTACCTTTGCACCGCTTTAAGAGAAAAGCACTTCTTGAAAGAGGGGTTTTGGAGAGGTGGCAGAGTGGTCGATTGCGGCGG
>ULLX01043612.1_pt1 | contig 12974 bp, 10 predicted proteins | sample 1951501 | NCBI WGS metagenome assembly ULLX01 (sample SAMEA4835535, study PRJEB28245) | human gut metagenome | biome: gut microbiome; material: fecal sample | place: Denmark | collected 2008
AAGGAGACACCTCATAAGTATAATGAGACCAAGCTTAATGAGATCCTTGATACCCTTGCAGATACAGAGAAGTATGGTATCATCCTTCGTGCTAAGGGAATACTTCCAAGTGACGCAGGTGACTGGCTGTACTTCGACCTTGTACCGGGCGAGTATGAGATCAGAAAGGGCAACCCTGATATAACAGGTAAGCTTTGTGTAATAGGAAGCAAGCTTGACGAAGCAGCTCTTGCAGAGTTGTTTGAACTCGTATAAGCCAGGGCTTTATATACAGAACAACGATAATTTTCATCAGCCCTTAAAAGGGGCTGATGTTTGGTATAATAGGAAGGAAATAATATGATGGGACGTCAGGTAAAGGAAATTCCGGTTTATGTATTTATGGGATTTCTTGAAAGCGGTAAGACCACATTTGTAAAGGAAACACTTCTTGACAGATCATTTACCGGCGGAGAGAAGACTCTTCTTCTTGTATGCGAGGACGGTGAAGAGGAGTATGATGAGAAGGAGTTAAAGAAGAACAATATATATGTTGAATATATAGAAGAGGATCAGCTTACAACAGAGCACTTGCTTGATCTCCAGGACAAATATAAGCCTGAATCGGTAATGATCGAGTACAATGGTATGTGGAAGCTTGACAAGATATTTGAGATCAGGGTTCCAAAGGGTTGGACAGTTGTTCAGGTTCTGTCATTTATAAATGCAGAGACCTATGATCTGTACTCAAACAATATGAAGGCAACAATGGTTGAACAGTTCAGCAGCGCTGACATGGTAGTGTTCAACAGATGCAAGCCTGAGGACAAGCGTGCAGAGTGGAGACGTTCGATTAAGGCAGTAAACAGAAGAGCCCAGATAATATTCGAGATGGCAGACGGAAGCATTGCCCAGGACGAGAACACAGAAGAGGATCTTCCTTTTGATGTTAAGGCGGATGTTATAGACGTGCAGGATGAAGATTACGGAATCTGGTATGTTGACGCTTCAGACGCTCCTGACAGATATAAGGGAAAGAAGATACATTTTAAGGCAATGGTGTTCCATCCTAAGAACTATCCGGATAATATATTTGTTCCGGGAAGATTTGCCATGACCTGCTGCGCAGAGGACATCCAGTTCGTAGGTTACAAATGTTACTACAACGGAGCTAAAAATCTTGTGGACAGACAGTGGGTGGATGTAACCGCTACTATTGATTATGAGTTCTATCCTGATTTCGGAGGAGATGGTCCGGTACTTAAGGCTGAGAAGGTTGTGCTTACCGGTGCTCCGGAAGAAGAAGTGGTATACTTCAGTTAATATATGACCGGAGAAATATGACAGGAAAAGCCCTGAGACAGATCAGTTGTATTTTAAATACAGCCAATCTGCCTCAGGTTTTTTTATGTCAACGTGTCAGGTGTAACATGCTTGTATTTGATGACTGCTAAATGGAATCTTATAATTTATAAAAACTTAATTTGACCGTAACCAATATCTGCGATAACCTAAGGACATAGATTTTCCCGGAGAAGCCTGCTATTTGCAGGAAGGAGAATAATGTTCAGCAGAGTAATAAGCGGTACTGTACAGGGCATTGACGCAGTAATGATACAGGTAGAGGCAGACATGTCGGATGGACTGCCCGCATTTGTCATGGTGGGGTATCTTTCATCCTGTGTCAGGGAGGCAGCAGAGAGAGTCCGCACCGCACTTCGTAATTCCGGTGTGTCCGTTCCGCCCAGACGGATAACCGTAAATCTTTCACCGGCTGATATCAGAAAGGATGGTACAGCCTTCGATCTTCCCATTGCAGTATGTATACTGATATCCATGGGGATTATTTCAGAAGAAGCAATAAAGAATACTATGATAATAGGAGAGCTGGGACTAAACGGCGACATAAATGGCGTGCCGGGAGTTCTGTCCATGGTCCATTATGCCTCAGAACACGGGATTAACAGGTTTATTGTTCCCAGGGCCAATATGGAGGAGGCAGGTCTTATTAAAGGCATTGAAGTGATTGCAGTCTCGGGACTTCAGGAGCTTATAGACTATGAATGTAACGGCAGGAAGGTCATACATGATATGAATAAAAGCACGGGATATTACCCGGATGATTGCTATGACCTTGGTGACTTCGCCGATATTAAAGGACAGGTAATGTTAAAGCGAGGTGTGGAGATTGCTGTGGCAGGTTTACATAACATAATGATGACCGGGGCGGCAGGCTCAGGAAAGACAATGATCGCAAGACGGATACCTACCATAATGCCTAAGCTTACATTTGATGAAAGCATTGAAGTTACTAAGATATACAGTGTGGCAGGTATGCTTAAGAACGGACGTGGACTTATCACTAAAAGGCCGTTCAGGGCTCCCCACCACACCATATCCACAACCGCACTGGTGGGAGGTGGCGTAATTCCGGGACCGGGAGAGATAAGTCTGGCAGATCATGGTGTGCTTTTTCTTGATGAATTTCCGGAGTTTGGAAGAAATGTTCTTGAGACCCTAAGGCAGCCTCTTGAGGACAGGGAGGTGAATATATCAAGACTCAGCGGCAGATACAGATTTCCTGCAGATTTCATGCTGGTCACAGCCAGAAACAACTGTCCCTGCGGCGGCTGGCCCGATGCAAATAAATGTACATGCACCTACAAGCAGATAAGAAATTACAATGCAAGGATAAGCGGTCCCCTCCTTGACCGTATAGATATAAATGTGGATGTTGTGAGGGTTGACGTGGAGGAGTTATTTGACCACCGGGATAATGAACCTTCCGAAACCATAAGAAAGAGAGTGATAGCTGCCCAGGAGATACAGCAGGAACGGTACAGACATGAGAAGATAAAATTCAATTCGGGACTTGATGGAGGTCTCATAAATAAATACATAAAGATAAATGGTGACGTCCGGGATATCCTAAGGGAAATGTACGAGAAAAGTCAGTTGTCCGCCAGAGGAAATAACAGGATATTGAAGATTGCCAGAACTATTGCGGATCTTGCAGGGGATACGGATATACAGGAAAAGCATGTAAGAGAGGCGATATTTTACAGGATGAAGGAGGATGGCGTATGACAGATGAACTTTATCATCTCTGGACCGGTACATTTCCGGAGATATCAGGCAAGTCCTTTAGCATGATATGTGATTACTTTGGCGGTGCGGAGGCGGTGTTTAATGAGAGTGATGAGAAGCTGCAGGATGTACTTAAGCCGGCACATTTCAGGCAACTCAATATATATAGAAGAGAAAATTTGATGAGGGGATTTGCAGAGGAATTAAAAAGAAAAGGAATCGTATTCACTTATCCGGGGCATGAGCTATATCCGGAGCGGCTGCTTAATATTCCTGACAGGCCAAGGCTGTTGTTCATAATGGGGCAACATACTGTGCTTGAAGAATTAAATGCCCATCCTTCCCTGGCGGTAGTTGGTTCAAGGATGGCGACAAATTATGGCATATCCATGTGCAGGCGTATTGTAAGTCATGTGGCAAAGGAAGGGGTAGCCATTATAAGCGGTATGGCAGCAGGTATAGATGGTGTTGCTCACAGTACGGTGCTTGATTACCATGATAAAGTGATAAATGCTCTAAGTGAAGTGTCGGATAGTGTAGCTTTAACTGTAGGAGTTCTTGGCTGTGGGATAGATAAGATATATCCTGCAGAAAACAGGAAGCTATTTAATAGAATGTATGAACAGGGAGTTGTCATATCGGAATACCCGCCGGGTACGGAGCCTGTGAGACATCATTTTCCTCTAAGGAACAGGATAATAAGCGGGCTGTCGGATGGAGTGCTGGTGGTGGAAGCAAAGGCGAAAAGCGGTTCACTTATTACTGCTGATCAGGCACTGGAGCAGGGAAAGGATGTGTATGCCGTTCCCGGAAGAGCCACAGACACCGGGAGTCTCGGGTGTATCAATCTTATAAAGCAGGGGGCGGCATGTGTCACTGGGGCGGAAGATATCATAGAGAATATGGCAGGGGAGAATAAATTGTTTATAGGCTTCTTTGACAAAGAAAAAACCGAGATGAAAAAAGAAATTGCTATAACGGCAAAAAACAATAAGGTGCAGAATTTAAATGGAATTATCAAAAAATTGGGTGTGGCAGGGAAAAAAACAGACAATGAGATAAAGGCTTTCAGAGAAGATCTCACGGAGGATGAAAAGCTGCTGTTGTCATTCATAAAGCAAGAACCTGTTCACATGGAGGAATTGTGTGCAAAAACAGGATTTGCCACGGGAAAGCTGCTTGATATTGTATACGGACTTGAGGGGCGGGGAATTATTATGAATGTATCAGGTGGGTATTATACATTGGTATAAAAAATGTAGAATATTGGCGGTATTACTGTGAAAAACAGATAAAAGTTAAAAAAAAGTTGTAATTTGCAGGGTTTTTGTCTATTATGTAATAGGTAAAAAATGAGAGACTTTTCAATGAAAGGGAACGATATGAAGAAAGTAGTTAAATTTGGCGGTAGTTCACTTGCCAGTGCTGAACAGTTTAAAAAGGTTGGTAATATAATCCGTGCCGACGAGAGCCGTGTCTATGTGGTTCCATCTGCTCCGGGTAAGAGAAATTCAGCAGATACAAAGGTTACTGATATGCTGCTCCACGCTTATGAGACAGCAAGCAAGGGTGAGGATATCACCGGTGAGATGGCTGCCATTAAGGCAAGATATGACGAGATAATCACAGGACTTGGACTTGACTTCAGTCTTGATAGGGACTTCGAGGAGATCACAGAGAAGCTTACTGCAGAGCCGCTTATGGATTATGCAGCATCAAGAGGTGAGTTCTTAAACGGTAAGATCATGGCGGCTTATCTTGGCATAACATTCATTGATGCCGCTGAGGTTATTTTCTTCAATGCAGAAGGCAACCTTAATGATTATAAAACATACAAGACACTTGGACAGAGACTTAAGGAAAATGAGCGTGCGGTAATTCCGGGATTTTATGGAATGGGCAAGGATGGAAATGTAAAGACATTTTCCCGTGGCGGTTCAGACGTTACAGGCTCTATTGTGGCTAAGGCATGTCGTGCTGATGTTTACGAGAACTGGACAGATGTATCAGGCTTCCTTGTGGCAGATCCACGTATAGTACCTAATCCAAAGGCTATCAAGTATATCACATACAGAGAGCTTCGTGAGCTTTCATACATGGGTGCGTCAGTTCTCCACGAGGACGCTATATTCCCTGTACGTCATTGTGGTATTCCTATCAACATCAGAAATACAAATGATCCTGAGGACAATGGAACCTGGATAGTGGAGAGTACATGTCAGAAGCAGGATTATGTTGTTACGGGTATTGCAGGTAAGAAAGACTTCTGTACTATATTTATCTCAAAGGCAATGATGAATTCAGAGATCGGTTTTGGGAGAAAGGTTCTTCAGGCATTTGAGGAAAATAATATTTCGTTTGAACATATGCCATCAGGAATTGATACAATGACCATTGTTGTACATGCAGATGAATTTATCCATAAGGAGCAGAGCGTTGTGTCAGCTATACATCGTCTTGCAGAGCCTGACTCTGTTGAGATCGAATCAGGTCTTGCTCTTGTGGCGGTTGTTGGACGTGGCATGAAGTCAGCAAGCGGTACAGCAGGAAAGCTGTTCACAGCCCTTGCGAAGGAAGGTATAAATATCAGAATGATAGATCAGGGTTCATCAGAGCTTAATATCATAATCGGTGTTGACAACAAGGATTTCGAGACAGCTATCAAGGCTATATACAATACATTTATTGGTTAATACATTTGAGAAACAGGGGGCATGAAATTCATGCCCCTTTAGAAGTTGACGTTAGATATTATTTGGTATGATCTTGAATAAAAGAGCTAAATGATATATGAAAAAGGCAGATAAGATAAAGAAGATATATAATAGATAAGGCGGTGGTACATAGTTGGCAGAAAACAGAAAGACAGGACTTATGGATATATTTCTTATTTTCCTTAAAATTGGTGCTTTTACCTTTGGCGGCGGTTATGCAATGATCGCCCTTCTGGAAGATGAATTCGTAGACAAACGTAGCTGGCTTAATGAGTCGGAGTTTCTTGATATGACTGCCATTGCAGAGTCCACCCCGGGACCTGTTGCCATTAATGCAGCAACATATCTTGGATATAAGCTTGCAGGCTTTAAGGGGGCTTTGGCTGCCAGTCTTGCAGTATGTATACCATCATTTGCAATAATATATGTGATCTCTTTTTTCTATGAGAGATTCCAGCAGATAACCTGGGTGGCATCGGCATTTAAGGGAATACAGGCGTGCGTGGTTTACCTGATACTGTCGGCAGGCTTAAGAATGTTTATTAAAATGAAGAAAAATGTGTTTAATATAAGCATATTTGCAGTGGTATCAGTATCCTTTATATTTGTATCACTATTTGGAATATCCTTCTCAAGTATATATTATATATTAATATGCGGAGTCGTTGGAGTCGTAGTGGGAACATTGCATAATATGAGAAACCGGGAAGATGGAGGAGCGGCATGATATACTTGAAGCTTTTTCTTTATTTTCTTGAGGTGGGCACCGTATCCTTCGGTGGCGGTTACGGAATGATATCTCTTATAAGGGATATCGTGTTGTCACAGAACTGGCTTACTGAGGGAGAGCTTATGGATCTGGTTGCCATATCAGAGTCCACACCGGGACCTCTTGCAGTGAATATGGCAACATTCGTAGGAGCAACAAAGGGAGGATTTTTTGGAGCCTTAATGGCAACCTTCGGTGTGGTGCTTCCGGCGTTTGTGGTCATAGTACTTATTTCTTCTGTTATGAAGAAGGCTATGGAGTATGCAGGGGTAAAACATATGCTTGACGGCATAAGACCATGTATAATCGCACTTATTATTTCAACGGCACTTATATTTGGATTGAAGAATTTAATGGGGATATCGTCAGTGGGAGACAGCCTAAGAATAGATAAGATGGGTGTTTGGATATTTGCAGTTTTAGTGGCTGTGGATCAGATTCCGAAGCGGCTTGCAGGCAGAAAGATATCACCGATAATTCTTATTATAGTGTCGGCAATTCTGGGTGTTGTCCTGTTTTAGAGGCGGAGGGTTAATAAATCTACACTTGCACTAAAAAAAAATATAGTGTATAGTTGTCTCGTTTGAAATCTGCGAAAGCAGACAGAGTATTATCGATAAAGGGGATAGTTTAGCATGGCTAAAAATCTTGTAATAGTAGAGTCGCCTACCAAAGCGGAGACAATAGGTAAGATACTTGGATCAAATTATGAAGTTATTGCATCTAATGGACATGTAAGGGATCTTCCAAAGAGTCAGATGGGTATAGATGTGGAAAATGATTTTGAACCGAAATACATTACCATAAGAGGAAAGGGAGATATCCTCACAGCACTCAGAAAGGCTGTGAAGAAGGCGGATAAAGTTTATCTTGCAACTGACCCCGATCGTGAAGGAGAAGCAATATCTTATCATTTATCCGTGGCACTTAAGCTGCAGGATAAGAAATATAAGAGAATAACATTCAATGAGGTAACAAAGACGGCTGTTAAAAATTCTCTTAAAAATGCAAGGGATATAGACATGAATCTTGTTGACGCCCAGCAGGCAAGAAGAGTTCTGGACAGACTTGTTGGATATAAGATAAGCCCTGTGCTTTGGGCGAAGATCAAGAGAGGTCTTTCTGCCGGAAGAGTACAGTCAGTGGCATTAAAGATCATCTGCGACAGGGAGAAGGAGATAAATGACTTCATACCTAAGGAGTATTTCTCGCTTGTGGTCAACGCGGAGACTGAAAAGGGAAAGAAGGAGATACCATTCAGATTTGTATCCGGAAATGGTGAGAAAGAGGACATATCCTCAGCGGAAGCCCTTAATAAGATCGTTGCTGACATCAGTGAAAATGATCTGCTGGTTAAGTCCATAAAGCAGGGAGAGAAAACAAGAAAGTCACCGTTGCCATTTACCACAAGTACATTGCAGCAGGAGGCTTCCAGCAAGCTTAATTTTGCAACCACAAAGACCATGAGGATTGCCCAGCAGCTATATGAAGGAATAAATATAAAGGGTAAGGGCACCATTGGTCTGATCACATATCTCCGTACAGATTCCACAAGAATTTCTGAGGAAGCAGACGCATCAGCAAGAAAGTACATTGGTGACAATTACGGCGAGAAATATATTGAGACACAGGATGGAAACGGCAGGCAGGATAAGGGCGGCAAAAAGATACAGGATGCTCATGAGGCGATAAGACCTACAGACATCACACTGTCACCTGTGAAGATAAAGGATGAGCTTTCAAGAGATCAGTACAGACTCTATCAGCTTATATATAACAGATTTCTTGCCAGTAGAATGGCAAATGCAGTTTATGAGACCAGAACGGTTAAGGCTGTTGCCGGAGAACAAAATCTTCAGGCTTCAAGCTCCAAGCTGGCATTTGACGGATTTATGGCAGTATATAATCCGGATCAGGAAAAGTCAGAGAATATCAGAGGTCTTAATGAGCTGAAGGAGGGAGATGTCCTTAAGATCACAGCTATTGAGGATAAGCAGCATTTTACACAGCCGCCTGCCAGATATACAGAGGCGTCTCTTGTAAAGACTCTTGAGGAGAAGGGAATAGGAAGACCAAGTACCTATGCACCGACTATCTCAACGATCCTTGCAAGACGATATATCACCAAGGAGAATAAGAAGCTTTATGTAACAGAGATCGGCGAAGCGGTAAATAATATTATGGAGCAGGCGTTCCCTGTTATCGTTGATGTTAACTTTACTGCAAATCTTGAGTCGCTGCTTGATACCATCGGTGAGGGAGCTATCAACTGGAAGGTTGTTGTGAGAAATTTCTATCCGGATCTCGATGATGCAGTTAAGAAGGCAGAGGCAGATCTTGAGAAGATTGATATCCAGGATGAAGTCAGTGACGAGATCTGTGACGAGTGCGGCAGGAACATGGTTGTCAAGTATGGTCCTCACGGAAAGTTCTTAGCATGCCCGGGATTTCCGGATTGTAAATGTACAAAGCCTTTTTATGAGAAGATAGGTGTTACATGTCCTAAGTGCAAGAACGGAGATGTTGTCATAAAGATGAGCAAGAAGGGCAGACGTTACTACGGATGTACAAATGCTCCGGAGTGTGATTTTATGTCGTGGACCAGACCGGCGAAGCAGAAGTGTCCACAGTGCGGAAGCTATATGCTCATAAAGGGAAAGAAGCTTTTATGTGCCAATAATGAGTGCGGATACACCTGTGACGCACCTAAGGAAGAGGCTTAAAAATTACTTAAAATACAAATTAAGTTAACAATAATTACAGAATAATTACAGAACTTATAAGAAGTTGTTTTTTTCTTATGAAATCCGATTTTTGTCAAAATTGGTTATTGTAGTTCACATAACTTTGTGCTACAATGCCAAATAGTCGAGATTTTTAGAGGCAAAAACAGCTTCTTTTTGCGTTGGTCCGGAGGGAAATAGATGAGTGTTCAGTTGTTAGATAAAACGAGAAAAATCAATAAATTATTGCACAATAATAACTCGCATAAGGTTGTTTTCAACGATATTTGCGATGTTTTAAGTGATATATTGACATCAAATGTGTTGGTAATAAGCAAGAAAGGTAAGGTTCTGGGCATAAAAAACAGGGCAGATATACCTGAGATTACAGAGCTTATAGAGGGAAAGGTTGGTTTACATATTGATTCCATGTTGAATGAGCGGCTATTGCTCGTTCTATCCACAAAGGAGAATGTAAACCTGACAACACTTGGATTTGATGGACATAACATTGACCAGTACAGAGGTCTTCTTCTTCCTATAGATATTGCGGGAGAGAGACTCGGTACATTGTTCTTGTACAGGATCGCCAGTGATTATGATATAGATGATATAATTCTCGGTGAGTATGGAACCACAGTTGTGGGACTTGAGATGATGAGAGCGTTAAACGAGGAAAATGCCGAGGAGGACAGAAAGGTGGCTATCGTCAAGTCGGCCATCAACACATTGTCATTTTCAGAGCTTCAGGCAATAAAGCATATCTTCTCAGAGTTAAAGGGGGATGAGGGAATACTTGTTGCCAGTAAGGTGGCAGATCGCGTTGGCATAACAAGATCGGTAATTGTAAATGCTCTTAGAAAGTTTGAGAGTGCAGGAGTCATTGAGGCAAGGTCTTCTGGAATGAAGGGAACCTATATCAGAGTTTTGAATGATGTGGTTTTTGATGAGCTTAAGAAGGCATAAGGGTTTATAAGATAAAAATATGAAGGCTGAGAAAATAAAAACTCATAAAAATATAAACTCACAAAACTATGTAGGGTATAGTGGTTGAAAAGATATATTTGATATTTAGATAAAAATTTGGTTGTAAAATATTTATTTGCAAGGAGATAAAGAATATGGCAGCTGGTATTGTAACATTGATCGTAGGTGTAATTATCGTTATTGTGAGCTTCTTCATACTTGATTCTCACGATTACAAGAAGGAAGATCAGGAATTTAACGAGAGCTCAGAAGAGTTCAAACGAAGAATGCAGGAATTTAATGATGTGCTTATTGAGCAGCATAAGGAAGCTATCAGAAGCTACAGTGAAGATACAAAGAAGAAGCAGGAGCAGGAGATCAGGGACGAGATCGAGAAGTGTACTGATGAGCTTTCAGAGAAGGCTAAGGAAAATATGATCAGCTATATTAACAAGAGCCTTTCAGAGGCATATGACTCTTACAGCTCAGACGAAGAGAGACCTGCACCTGTTGAGTACAGCGAGGAAGCTGACCAGGAGACAGAGACTGAGGCTTCCGCAGATAGCGAGGCGGTTGCAACAGAAGATGTTGATACAGAAAGTGAGATCGCTGCAACAGAGGCTGGCATGGCAAAGGATGAAAGCACAGCAGCACAGACCGGTGATGTTTCAAAGGATGAGGCTGAAGCAACAGAGGGTAACGGCAGTGAAAGTGTTGATGCAGAAGGCATTGCTAAGGGAGAAGAAAATAATTCAGAGAACGGATCTGCAGCTTCCGCAGATCATGAAGCAGGTGATGACGGAATTGCAGATAAATCAGAAAATGCAGCGGACAACAATTCCGGTGATAAGGCTGAAAATGCAGCAGAGAAGAATGTCGGAAGTGTAGATGGAACAGAGGTCACAAAGCCTGCAGTAAAGAAAAATTCACGCAGAAGAAAAAAGAAAAAGACTAATGTAAATGCAAATAAGAGTGAAGCAGCAGTTCAGGAAAATAAAGCAGCTGCTCAGGCTGATGAGCCGGCAGTCCAGAGTGACACAGTGGGACATGATAATGCAGATATGGGTAATGACGGAAAGTGGAGTGCATTTGCAGGGGACACAGACAGGAAAAATGAAACTGATAAAACAGAGATCCTGGCTGAGAGTGTGACAGAGGAGACTGTTGCACCTAAAAGGCAGGAAACCGGAAATACAGAAAAACCAGACAGCAAGTCAGATGCCGATAAAGAACAGGCTGATAAAAAGGACGCTGGTAAAGAACTTAGCACTGCAGGAAATGATGCGGGGGCTGAGGAGCCTAAGAAAACTGCTCCAAGAAAGAGGGGCGGAAGAAAACCAAAGGCAGCAAAGACTAAGCCTGAGGCAGAAGTTAAAGACAGGGCACCTAAGCAGGCAGAGCCTATCTGGGATGATATGAAGGACACAAACAAGGAGGTTGCAAGGTTATACGGTCAGGGAATGGACATTATTGAAATTGCAAATCAACTTGGCATAGGTGTCGGAGAAGCAAGAACAGTAATTAACAAGCTTAAGAAGAGATAATTAGTCTGAAATTCAAGACATGCAAATTTTTAATGGACTGAAGTTCAATACTCAAGGAGAATGATATGAGGAAGAGATATTTTTTTAGAGGACTTGGATGTGGACTTATAATCGGTGCGATGGTTATGATGGTTACTTTTCAGACACAGAAGCCCACAGGCGATAGTTCCACAGTAAACAAGAATAACACTATAACGGAAGCTGTCACGGAAAATTCTTCTCAGGCAGCAGATGGTGATGTTGATAACAGCCAGGCCGGAAGCACGGAAGGGGCTTCATCTGAGGATAACACAAACCAGGCGGGCTCATCAGAAGCCGGAGCCGAAGTTACACCGGGTGACAACAATGGAAATGGCAGCGGTTCGGGCGATGGACAGAGTGCTGACAATGGAAACGGAAACGGTTCAGGTTCCGGCAATGGACAGGGTACCGGTAGTGGAGACGGCTCAGGTAGTGGCAACGGACAGGGTACCGGTAGTGGCAACGGTTCAGGTTCCGGCAATGGTTCAGGAAATGGATCAGGAACTCCTACGACAGAAGATATGCAGGGAGACAAGAATGATCCGGGTGATGACGCAACAAAGAAGGGCGGCACTATTACAGTAACTAAGGATATGACGGCAATGGATGTATGTAAGCTGCTGGCAGGTATCAATATGGTAAAGAGTGCGCAGGATTTTTATTCGTATTTAAGTAATAAGGGTCTTGTAGGTTCCATAATCCCAGGCAAATACACATTCGACGGCACAGAGGATTATGATACCATTGTGGCGATGATCACATCTTCAAGCTATAAATAATCTAAAGTTGATTGCGAAAAATGTAAGCATTAAAAAAGTTACAGGCATTATAAAGTTATAGATGTTATAAAAGTATAGACACTTTAAATGGTATAAAACCCAAATACATAAGAATGTGGAAATTATAAAATCCTTCCGGAACAGGTTTTGTTCATACAGAGATCTGTTTTGGAGGGATTTTTTGCTGCTGCAGCAAAAAAAATGCTTGCTTCACACTTTTACTTGTGTTACAATCGACTTTGCGTGAGTGGAAATACAGGATATTTCTGCCCATAAACAAATAATATACATGCTGGTTGATAGTTGGCGTGGTGCCTATAGCTCGGGTGGTCCAAAGAGATGATACCGGCAGAAGATTTTAACCATGGAGGTAAAGAAAATGAGCGTTATTT
>ULLX01027373.1_pt1 | contig 12970 bp, 16 predicted proteins | sample 1951501 | NCBI WGS metagenome assembly ULLX01 (sample SAMEA4835535, study PRJEB28245) | human gut metagenome | biome: gut microbiome; material: fecal sample | place: Denmark | collected 2008
GGACAGCCACAACGATACAGGGCGGTAAGGAAGAAACTTTGGAGGTGGAAAACAAGCGAGTAAAACCTACCACCGAATGAAAAAAAGAATCACCGTCCAGCAAATAAAGAACCGGATAACTTTCCTCTTTTTCACCCGGGCGGGTTGCAGGTACATACACCCAATATTCTCTAGCCTCATTCAAGACATGCGAAAACAAAGTGTGGCGAGTCCCGATAGAAATAGCTTCTTGCGCTCTCAGCGGAAAACCGAGCCAAGTGACAACTACCAATATAAACAGAATATGCAGGCTTCTCATTTCAATTCTTTTTTCAGTCTGCAAAGTTCGCAGAAAATAAGTTGACTACCTATCCCTATTTTTAGGTATTCTCACGGTTGAAAGCTTTCCGCAGAAATCAAAGGCTGATTAAGAAAGTTTGATGGGCAACTGAATTTCCGTCATCCATTCATCCACCGTTTCTTTGTTCCAAATGCCGTCAATATGGCAAAACCGGGGACGGTCAATGACCTCGTATCCATTTGCCTCGGCATACGCAAAAAGCTCGGCGAAAGTTTCGGGCATATGCTCATAAGCACCGTAATGGTTGACACAGAGCGCAACCGGTACTTCCGGAAGTTCCTTGAATTTAATCAGTTCCGAATCTTCCTTGCGTTCAGCCACCGCTTCAAAAAACTCGATATCAATATCAACCCCATATTCCTCATTATATTCCACCGTGAAACAATATTCCGGGGCAGGACATTCACAACCCAAACGGTACATTTCAGGCCCGATAATATTCGGACAAAGATTGAACAGTTCCTGATAAGAGTCTATTTTACGGCGATGGGTAGCAAAAATTCTTGAAGGGAGGGATTTCTTAAACACTTTTTCCATAACATTCTCTTGTTTATGGAGTAAATTTTCCAATTTGGCAAGTTCGGTCTGCCGCCATATCAAGTGTTCAATCTCGTTTTTGCAACGTTCTATTTTAACCTTCAACAATTCAGCATCCGGAAATTCCTTGCCATCGGCAAACAACTCGGATATCTCTTCGAGGCTGAACCCTAATTGCTTGAGGTAAACAATACGGCTCATACACCGGAGCTGGCTGATGTCGTAATAGCGATACCCCGTCCACTCATCCACTTCAACGGGTATCATCAATCCTATCTCTTCATAATGACGAAGCGTCTTAACGGTCACTTGGCAAAGTTTGGAAAACTCTCCGATTTTAAACTTCATTTTATTCTTCATAAACTCATGCGCATTTTGTTTATGAAGCAAAGATAGGTCCTGCCCTTAGGGACGAGTCAAGAGATTGCTTCAAAAAAAACACATATTTCACTATTCACAACGGCAATAGGTGTTTGCACCGCACGTACAATGGGGTAACAACTGCCCACTCAGTTCATCGCGGTAAAATTCATACAGCCGCCGGTACATGGTTTCATAGAGTGAGGCAACTTGTTTCTCCTGCTCACTTTCATTTTGAAAACGATTTTTAAAGGGATCTTCAAAATCAAAATGCACCTGCTGCTTGGCATCCAGAGTGATAAACTTCAGTTCTTCTCCGGCTTCTTTACATAGGGTAATCACGTAGTCCCACGACCGGTGCGTATAGGTCCCGACACCAGACGGTTTCTTGCGAGACACGCTGAAACCATTCTGTTCCATCACATTGCACACGGCATCGGGAACGCAGTTCCCCTCCATAATTCCTGCCGTAGAGATATTCATTCCCCTGCCAAATGCATGCAGGAGTTCCTGCGCGATACGGCTGCGGCACGTATCTTCATTACTTATTAACAGTATATCCATTGTCCGTTACTTTTCCAGGTTTAAATACTCGCCATCTCCTTCTTTCTTCATCTTCGCTTTACGTGCCAGGTCGAACAAGGTGGGGTTAATGTGGCAATATCCACCAGGATTTTTGTCCAGATAGTCTTGATGATAATCTTCGGCGAGATAGAAGTTCTTCAAAGGCTCTATCTCTACAACCAACGGACGGGAGTAGTTGGCAGCCAGCCGGTCAACGGTTTCACGAATAACGGGCAGGTCGGCGGTATCCGTATAATAGATACCCGTGCGATACTGTGTACCTCTATCCCCCCCTTGCTTATTGAGGCTGGTAGGGTCAATCGTTTTGAAATAAAGGTCGATAAGGAAAGGCAAGTCCACCTCATCGGGATCATACTGTACTTTTACGGTTTCGGCAAAGTCCGTGGTACCGGTACATACCTGCTGATAGGTAGGATTGGCTATATTTCCATTGGCATATCCCACCTGGGTAGCCTCCACACCTTCTATTTGTTTCAGGAAATGTTCGGTACCCCAAAAACATCCTCCTGCCAGATAAATCTCTTTCATTGGTTTCATGTCTGTTCTCCTTTCTGACCGTCCTTCCGGCTTACCGGCATAGGACAGACAAGTCATTAACATTGCAAAAATAAATATTATTTGTTTCATACCTCTAACTCTATGGAAATTATAACAAGAAAGAGAACCGTATGGTTGACTTTTCTGGATGTATTGTATAAAAAGAAACTCCCTTTGCAAAGTATTCATGCAAAGGGAGTTCCTTTCTTTGTGACCCCGGTGCGATTCAAACGCACGACCTTCAGAACCGGAATCTGACGCTCTATTCACTAAGCTACGGAGCCAAATGTGGATGCAAAAGTATAAAAAAATTAGCAGATTCCTAACATTCAAACGCTTTTTATATCAAACCGAGGAATATTTTTATTATTACTTTGAGAAGACTAACCGCAATTACACAAACATTTTGTTCTTTTTTCCCACAAAACAGAAGCAAGTATCAATATTATTCCTATCTTTGCCGAGCAATTTAATAGAAGTTATACTGAATAAATTTATGAGCTACCTGATAACACCTGAAGGTTACAAACCTTTATTGGACCTAAAACAGACTGAATTAGGGATTAAACAAATTAAAGAGTTCTTCCAATTGAACCTCTCTTCCGAACTGCGCCTGCGACGTGTGACAGCTCCACTGTTCGTATTGAAAGGAATGGGTATCAATGACGACCTCAATGGAGTGGAACGTGCCGTAACTTTCCCTATCAAAGATTTGGGCGACGCCAAAGCTGAAGTGGTGCACTCCCTCGCCAAATGGAAACGCCTCACGCTTGCCGAATACCATATCGAACCGGGATATGGCATCTACACAGACATGAATGCCATCCGTGCCGATGAAGAACTGGGCAATCTGCATTCCCTTTATGTAGACCAGTGGGACTGGGAACGCGTCATTACTGCCGAAGACCGCAATGTGGAATTCCTCAAGGAGATAGTAACCCGTATCTATGCAGCTATGGTGCGCACAGAATATATGGTATATGAGATGTATCCGCAAATCAAGCCTTGCCTGCCCCAGAAACTTCACTTTATCCATGCCGAAGAATTGCGCCAACTGTATCCGGACTTGGAACCCAAATGCCGCGAACATGCCATTTGCAAGAAATACGGTGCAGTGTTCATCATCGGTATCGGATGCAAGCTGAGCGACGGCAAGAAGCACGACGGACGCGCCCCGGACTACGACGACTATACCAGCAAAGGGCTGAACGACCTCCCCGGACTGAACGGTGACCTCCTGCTATGGGACCACATCCTGCAACGCAGCATCGAACTTTCCTCCATGGGTATCCGCGTAGACAAGGAAGCCCTGCTTCGCCAGCTCAAAGAGGAAGGCGAAGAGGAACGCCTGGAACTTTACTTCCACAAACGCTTGATGAATGATACACTGCCGCTTTCCATCGGTGGCGGTATAGGGCAGTCCCGCCTCTGTATGTTCTATCTGCGCAAGGCGCATATCGGTGAGATACAAGCCAGTATCTGGCCGGAAGATATGCGCAAAGAGTGCAAGGAACACAATATACACCTGATTTGATATACATTTATCCCGTCATATAATATAAAGTTCACCCCCTCAAAAGGTTGGACTTTATTTTTTATTTTGTACTTTAGCATCCGAAACTACTAACAGATCCAATTATGAATGTTCAAATAGAAGAAAGCTGGAAAGCACATCTGCAACCTGAATTTGAGAAAGATTATTTCCGTACATTGACTGATTTTGTACGGGACGAATATGGGAAATATGCAATATATCCTCCGGGAAAGCTGATATTCAATGCATTCAACCTATGCCCTTTTGACAAAGTAAAAGTCGTGATAATCGGTCAAGACCCCTATCATGGTCCGGGACAAGCACACGGACTTTGTTTCTCCGTAAATGACGGTGTTCCTTTCCCTCCTTCCTTACTTAATATTTTCAAGGAAATAAAAAATGACATTGGCACTGATGCCCCCACTACCGGCAATCTGACACGCTGGGCAGAGCAAGGCATATTGCTGCTCAATGCTACCCTCACCGTACGTGCACACCAAGCCGGTTCTCACCAAAACCGAGGTTGGGAAACATTTACAGATGCGGCTATCCGCATTCTCGCCGAAGAAAAAGAGCATCTTGTATTTATTCTTTGGGGAGCCTACGCCCAACGTAAAGGGGCATTCATCGACCGTAGCCGACATCTGGTACTCACCTCGGCACATCCATCTCCCCTATCCGCTTATAACGGCTTCTTCGGGAACAAGCATTTCAGCAAAACAAACGAGTATTTGCGGGAACATGGAGAGACGGAAATAATTTGGTAAACATCAATACCACTGAATATTACTCTGAGTCTGGCTTCTCTGTTCCCATTTCAAGTCTTGCAGGATACTTGCATTGGCACGGATGGTAAAGTTATAGTATTTCCAGCGTCCGAAAGGTGATATGGCAGCCGTCATGCTGAAACAGTGCAGGTCACGTGTGATGTTGAAAGCGGTCTGCGTTATCTCCTTCGCATTGAAGTCATAACCGGAATTGAAGCTGACAGCCCATTTATTGGTAAGCTTGACGTTACCGTTTATATTAAGGGAATTCAGGCTGAATTTGTACGGATAGCGCATGTTCTTACGATTAATGGGCTTACTGGTGTCTTCCGTAATATTGAAACCGGTACTGAAGTTGATAGACCAAGGCATCTTGAATACCTGATAGCCGTCAGCATCGGCAGCAGCCTTTTCCTTCTTCTTCTTCGGAGTGCCGTCCTCGGTAGTTTCCCCCTCCATGTCACCGTCTTCCTCCGTCGAGGCATTCTGGTCTTGGCCCTGCTCCTCGTCATCCTTCTGACCGGTGAAGAAGTTCCTTATTTTCTTCCACGAATCATTGTTCACGGTCCAACTGAACGACGTACCATATCCCGACCAACGACCGAAACGGCCATACGACCATTCCGTACGGTTACCGGGCACCACCCTTCCGTTCTCATCAAACTCGTAAGCATAAGTGGCAAAGGTAGAGCTCATACTCAACGTATAACTCTTGCTCAACTTCAGACGGAGATTAAAGCTCAAGTCACTCCAAGGACGCACCTGGGCAGCCGTGTTGTAACTGATACCCATACTCAAATCGTCAATCAGGCTCACCTTGCGGATAGAGTCATTCTTATCCTTGAACTTCATTTCAAGGTTATTGGAGATATTGAAACTGATAAGCCCCTGCTTTCCTCCACTTGGCGGACTGAACACCTGACCGGCATAATAGGAATACTGCACGGTATCGCGAATGCCGTTCTGGTCTTTTATATAAGAGTCATAATAGCCAAAACGGGACGAAGTGAAATCGGGTGCAGCGCTGAAACTGATGGAGGGAGTGATGACGTGACGTATCTGTATCTCCTTCTTCTTCATAAACAATGGCTTGTACATACCATAAACTTTGGTATTGATACCCAGACTGGCACTGTAGTCGTATACACGGTGAAAACCGTAGGTCGTATCATTCACCTCCTTGCCTTGCTCATCGTCCCAGTCCTTCTTCACCTTGCGGGTGTACCAACGCTCCGTATAGTTTACGGTAGGCGTCACATTGAAGTACTTGAACAAAGTAAACGTGGCACTTACCGGAATCTCATGCTGCATACCGTTCTCCCAATCGCGTATCAGGTTCTTCTTGAACAACAGATTGTCCTTCGTCTTGATACTGTTCTTCACACGGCCAGTATAGCGAACGGAAATCTTCTCATACCACTTTTCATCTCCCACTGCATGTTTACGCTTGAAAGGGAAAATGGTACTCAAGGAAATGGTCATGTCCGGTAAAGTCACCGCGATAGAGGAGTCGCGCATGGTCTGGGCAATATTACCTGAAGCGGAGATGCTCAGATGCTGGTCGGGAAAGTTACGCGAATAGCTGACACTGGAAGTCTTGGTATTCTGCGACATTGCCTGGGAGTTGTACATATTGCCGATATTGGTACGCTCATAACTACTGGTAGCAAAGTTCACACTGGCAGAAAAGGTAGAATTCGGACTCGCTTTCGGGTCCTGCCGGTGAGACCACACCACCTTGAAGTCTTTGGCAACCGAGTAGTCGGGCAAGCCTTTGTCACCGGTCTTGGTCACCTGATAGCTTGCCTGCAGCAAACCGGAATATTTGTAACGCTTCACATAGTTCGACTCCATATTCAGCGCCCAAGAACCTTTCGTGAAGATATCCGCCCGCAGCTTCAAGTCCATTTGGTCACTGATGGCGAAGTAATATCCACCGTCCGTCAGACCGAAGCCACGATTGGAGTCATCCATATAGGTAGGCATCAGAAAACCGGACTGGTAACTGCTAGAAAACGGGAAAAAGAAAAATGGAACGGCAAGCGGAAGCGGCACATCCTCTACTACCAGATAGGCAGGTCCCGTCACCACGTTCTTTTTCGGACGTACCTTGGCATAAGTCATCTGCATATAAAAATGGGGGTGGTCATGATGGTCACAAGTCGTGTAACGACCGCTCCTCATATAGAGTTCATCATTATTCCCTTTCTTGGCATTATTACCGGTCACGTATCCCTCGCCCTGCTGGCTGACAACATTGCTGATAAGACCTCTTTTACTCTTGAAGTTATAACGGATAGTATCGGTTTCGTAGGAGGTGTCCCCGTCTTTGAAGACCGGTCTTCCCTTGGCTGTTCCTACAGAATCGACCACGCCACGGGCAAAAACCGTACTGTTGTCCATATCCATAGAGATGACATCAGCCTCCAGGTCAGCACCCGGATAACTCACCTTTCCCTGGCCGTAAAGATGGGCAAAGCCACTCTGCGTAAATACAATGGAGTCATTGGCTTCGTAGGCTACGGGAGCATCCAATGCATCCTTCTTGGGAAGGCACAGCCGCTACCGTATCTTGTTGCAACGAATCGGCAGGAAGCCCCTTTCCCCCTTGCAGGGAGTCTCCCATCTGCAAACTATCCCCTACCTGCAACGTGTCTGTCCGCTGAATATTCGGAGGCGCGACCTTCGCTCTACGGCGCTGAGAAGCAGCCCCACCGGAGAGAAGAAGCAAGACGAATAGTAGTATGAATGATATGAATGTATTTGCTTTCAATGGCGTCATTAACTAATAGTTTACGCTTGGAGGGGCAAAAGTACATAAATTATACGGATAATCTCCCTTTTTAAAGAAATTTAGATTGCTACAAGAACTGTTCGCACCAATTATCAAAGCGCCGTACCCCTTCTTCACCATAACGTTCCAAACTTTTTCGGGCTTTTTCTACACTTTTCTCCTTTTCCAAATGAGTTTTTGAATAAAACTTATCGGCAAAACAGATAGCTTGTTCTTCCAAGCTGACCGGAACCATTTCACGATGCGGTACGGGCAAATCCTGCGCAATGATTCCCTCCAATGAAAGTCCGGCACCCGTATGGCGTTCACAAACCAAAGCATGGCGGGGATAGCCTTCGCCGCGTATCAGGTCGGCTCCCAAATAACCGTGACAGATATAAGGCTTGTCGCCAAAACAATGGATACCTGCCGCATCTGTAAGAAAAATGCCTATATCGTGCAGCATGGCAGCCTCGTACAGAAAATCCTTATCCAATGAAAGTTCCGGATGGCGGTCGGCAATCCATAACGACTTGTCGGCTACGGAACGGCTGTGCGTCAACAGTATATGCCGCAACTCATTCTCTTCCGGATAATATTTGTTAATGATATCTATCGGATTCATTTTAAGTTATGAGTTATGAGTTATAAATTATGGGTTATGAATGTCAATCGCCCTAAATTTATACATGCAGATTTCATTACGCATATCACAACTGCGTCTGTCTGTACGGAATATCTTTTCCAGATGATACGTCTGTTCCAGCTCTCCCAACATATTCTCCTCCTCCTTTACGGGAACCAACAAATAGCCCTCCTCGCTGGACGGACGTTCCTTTTCAATGTGCCGCATGCGGTCTTTCAGATAGAAGTTAACACCATAGAAACTCATTTTCGAGTAAGAATAGACCACACCTTCCGGAACATACGTATTGACCCTTTCAGCCAAATGTTTATCTGATTTCACAGCCAGCACCGTGGGCTGATAAACCGAATCCAATGATACGAAAAGGCAGAGCATACATCCTGCTATGCCATATAATAATGACCGGCTATCCGCACGCTTTATCACCATGCGTAATGTGCAGACAGCGGCTACTACGGGAAGCGCTACCAGGAGCCACTTGGGAACAGACAAAGCCACATCCTCCAACGCATGCATAAAGGCTACATTCTCAGCGGCATGGCGTCCGCTTCCAAAAACGCTGTCGGGAACCAGGCCGAGACGAACTACGACAAAAACAAGCGTAAGCAACAAGCCCAAAGAAGCAAAGATGATTGCACAAATCCTGAAAACTCGTGCCCCCTTTTGTACCAAAGCCAACAGATACTCAGCTATCAGCACTGCCATAAACGGATAGATGGGAAGCAGATAAACGCTCCGCTTACTCTTGGGGATGCAGTAGAAGACAAAGATTATCAGAATGACCAGCCACGTGAACAATTGTACCGGAGACTGGTTGCGGAAAGCAGTCCAGCCCTTCTTCAACCGCAACAGCAGGGTCTCCCCTTCCGACAGACAACGCATGTTTTTCCACTTCAAGCCAAACAAGGAAATTACCAGAACCAACGTCCAGGGAATCCATCCCCAAATCAAAGTCAGGAAATTATACCATATAGGATTTTCATGGGACTCGTAGGACATTTTGCCCATAAACCGCCCGGTATTCTCCTCCAGAACCAAATCGAGGAACGGTTGTCCACCTTGTCTGTAAGCTACGTATACCCAAGCTAAATAAGGAACAAAAGAAAGCAAGCCGATACCTACCAACGAGAAAAACGCTTTCCAGAAAGAACGTCCGCGCAACAACTGATACACACCGATACACGCGCAAGGGAATATGGAGCCTACCGGCCCTTTGGTCAACGTGGCACATCCCATCAGCAACACCGCAAGCCAGGGCACTCCGCGGCATCCCTTCTCATCCCAGCGGAACAGCAGACAAAGGGAAATAACGATAAAGGCAACCTGAACCATATCGACCCGACAAGCGACAGCCGCCCGATGCACCTCGAAAGAAGACAAAAGAAGAATAGAGGCCAGAAACGCCGTTTGAACGTTTTTACGTTTTGCCACAAAGGCAAAGAACATCAACTGCATGGCTAAAAAAGCCAATGCAGACGGGAAACGGGCGGAAAACTCCGTCACCTCTCCAAAAAGGGAAGAGACGGCGGCTATTGACCAGTAGAAGAAAGGGGGTTTATAAGCAATATCAGTACCATAGTTCACCGGAAGTATCCAGTTTCCACTTTCCAGCATAGAAAGGGCAACAATCGCCTCCCGCGGTTCCCCCTTGGAATAAAAAATGGTTTCTCCCAGAAAGGGAACAACCACAAGCACACTCAGCAGCGCAATAAACCAGAACGCCTTCTTTCTGTCCGACATACCTTATTTGTTTTTTATGTTTTCTGGACGCAAAGATAGCGCAAACCGAAAGCAGATGCAAATTTATTTGCAATTTGCTGAGATGCAGCTTAATTTCGCAAAGCAAAATTACAAATAATTCTGAAACAATGCCTAACTTTGCCGCCCCAATGATAATGGCAACAGAGAGTAGATATTTAATGTTAAGATGAAGCGGCTGAAACAACTACCGGAATTTGTACGCTTCGTAATGGTGGGCATCTTTGCGACAGCTCTGCACTACGGATTGTATTTTGTATTACAACGGGTTATCAATGTAAACATAGCCTATACACTGGGATATGCTCTCAGCTTCATCGCCAATTTCTATCTGACTGCTTACTTTACCTTCGGCCGGAAGCCCTCATGGAGAAAAGCCTTCGGATTTGGAGGGGCACACTTATGCAGCTATCTGCTACACATGGGGTTGCTGAACCTCTCTCTCTGGATGGGCATCCCCAAACCTCTGGCCCCCATTCCGGTTTTCGCCATCGCCATTCCGGTCAACTTCTTACTCGTACGTTTCGTTTTCAAAAGAAAAGAGTGATAATTTGTTTTTCTCCCGATTTCTTACGAATATTGCAAAAAGATTTGTTCTATGATGGAAAACTCTCCCATACTCGCCGTTGTCGTACCTTGCTACAAAGAAGAGGCAGTGCTGCATGAAACCCATAAACGATTGAGCCAATTATTCGACCGGCTGATACAAGCCCGGCAAATTTCCCCAGAAAGCTATATATTATATGTAAACGACGGAAGCACCGACCAGACATGGGCTATCATCAAAGAACTGCACCAAAATACGGCCTATGCCTGCGGACTGAACCTGGCAGGAAACGTAGGACACCAGAATGCCCTGCTAGCAGGACTCAATGCAGTAAAAGAGCGTTGCGAGATAGCCATCTCCATTGATGCAGACTTGCAAGATGACATCCAGGTGATTCCGGACATGATAAACAGCTATAAAGCGGGCAATGACATCGTTTATGGCGTACGTAAAGAACGGAAGACCGACACTTTCTTCAAACGCAACACCGCTTTGGTCTTTTATCGGCTGATGAAGGCAATGGGGGTAAAATCCGTCTACAACCATGCCGACTACCGCCTGATGAGCCAGCGGGCTATACAACACCTATGCCGCTTCCGCGAGCGCAACCTTTTTCTTCGAGGGCTGGTTCCCCTCATCGGCTACCAGACGGACAGCGTGTACTACAATCGTGACAAGCGTTTTGCCGGAGAATCAAAGTATCCTTTCCGGAAGATGCTTAATTTTGCCATCGACGGTATCACTTCCTTTTCCGTCAAACCGGTCCGTATGATTTTTTGGATAGGCTGCATCTTTATTCTTGTGGCACTGTGTGTCACCGGATGGACACTTCACTCTTACACACAGCATAACGCCGTCCCCGGATGGTCATCACTGATGATTTCCGTCTGGCTGGTAGGAGGTGTGATACTTGTGTCGCTGGGGATTGTAGGCGAATACATCGGCAAAATATACATTGAGGTGAAGGACCGACCGCGCTACAATGAAGAAGAACTGCTGATGCCGTCCGGCAAAACAGAATAAAAGAAGCCCATCATCATTCTACACAAAAGTTTTAAAAAGGAAAAACACTTGTCACGCTATCACACTATAATAAAGGTATAGGGAACAGTGTGTATCTTTCTTGCCGACAAGTTGGCAAGATTTTGCCACCCTATTGGCAAAACTTTGCCATAGGCATGGCAAAAGTTTGCCAAAAGCATGGCAATGGGTTGGCAAAATTACTCTCTGGCAGACAATGAGTTAACATAACTATCAAAATCGTATCGTCACATCAGTTTATATCAAAAAACACAAAATCGCTTGCGAAAGCGACATAAATGCCGTATCTTAGTACACGTGCAAGCAAACCATTTTGCTTACACATGATAAAAATCTGCTTATGGGAACATTAGGCTGCATCAATGACATGCTACAAAGGGATAAAGAGAACCGTGCTCTCCGCAAGCTGAGCAGAGGACGGATGCGGGAGCACTACAAATACCTTGTAGACAGAAAAGGTCCTGAGAGAGCCGATGTAACCATTGAGGAAATAGAAAAAATCCGAAGAAATACTACTGAAAAGGAATTGTCAGATAAAGAACATCTATTCAGGGCAAAGACGATTCTTGCAGCATGTGCTTTAGTCTTGCTTTTATTGGGAGTACTTTGTTATAAATTGTTCTTATAAGCAGGTCTGAAACCAATTGGCAAGAAATCTACCCGGTTAAATTCATCAGCCATTGGCTGGCGATTGAAAGCAGATTCCCATGCTTCATAAAAATTCGCATACTTTTTATATTCGAAGCAGAGAATCAACAACTTGATTTTCCTAAACCAATAAATTAGAAATGAAAAGATTATCTTTGCAAACACAATAAATACATTGAAAGACTTTCTGTTAGAACATAGAACATCTAAAAGCATACATTTTAGCACTTAAAAACATGAATACAGATTTTACAATTAGAATTGCCCAACAGTCTGATGCCCTTGAACTTATGAGTTTGTTTCAAGAGACAGTCCTCCATATAAACAAGCGTGACTATTCAGAAGCAGAAGTGGCAGATTGGGCATCGTGTGGAAACGACCTCTCCCACATAAAAGACATGATTAAGACACATTATTTTATTGTGGCAACCAATCAACAGTCACAGATTGTCGGCTTTTCATCCATTACCCACCAAGGATATTTGCATTCTATGTTTATTCATAAAGATTTTCAAGGTAAAGGCATTGCTACCATACTTCTAAATGAGATAGAACGGTATGCAACCGCAAGAGGAATCATGCGAATTACATCAGAAGTAAGCCTGACAGCCCGTCCATTCTTTGAGAAAAGAGGCTATATAGTAGAAGTGGAACAGAAACGCAAAGCCAACCAACTTTATCTCACCAATTTTTGGATGGCGAAAAGGCTGGCTGAATGAAATCGTATAACGGACGTATTCCTGCTTGTGGTGTCTTTTGTGGTGGTTGTCCCATATACACAAGAGAAAAAAGTCCCTGCAAAGGAGCAGAACAGAATGGTTCTCGCTGTGAAAAATGTAAAACATTCCATTTATGTTGCTTGGAAAAAGGAATAACACATTGTTTCCAGTGTTCTGA
>ULLX01008865.1_pt1 | contig 12592 bp, 11 predicted proteins | sample 1951501 | NCBI WGS metagenome assembly ULLX01 (sample SAMEA4835535, study PRJEB28245) | human gut metagenome | biome: gut microbiome; material: fecal sample | place: Denmark | collected 2008
TGGAAGAACATTCACAAAAATCTGGTTGATGAGCATAATGGCCTCATAAATAACGGCTCCTGTAATCCACGCATGATGTATTTTACGCTCTTCATAATATTTTGCCATAATTAACGTAACCGCCATAATGACGACAAACATCAGGATACATTTGTACGTTCCCTCTAACATCGACGGAATCGTTGTATGTTCAATCGCTTTCATATATTCGGTTTCTGTTCCAATCTGTCCGGCATTGATACGAATTGATGCGTAGGCACTGTAAAAATATGGCTGTACCAGTTCCAATGCCACTTTTCCAAGAGCAAAACCAATCCCTACCACAGCACTTCGGTAGATCGAACGTTTCTTTTCATTCGTCAGATAGATTCCCCAGTACAATGCAGCGATTGTAAATGCCGTACTCAAAAAGGTAAGTCCAAAAGATACACCGACTTTTGCAATTCCGGATACGCCTTTAAACACAAGTGCTAAAAGATACATTGCCAGAAAAGAAAAAATCAGATACTGCCACAAATACCCAAGGAAGCCGTATCCAAGCGCTCCCGGCAGCCCTGTCTCCAATTTGCTGGAACGTCTGTGAATTTTAAAATATGCAATCCCCAGAACAGCAAGCGCGATCAGAGGACACAGTATCATACATACAATTTTTATCGTTGGAATCATAATATTAAACCTTGCCTTTCAAATTCATTGCTAGAGACTATTATAGTTTATTTACCGGGAGAAGTCAATTATGACAAAATGAACATTATGTAAAAACCACTTTGCTGATTTTATTTTATATCAACAAAGTGGTTTTTATTATCCTTCTATGACGCTTCTACAATTTCCTGTGTCCGCAGGATCACCGGAATCAGCTGGTGTAGTTCCTCTTTGAGTTCCGGAAGCCCTACCGGCTCTTCATGCAGGATCACATTGTAGCAGGTCGAATTGATCAATTCCACGATCATATAAATGACTAACTCATGATTTTTGAATTTACGCCCGGAGGTTGTGATCAATTCGGTGTACCAGTCAAAGAAACTCTTTGACACATCGTTTTCTCCCTCCAAAAGCACCTTATGAAAAAGTCCCCATTGGAGATTCTTGGCAATAAATTCCAGCAGTGTCTTATCTTCATTGAGCTGGTCAATGATAACGTCTGAGGCACAGATTACCGTTTCCTCCAGAGAAGAAAACTTCTTTCGGTACATCTGCTCATACGCGATGGAGAAAAGTTCTCCCGCCTTTTTGGTGATCAATGCGTTCCGTATGTCATATTTATCTTTGAAATACAGATAAAATGTTCCTTTTGCCATATTGGCTTTTTTGACGATGTCCGAAATGGATGTGTCAAATACGCCTTTGGAAGTAAACAACTCATACGTCGCATTGAGTAGATCCTCACGCTTTTTCTTCTTTTTTTCATCGAGTCTGCCCACTTCATTCACATCCTTTCCTGCCACAAGTGGTCTTTATTCTTCATCATCTTTCTTTACTTCAGCGGTCTCAATAACGAATTTCACTTTTCCGTCCATTCCTTTGCTGATTCCGGAGAAGTTTGTATAATCTTTGGACATATCCGTCAGTTTTTCCAGTCTGGTCTTCAATGTCTTAATATCATCTTCATATACATTGTTCAGTTTCTGGATACCTTTCTGATCGAATTTATCCATTCCTTCGTAAAGATCATTTGCACCGTCGGAAAGTTTTCCGATACCATCCGCAACTTTACCGGTTGCCTTATGAAGTGTATTGCTTCCTTTTTTCAGTTTATTGGCACCATTGATCAGTTTATCACTACCGGATTTTACCGATTTGCTGGCTTTCAGGATTTTCTTTGCTCCTGCCAGTAATTTGCGGTCATTGCTGCTCAGTGTCTTACTTCCTTCGCTCAGTTTCTTCACACTCGCTGTCAAAGCAGCGATGCTGGATGTCAGTTTCTGGTCTGCGGAACGAAGTGTTGCAGAGTTACCGGAAAGGGTCTGTGCACCTGTCATCACTTTTTTGATGCCGGCTGCCACCTGACTTGCACCGGATTTCAACGTGCTTTCATTATTTGTCGCACTTACGAGTGCACCTACACTTGCTTTCTGTCCCTGATACAGTTCTTCTAATTTCTGTACGTAAGCAAGGATGGTTGCCTTCTGTTTCGGATCACTGATCTGAGCAGCCTGTGCCTTCAATCCGTCTGCAAGAAGTTTATAATTATCATAAGAACTTTCGAGTTTTCCTAAGTTTTCATTCAATGTTCCGATTCCGGCGGTTACCGCATCGGCACCGTCTGTCAGCTGTTTTGCTGTCTTGGTATCAGCAAGAGTATCCACTCCTTTTGTGTATGCCTGCAAACCATCGGAAAACTCTTTATAGGAAGATGGCATATCTTTTACAGCTTCATACAGTTTCTGGTTTCCGTCTGTAATCTGTTTTGCGCCATTGACATAACTCTGTGTTCCTTTTGCCAGTGTATCTACACCATCGGTATACTTTTTTACACCTTTTTTCAATGTGGTTCCACCATTTACCAGATCCTTAATTCCTTTATTCAGGGATTTTTCGCCGTCCTGGTAATCGTCGAACTTATCTTCCAGTTCGCCCATTTTATTTGAAAGTTTTTTGGAACCATCTACAAGATCCTCGGAAGAATCTACTAATTTTTCCAATTTATTTTCGAGATCATCCAGATCATCGATGTCATCCAGCTCCAGATCGCTCAGGATGCTTGGGCTGGCAAATGTGATCGTATTTCCGATGGAAAAATCTGTCACATCCGCAGTTACCGTAAATCCTTCCGGAAGTTTATCTGCGGCATCCTCATCAAGATCCAGACTCTCCGCCATACCCGGCATACCGAATCCGACAACAATATTATTGGAACCTTCGTTGATGATCTTTCCGTCGTCTACTTCCACATTGCTGAATTTGTCATCCGGAAGAATGATTCCGGTTGCCATCACAAACGGGGTATACATCTCCTGTTTCTCACCGTTAATCGTCTGTGTGGATTTTGACTTATTGGTATAAGAAACAGTAATTTTCAATTTACCACTCTGTCCAAGAAGATCTTTTGCAGCAATTTCTTTTCCATCCAGTTCGTATTTAATCTCAACCCCTACCGGAAGTTCTTTGTCCGTTGTTCCCTGATAATAGATATCGTTGGAACCGGCACTCCACTGTACATCGTCACCGTTCTGGGTAAATGTCTCATCTCCTTTGACATTCTGAATGTCTTTCAGATCCGATTCATCGTTGATCGTTCCATTGATTCCGGCATTTTTCAACCAGTTGGAAACGGTAATTTTTGTCGTTGCTCCGCTTTCATCTGCATTTACATAAACAGATTCATCTTTGGAAATTTTCTGTGCATTGGCATAGGCACCATTGGATACTACCAGACTTGTCACCAAAAGTCCGGAAATGACTGTCTTACTAATACGATTGAGTTTTCTATTTCGATTCATAACGCTCATCCTTTCTATCATTCATTAATAATTGATTTTACGCATATCCCATGTCGTCTTGCAGATCACTTTATCAAAGAGGTAAAGCATCGCCGGCAGGATCAGGATTACACTGATCGTACTGATCACGGCTCCTCTTGAAAGCAAGGTACAGATCGCATTGATCATATCAATACTTGAATATGCGGATACACCAAAGGTTACGGCAAAGAAACTCAGTCCACTGATAATAATGGATTTCATCGAAGTCTTGTGTGCGATCTCGACTGCTTCTTTCTTTGTCTTCTGATTTACGACACGCTCTTTATGATACCTTGTCGTCATCAATATCGCATAATCTACTGTCGCTCCTAACTGAATGGTTCCGATAACGATACTTGCCACGAAAGGAAGTTCAATTCCGCTGTAATACGGGAACGACATATTGAGGAAAATAGCAAATTCGATTACACTTACGAGAATAACCGGCAGTGAGATCGACTTAAATGTCAATAAAATGATCAGGAAGATCGCTCCGATTGACAGATAGTTTACGGTTGCAAGGTCGATATCCGTTACATCCTGCAAATCCTTTGTCAATGGTGCTTCACCGATTACCATCGAATCTTTGCTGTACTTTTTCACAATATCATTGATGGAAGCGATCTGGGCATTGACCTGATCTGTCGCCGTCTTATAATCGGAACAGATAAACTGCAATTCCCAGTTATCACTCTTTAACATGTCTTTGTATTTGTCTGGAACCATATCGTCCGGTACGTTGGCTCCCACAATGGAGTTCATACCGAGTACCCATTTGACTCCGTCTACTTTTTCGATTTCATTTTTCATATCATTCTTCTCTTTACTCGAAAGACCGTTTTTCAAGAGAAGGATATGCATATTGTTCATATTGAACTTTTCTTCCAGTTTCTTATTGGCAATCGCCGAATCCAGATCCTGTGGAAGTCCCTGATCCAGATTGTAATATACTTTTACATGATTATTTCCATAAAATGCAGGAACAAACAATACGGCAAAAATAAGTAATGGAATGATCCGATGCTTTGTGATAAAAGCACTCGATTTATGGAAATTCGGGAAGATGGCACGGTGTGTCGTCTTATCGATCCATTTATCAAAGAACAGGATCAAGGAAGGCAGCAAGGTGATACAAACGATAACTCCGATAATAACTCCTTTTGCCATAACGATTCCAAGGTCGCGTCCCAGAGCAAATGTCATGAAGCACAATGCCGCAAATCCTGCTACTGTCGTGATAGAACTTCCGACAACGGATTTGAATGTATTACTGATCGCATGTGCCATCGCACGCTCTTTGTCATTATCAAACCGTACTTTGTTTGCCTGATAACTTTCCAGAAGGAAAATGGAATAATCCATCGTAACGCCAAGCTGAAGTACCGCGGTCAGTGCCTGTGTGATATAGGATATCTGCCCCAGGAAGATATTGGTTCCCATATTGTAAAGGATGGCTAATCCGATACACAAAAGGAACAATACCGGTGTTACGATCGACTCCATTGTAATAAGCAGTACGATCAATGCCAGAATACCCGCAATAACAATGTATACCGGAAGTTCTGCCTGTACCAGATTCTTAATATCGGTAACGATTCCTGACATACCACTGATAAATGCCTGATCTTTTACCAGGTTTCTCATATCCGTGACTGCCTGCATCGTATCCTCGGACGATGTCGTGTTATCAAACAATGCGATCATCATCGTCGCATCTCCATTGAACAATGCTTCTTTTAATTCACTTGGAAGCATGTCGGTCGGCAGTGAAATATCTGCTACACTATCATACCATATGATTTTTTCAACATGATCTACTTTCTCCAATTTTTCTTTCAGAGCAACCACGTCTTTGTTATCCATATTTTCCACAATAACCATGGAAAATGCCCCCATACCAAATTCGTCTACCATGATATCCTGACCGGATACTGTTTCGAGTGAATCTGGCAGATAACTAAGTACATCATAATTGACTCTCGTCTTGATCATACCGATCATCGATGGGATGATCAGCAGTACGCCAAGAATAAGAATGAATAATTTGTGCTTTGTAATAAACTTTCCAAACTTAACCATTTGCTGGCAACCTCCTTTTGATACTTATTATCAAAAATGACTAGTAGTCATTTCTTAAGCTACCAGTAGTCTACCACAAAAATGACCAGCGGTCAATATTTTTTTGAAAAAAATTTACTTATTAAAAAATTCCCCCTATGGTCTTTTGCCACAGGGGGAGTTTTTATCCTCTCTATTCTGCCCCCAAAATACGTTTCGCATTTTCCACGCGCTCCGCGGTCGGGGGATCAATTCCTTCTAATTTGTAAGGGATTCCGAGATTTTTCCATTTAAACACGCCCAGCGTATGATAGGGAAGAACCTCTACCCGTTCTACCGTTTTCAACGTCTTAATAAAATCTGCAAGACATTGAAGATATTCATCGGTATCATTACGCTCCGGAACCAATACATGGCGAATCCACATCGGCTGCCCCATGTCGGACATCTGCCTTGCCATCTCCAGTATATTTTTCCCGGTTTTTCCCGTCAGAATCTTGTGCTGTTCTTCGTCAATGTGCTTGATGTCTAACATGACAAGATCCGTTACTTTCATCAGTTCTTTCCATTTTGAATAAAATGGTTCTTCTGTCGTAAAGGGATTTCCACTGGTATCCAGGGTCGTATGAATGCCCATTTCCTTTGCTTTTTGAAATAATTCCAATAAAAAGTCGATCTGTAATAACGGTTCTCCACCGCTCACAGTAATACCGCCCTCACTTCCCCAGTAAGGACGGTATCTGTTTGCAGTTTTTAATAATTGAGAAACCGTGTATTCTTTCCCTGCTTTGATGTCCCAAGTGTCCGGATTGTGGCAGAACTGACAACGCATGTTGCAGCCACTCAGAAAAATGATATACCGTACTCCTGGTCCATCCGCAGAACCGAAACTTTCCAAAGAATGGACATAACCAATTCTTTCTTCCACGGGTAAGCCTCCAATTATAATTTTTTAACTCTCTGCGAATTGCTCCGTTGCCGGTGCAACTCGGATATTACAACGTTTCATGGCAGGTTCTTGCGATAACGTCAAGCTGCTGCTCTCTTGTCAGGTCGATGAATTTTACAGCATAACCGGATACACGGATCGTAAAGTTTGCATACTCTTCTTTTTCCGGATGTTCCATTGCATCGATCAGTTTTTCCTTACCAAATACGTTGACATTCAAATGATGTGCTCCCTGATCAAAGTAACCATCCATTACCTGAACAAGGTTCTTCACGCGCTCTTCATGTGTATTTCCAAGTGCTCCCGGATTGATGGTCTGCGTATTAGAGATACCATCCAGTGCTTCTTCATAAGGAAGTTTTGCAACGGAGTTCAAGGAAGCAAGAAGACCATTCTGCTCTGCTCCGTATGCCGGGTTTGCACCAGGTGACAATGGCTCACCTGCTTTTCTTCCATCCGGAAGCGCACCGGTTGCTTTACCATAAACGACGTTGGATGTGATCGTAAGGATCGATGTCGTAGGCTCAGAATCACGGTAAGTATGGCAGTTGCGAAGTTTATCCATGAATGTACGGAGAAGCCATACAGCGATCTCATCAGCACGTGGATCATCGTTACCATAACGTGGGAAGTCTCCCTCTACTTTGTAATCTACAGCCAATCCATCTTCATCACGGATTACATTTACTTTTGCATATTTAATCGCAGAAAGGGAATCTACTACATGAGAGAATCCTGCAATACCTGTTGCGAAAGTACGTCTTACATCCGTATCGATCAATGCCATCTGGGATGCTTCATAATAATATTTATCGTGCATGTAGTGGATCATGTTCAATGTCTCTACATACGTCTGGGCAAGCCATGTCATCATCTTGTCGTATTTATCCATGACTTCATCATAGTCAAGTACATCGCTTGTGATCGGACGATATTCCGGTCCAACCTGTACTTTGTTTTTCTCATCGATACCACCGTTGATCGCGTAAAGGAGACATTTTGCAAGGTTTGCACGAGCTCCGAAGAACTGGATCTCTTTTCCTGTCTCTGTCGCAGATACACAGCAGCATACCGAATAATCATCGCCCCATACCGGACGCATTACATCATCATTTTCATACTGTACTGAACTTGTCTCAATGGAAATGTGAGATGCGTATTTCTTAAATGCCTCTGGCAAATGAGAAGAATACAACACTGTCAGGTTTGGCTCCGGAGATGGTCCCATGTTTTCCAATGTATGAAGGAAACGGAAACATGTCTTTGTTACCTGGGAGCGTCCGTCCATACCAATACCGGCAACGTCTACGGTAGCCCATACAGGGTCTCCGGAGAACAACTGGTTGTAAGACTCGATACGAGCGAATTTAACCATACGGAATTTCATTGTCATATGGTCAACCAGTTCCTGTGCCTCTACCTCTGTCAATGTTCCATTGGCAAGGTCTCTTTCAATGTAAATATCAAGGAATGTGGAAACACGTCCAACACTCATTGCGGCACCATTCTGTGTCTTGATGGCAGCAAGATATCCAAAATACAGCCACTGGAATGCTTCTTTTGCATCTTTCGCAGGTTCGGAAATATCATAACCATAAGAAGCAGCCATTTCTTTCATGCCTTTCAGACATTTAATCTGCTCTGCAATCTCTTCGCGGATACGATAGTCTTTACTGCGCATGCTGCGGCGTTCGCTTCCTGCAAAATCTTTCTCTTTCTCTTCAATCAGGGCATCGATACCATACAATGCCACACGGCGGTAGTCGCCGACGATACGTCCACGTCCGTAAGTATCCGGAAGTCCGGTCAAAATCTTATTGTGACGCATACGTTTCATCTCAGGTGTGTATACTTCAAATACCGCATCACTGTGTGTTTTGTGATACTTGGTAAAAATCTCATGCAATTTCGGATTTGGCTGATAACCATACATCGTGCAGGACTGCTCTGCCATACGGATACCACCATAAGGCATAAATGCACGTTTCAATGGCTTATCTGTCTGAAGACCAACTACTTTTTCCAAATCCTTTAAGTCTTCACTGATATATCCAGGGCCATAGGATGTCAAAGAGGAAACAACCTCTGTCTCCATGTCCAGAACGCCGCCTTTTTTTCTTTCTTCTTTCTGCAATTCCTGTAATTTGCCCCAAAGTTTATCGGTGGCTTCTGTTGGTCCTGCTAAAAAGGACTCATCTCCATCATAAGGTTTGTAGTTTTTTTGGATAAAGTCACGTACATCGATTCCTTCTTTCCAAAGTCTTCCGGAAAATCCTTCCCATTGTTTAAATTCTCTCATCATAGGCCTCCATAATATTTTCTTCTCAAAACATGTTTTCCGTAATAGTATTCAATATACCCAGTTATACACTATCCAATCATAAATTTGATCTCGGCCTCACATGCCACCTTGCCATCTACTGTGGCTACTGCTTTTCCAACGCCCATCGGACCTTTGCATTTGATGATCTCGGTCTCTAAGCGAAGGCGGTCCCCCGGCACTACCTGTTTGCGGAATTTTGCCTTATCGATACCACCAAAAAAGGCAAGTTTTCCTTTGTTTTCAGGCAGACTGAGAACGGCTACTGCACCTACCTGTGCCAGTGCTTCCACGATCAAAACCCCCGGCATAACCGGCTGCTGTGGAAAATGTCCCTGAAAAAACGGTTCATTGACAGTTACATTTTTGTATCCAACGGCTTTCACTCCCGGCTCCATCTCTTCAATGCAGTCTACGAGCAAAAATGGATAGCGATGCGGTATAATCTCTTTAATACCATTTACATCTAACAACATATTTTTTTGTCCTCCATATCTGTATAACATATTTTTTCATAACTTACAAGTGGGAATTCTATCCTAAAAGCGCAGGAAACTATCAATTCCATATCTTCCCGCGCTTTTTGAGATTTTTATTCATTAAAACTTTTAAAGATCAAAGATGCATTATGTCCACCAAATCCGAGAGAGTTACTGAGAACGGTGTTCACTTCCATATCAATTCCCTGGTCTTTGACGCAGTCAAGATCACATTCCGGATCCGGATCTGTCAAACCGGCATTGACATGTACATAATTGTCCATAATCGACTTGATACTTGCGATGGATTCTACACCACCGGCAGCACCAAGAAGGTGTCCTACCATAGATTTTGTAGAACTTACTTTACAATGATAAGCAGCCTCTTCGCCAAGAGCCAGTTTGATCGCTCTTGTCTCAAACATATCGTTCATATGTGTACTGGTACCATGTGCATTGATATAATCAATGTCTTCCGGTTTTACACCGGCATCTTTCATCGCGAATTCGATGGCTTTTGCTGCTCCGCTTCCATCTTCTGCCGGTGAAGTAATATGATAAGCATCGTTTGTCGCACCATATCCTACAATCTCTGCATAAATCTTTGCGCCACGTTTTTTCGCATGCTCCAATTCTTCCATAACAAGAATGCCGGCACCTTCACCCATAACAAAACCATTACGGTTGATATCAAATGGGATCGAAGCTTTCATCGGATCGGTTGACAATGACAATGCTGTCATACTGGTAAATCCTGCCACACCAAGCTCCGTGATCGCAGCTTCTGCACCACCGGCAACCATAACGTCCGCTTCGCCATACTGAATCGAACGGAATGCTTCCCCAATATTGTGATTTCCGGTTGCACATGCGGTTACGATGTTGATATTTTTTCCTTTTAATCCAAGCTGGATTGCTACATTTCCCGCGGCAATGTTTGAGATCAGCATCGGAATCATCAAAGGAGACACACGGTTTGGTCCCTTATCAAGCAGTTTCTTGTACTCACGTTCCATACACTGGAGACTTCCGATACCACATCCTACACTAACGCCGACCATAAACGGATCTTCTTTTTCCAGATCCAGTTCACTGTCTTCGAGTGCCTGTTTGGATGCCGCTACGGCAAACTGTGCAAAACGCTCCATACGGCGTGCCGACTTCGGATCCATAAATTCCTTTGGATCAAAATCTTTTACTTCCGCTGCCAGCTTTGCTTTATAATCTGTTGTATCGATCTGCGTGATCGGTCCGATTCCCACAACGCCTTTTTTAATGTTACTCCAAAATTCGTCCACGGTATTTCCAATCGGAGTGATAGCTCCCATTCCCGTGATGACTACTCTTCTACTCATGAAATAATCCTCCTAAAATAATTTTCGAACTTTTGTGTGATATCTGCGAATTGCTCCGCAGCAAGCACGATCAACTTTTGACCTTTTGACCCTGATATCACATTGCAATCCCACCATCGACACAAATCACCTGGCCTGTGATGTATTTGGCTTTATCCGATGCCAAAAAGACAACCGTTTCCGCAATGTCCTCTACTTCTCCAAAACGTCCCAATGGAATCGTCGCTACGGCTGCCTCTTTCACGGAATCCGAGAGAACATCTGTCATCTCTGTCGCTACAAATCCCGGTGCCACTGCATTTACCGTAATATTACGGGATGCCAGTTCTTTTGCTGCCGCCTTGGTAAGACCGATCACACCGGCTTTGGAAGCAGAATAGTTTGCCTGTCCCATATTTCCGATCACTCCCGAAACGGAAGCAATGTTGATAATACGTCCCTGTCTCTGTTTCATCATTGGACGGGTAACAAATTTCACTCCATGGAATGTTCCGGCAAGATTTGTCTGAATAACACTCTGGAACTCCTCTTCTGACATTTCCATGATCAAATTGTCCTTTGTAATTCCGGCATTGTTGACAAGAATGTCAATCTTACCATATTCTTTTACCACATTGGCAAAAAATTCCTTTGCTGCCTCAAAATCGCTAATATTACACTGAATCGCTGTGGCTTTCCCACCTGCTTCTTCAATCGTGCGAACCACTTCTTCTGCACGGTCTTTCGAACCATTGTAATTGACAACAACCATCGCGCCTTCTCTTGCCAGCGCAAGGGCGATACCACGTCCGATACCACGTCCGGCTCCGGTCACTACGGCAATCTTATTTTCTAATAACATAAGGTTTCCTTTCTTAACTAAGTGCTGCTACAACTGCTTCTAATTCTTCCATTGTACCGACGCTGTAAGTCGTCAATTCTTTTCCAATGGCTTTTCCTATCTTTTTATTAAAACCGGCAAGTGTTCTGCCAGGTCCCAATTCAATAAACGTATCCACGCCATCTGCCACCATCGTCTCTACCGACTGCTGCCAGCGCACGGAAGAGGATACCTGTTTCACAAGCAGCGGCTTGATCTCTTCTTTGTTTGTTATGTAGGAAGCATTTACATTTGCCACATAAGGAATCTGTGGTGCCTCAATTTCGATCGTATCCAAAACTTTTTCCAGTTTCTCTCCTGCTCCTTTTAACAGGTCAGAATGGAATGGGCCGCTTACATTGAGCATAACGGCACGTCTTGCGCCTGCCTCTTTACATTTTTCTGCTCCCTGCTCTACAGATTCTTTCTTTCCTGAAATAACGATCTGTCCCGGACAATTGTAATTGGCAACTTGAACCTGTGGAATATCCGCAATTGCTTTTTCAATTTCTGCACTTTCCAGTCCCATGATCGCAGCCATGCCGCCTACGCCGGCTGGAACTTCTTCCTGCATATAAATACCACGCTTGCGCACTGCTTTTGCTGCATCGATGTAATTCATCGAATTCGCAGCTACCAGAGCACAATATTCACCGAGGCTCAGTCCGGCTGCTACGTCCGGCTTAATCCCGCGGTCTTTCAACACTTCCATAATAGCTACGCTTGTCGTAAGCAGCGCAACCTGTGTATATTCTGTAATATTAATGTCGTCATTTTCCTCAAAGCACAATGCCTTCAAGTCCAGTTCGACAGCTTCACTTGCCTTATCAAAAATCTCTTTTGCAATCGGAGAAGTCTCATAAAACTCTTTTCCCATACCAACTTTCTGGGAACCTTGTCCCGGAAATACAAATGCAATCTTACTCATCTTTTCCTCCATTCCATGTAACGATGACAAAATAACACAACTTTAACACCAGGAGCCTTTTGCTGATGGTGTCAAAATAAGCCCATATTTTGAAATGGTGGCTGACAATTCTGTCCTCTGACAAAACTGGCAACCACACCATTCACATTTGTTAGTCACAATATTTCGGATGTAATTATT
>ULLX01048107.1_pt1 | contig 12539 bp, 10 predicted proteins | sample 1951501 | NCBI WGS metagenome assembly ULLX01 (sample SAMEA4835535, study PRJEB28245) | human gut metagenome | biome: gut microbiome; material: fecal sample | place: Denmark | collected 2008
TCAAACTGCTCCGCAATCTGCTTATATATGGGGACTCCGCTGTTTTGCAAAATCTTCATATGCGCCTCCTGTTATAACTGTTTATATGTTATATATACACTATGTACAGTAAAATGTCAATAGTTTTTTCAAAATTTGCTTAAAAAAATAATAAGCCCCTGCTTTTCCATTCGGGACCGCTTGCGCTTAGAGAACACTCGTAGCGGTACATGAGGGCAAACTACGCCCTCTATGTACCGACGGTGTTCTAAATCCCTCATAGGAAAAGCAGGGGCTTATTTTTTCTATATAGTAAAACTTTAAAAACATATTATATAAATTTGTAGGGCTGATTAGTGATAGTACGGGGATAGGGTCTAATAATTGACAGGAACTTGTTTTATTTATAATCGCAGACGGTTTTTCACGCAAAACTATGTCTTGGAAGCAGAGAATGCGTATTTTTTCAAGAAGATGTTGACACACCGTGCAGAACTGTCTGAAGATATTTCAAAAAGAGCTGTCACACGAAGTTATACGTGTGACAGCTCTTTTTGAAATATCAAGTTTTCTGCACGGCGTGTCGGATTAACTTCTTCGGGAAAAATGCCGCTTTCTCCTTCAAAGACATTCGTTTCTGCACAAAAAACCGTCTATGTTATTTCTCCTTCGCCAGCAATTCCATGATTTCATTGCTTCGCATAACAAATTCTGTCATTTCTTCCGGTTCAAGAGGTTTGTGGCTGATCATAGCAAGATCATACAGCTGTTTACAGAAAAGTTCTGTCTTGTCGCCGTCTTTGTGGCTTTCTACATATTGAACCAGTGGGTTTGCCACATTGAGGACAAGTGTCTCGCCGCCAAAATCGCCCATTGCGCCCATGCCGTTCATCGCATACATTTTCATCATATCCTGCATACGGCGGGTTTCTTCGGACATCGTGATCATCGAAGCAATCTTTTCATTTTTCATCTTCTCGACACGAACATCCAGTTTTTCTTTGCCAAGAGCCTTTTTGAAGATTTCCGTCAAAGCATCTTTCTTCTCCTTGATCTCTTCTTCGCTCATTTCTTCCACAAAATCTTCCGTTACCTGTGCATCGATACGCTGGAATTTGACATTATCGTCGCCCATCTCCAGAGAAGAGATAAATGGCTGGTCAATGTTGTGTGTCAATACAAAGGCATTTTTATTTTCCTCGCGGAACAGATTGATATACTGACTCTGCTGCTTTCTGTCTGTGACATAATAAATGACTGTTTTGGGCGGTTCCTGTGGTTCGGAATCTTTGTCTTCTTCACCCTTTTCAACCACTTCTGCTTCCGGAGCATCTACCGTCTCCAGATATTCTTTCATCGTCATATATTTGTCATCAAGATCTTTAAATAAGATATAATCTTTCATCTTACTCTTGAACTTCTCGTCTTTCAGGCAGCCATATTTGATAAACGGACTGATATCATCCCAGTATTTTTCGAAATTCTCACGGTCTGTCTTGCACATTCCGGTCAGCTTGTCTGCCACTTTCTTCGTGATATAATCTGCGATCTTAGCCACAAATCCATCGTTCTGCAACGCACTACGTGATACGTTCAACGGCAGATCCGGACAGTCAATAACACCTTTCAGAAGCATCAAAAATTCCGGAATCACTTCTTTAATATTGTCAGCGATAAACACCTGATTATTGTACAGTTTGATAACGCCCTCTGCGTTTTCGTATTCCAGATTTACTTTCGGGAAGTACAAAATACCTTTCAGGTTAAATGGATAGTCCATATTCAAATGAATCCAGAACAAAGGCTCTTTGTAATCTTGGAACACTTTGCGGTAGAATTCTTTATACTCTTCCTCCGTACATTCATTTGGATGCTTCGTCCAAAGAGGCTTCGTATCGCTGATGGAAACCGGCCGTTTCAAAATCTTCGTTTTCTTAACCGGTTCTTTCTTCTCCGCGTCTTCGCCCTCTTTTTCCTCTTTTGGCTCTTCCACGATTTCTTCGATAACCGTATCTTCTTCGGTCACTTCTTCACTTGGAATCGTCTCATACTGCGGTTCTGCATTTTCATTGGTAAGGAAAATCTCAACCGGCATAAAGGAACAATATTTATCCAGCACTTCACGTACGCGGTACTCATTGGAGAACTCATAGCTATCCTCATTCAAATGAAGAATGATCTCCGTTCCGACCGTGTCTTTGTCGCTGTCGCTCATCTCAAATTCGGTTCCGCACTCTGACTCCCAATGAATTGCCTGCTCGCCCTCCAGATAGGAACAAGTATTGATTTCCACGCGGTCAGCCACCATAAAGGCAGAATAAAAACCAAGTCCAAAATGTCCAATGATCTGGTCTTCACTCGATTTATCTTTGTATTTCTCAAGGAAATCCGTCGCTCCGGAAAATGCGATCTGGTTAATGTACTCTTTTACTTCATCTTCCGTCATACCAAGTCCATTGTCCACAAAACGGATCGTCTTGTCCTCCGCATTGACAAATACTTCCACTTTCTCTTTATAATCCTCCGGAAGGGATGTCTCCCCGATCATCTCCAGTTTTTTGAGTTTTGTAATGGCATCGCATCCATTGCTGACAAGTTCACGGATGAAAATGTCGTGATCCGAATACAACCATTTTTTAATAATCGGAAAAATATTATCAGAATTAATTGCTAAACTTCCTTGCTCTTTTTTCATTTCAAGTCACTCTCCTGTTATAAAATCTTGTAATAACTGAATCGTTACATTTACTATAGAAAGTATTGTAATACAGAAAAAATCAGATGTCAAGGATTTTTTAGCACTCGTTAAAGTTGAGTGCTAACAATTTCATGTTTTTTCAAAAATGCCCGGCAGTTTTCGTCCCAAAACGTCTCTGCATTGCGGTCCAGAGAAAATTCCGCCGGCGTATACGTAGACAGGCATGTCAGCGTTCCTGCTTCAAACTGAACCCGCAGCCCGCCGCAGTCTCCATTTGCACTATAATGAACAAACTGTATTTTCAAAAAATCCGGTGTCTGTTTGCCCTTGATCAGTTCAAAAACCACCGGGCGCAAAAGTTTCCACGGAATATATTCCAGTTCTTTATATTTTTCCGCATCTTCCGGCGAAAGCCAGTCATGCGACATCGTTCCTTTTATCGTTATCGGAACAATCGTGCGCATCTCCGCAACACTTACACAAAATTTGTCAAATGTTTCCTGAAGAAGCAATTGTGCCATAAACGGCTTTACCTCTTCAATCTGATACATTTTCATACGAATAACCTCTTTTTTGCATATTTTTTCTCAATTTGCCAATACTAATCGCGTGTCAATAAACACTTCATCAGGAAAGGAGAATACCATGAGAGCAAAAGAATCTACCTATCGTAATGTTGCACAAAACTGTAGTGCTTACTGCATTAAACACGACTGCAAATGTACAAACAAATCCGGAGACGAGGATGTTTCCTGTACTACCTGCAAGCATTTTTCCGATCAGGAATACTGCAAGCTGGATCTGTTTGACCCGATCGTTGCAGAGCACAACTTTTAAGCCTTTTCAGGTTTAACCGGATGCTTGTCCTGTCCGCGCATTTTGCTGCCGGCAGGACAGGTATCTACACATTCAAATACGGCGATACTTCTTGGCGCCATTTTATATTTCTTCTGCACAACATTTTCTTCATTTTCCCCACATTCCGTATCAACAATACATTTCCACTGCTTGTCCTTTTCGATGACAGGAAAGAAAAATGTGTGGCTTTCCCAGTGCAGGTTAAACATCATATAAACGGAATTTCCTTCATAGTATGTACCATAAAACAAAATCCCCAGATCTCTGCTGTAATAAGAAAAATCCGCTTCCCACGGCTCAATTCCATGCGCCGACACCGCCGGAGCACCGACTCCTTTTGTATCCATTCCTGTCATAACTTCCTGACGATGATACAAAATATGGCTTTTACGAAAAGTAATTAATTTCTGTACAAAATGAAAAAGTTCTTCATTTTTTTTCAATAAATTCCAGTTTAGCCACGTTGTGGCATTGTCCTGACAATACGCATTGTTATTTCCACGCTGTGTCTGTCCAAATTCATCCCCGGCAAGGAGCATTGGAGACGGTAGTCCGAGCAGAAGCATCACCAGTGCATTTTTTGTCTGTTTTTTCCGCATCTGAAGAACCGTTTTCTTACGGCTGGCACCTTCCTGACCGCAATTCCAGCTGTAATTATACTCGGTACCGTCCTGATTCTTTTCTCCATTTGCCTCATTATGTTTTACATCATAGGAAACCAGATCCCGAAGCGTAAATCCATTTTTCTGTGTGATATAATGAACTCTGGCACACGACTCATCGTCTTTGCAAAAAGCCTCATAAAATCCAGCCACCTGTCCCTCGTCACTTTTCAGGTAACGTCTGGCGATCGTCTGATATTCTTCATTAAAGACGGCAAAGGTTTTCTTTCCGGCTACTTTTTCCGGTGTTGCAAAACCTGCCCCCAGAATCTTTACCTGACGTAAAATCGGATCTTCGTGCAGCCATGTCTCCGAAACCACCGCCGTATTGATCAAGAATCCATCCACATGATACTCCGTCACATAATAGCGCAGGCAGCGAATCATAAACTGTGGGGAGCATTTGTCGAAATGCATATCTAAAAATACATTCATTCCCTTTTTATGCATCTTCTTGATCATCTCTTTGCACTCAAACACCGCATTGTCCGGATTCGACGCGTAAGATGCCTTTGGTGCGAAATAACACGCATCCCCCGAATATCCCCAGTAATTTATCTTGCCATTTTGTTTTTCCATTCTTTCATTGAAATCATATAATGGCAGAAAAATCACTGTGTTAATTCCTAATTTTTCCAGATATCCAAGTTTCTCACAAAATCCGGAAAAGGTTCCCGGTGCCTTCACTCCGGAACTATTATGTTTTGTAAATCCACGCAGATGACACTGATACAGGATCATATCCTCAAATGCGATCGTCTTCCGGTGTTCCCCGGACCAGTCAAATTCGGAAAAATCAAACTTTCCCCGCAGCCTGCCCTTATTTCCAAAACGGTTTCTTCCTTCGGATGCCCTCATATACGGATCCTGAAAAATCTGCTTTTCCGCTTCAAAAACATATTCACATCCCTGCAATTCCCCAACAATTCCCTCTCCGCAAAGACGCACTCCAAATAAATCCGGAGCCCCCGCCTCTTTTCTGGAAAACATTTTTATCCTCTTTAAAAGTTTTTGATCCCTATATAACAAAAGCCGGCATTCCTTGTGCTCTTTGCAAAAGAAAATCACTTCCACACTTGTCTTTTCTTCGGAAACCGTAACTCCTTCCGTCAACCCTTTCGCCGGTTTTATCTCAAACTGCTCTATCGCATTCTGTCTCATTCATCAAGCCATCCTTTACCATGTAATACTTCTATTATACATAACTATTATGAATCTAACAATATTATTTTTCAAAAACACTTGCAAAATCCCCATTTTTTAGTACAATAGGTAATTAGATAACGTTTTAAATGGAGGAAATTATGATTCAGGCAAATAATGTTACACTGCGCTTTGGAAAAAAGGCGCTCTTTGAAGAAGTAAATATAAAATTTACCGAAGGAAACTGCTACGGTATCATCGGTGCCAACGGTGCCGGAAAATCAACCTTTTTGAAGATTCTTTCCGGAGAACTGGAGCCGACTCAGGGCGATATCAGCATCACCCCGGGACAGCGTCTTTCCGTGCTGGAGCAGGATCACTTCAAATACGATGACTGTGTTGTCCTTGACACCGTTATCATGGGAAACCAGCGTCTTTATGACATCATGAAAGAAAAAGATGCCATTTACGCTAAAGAAGATTTTACTGAAGAAGACGGAATCCGTGCCAGCGAACTGGAAGGCGAATTTGCCACCATGAATGGCTGGGAAGCCGAATCGGATGCCGCTACTCTTTTGAACGGATTGAATATCGATACCGAACTTCACTATAAAAAAATGAGTGAACTTTCCGGAAGCGAAAAAGTCAAAGTGCTTTTGGCACGTGCCCTGTTTGGTAATCCGGATATTCTTCTTCTCGACGAGCCGACCAACCACCTGGATCTTGATGCGATCCGCTGGCTCGAAGAATTTTTGATCAATTTTGAAAATACGATCATTGTCGTTTCGCATGACCGTTACTTCTTAAATAAAGTATGTACACATACCGTTGACATTGACTATGCAAAAATGCAGCTTTATGCCGGAAACTACGATTTCTGGTATGAATCCAGCCAGTTGATGATCAAGCAGATGAAAGAAGCCAACAAAAAGAAGGAAGAAAAGATCAAAGAATTACAGGACTTTATCCAGCGATTCAGCGCCAATGCTTCCAAATCCAAGCAGGCGACTTCCCGAAAACGTGCTTTGGAAAAGATTGAACTTGATACGCTCCGTCCTTCCAGCCGTAAATACCCATACGTTGACTTCAAGCCAAACCGCGAGATTGGAAACGAGGTACTGACCGTAACCAACCTTTCCAAAACAATTGACGGCGAAAAAGTCCTTGACAATGTTTCGTTTACCGTCGGACACGACGACAAAATTGCATTTGTCGGTTCGTATGGCATCGCTGCGACAACATTGTTCCAGATTCTTGCCGGAGAAATGGAACCGGATGAAGGCGATTACAAATGGGGAATCACCACAAGTCAGGCATATTTTCCAAAAGATAATACGAAGGACTTTGACAGCACCGATACGATCGTAGACTGGCTGATGCCGTATTCCCCGGAAAAAGATGCGACATATGTACGTGGTTTTCTTGGCCGTATGCTCTTTTCCGGAGACGATGGTCTGAAAAAGGTAAATGTCCTTTCCGGAGGAGAAAAAGTCCGCGTCATGCTCTCTAAAATGATGATGTTAGGCGCCAACTCCCTCATTCTGGATGAACCGACCAACCACCTTGACATGGAGTCGATCACTTCCGTCAATAACGGATTGATCAAATTCCCGGGTGTTGTTTTATTTACGTCCCAGGACCACCAGTTCATTCAGACGATTGCCAACCGTATCATTGAACTTACACCAAATGGTATGATTGACAAAGTAACTACTTACGACGAATATCTTGACAGCGACGAAATGGCTCGCAAACGTCAGGCTTTGAGCTAAATTTTGAAATATTTGACAAAACATCCGTTATCCCCTATAATGGATTGTAATACTTTTTTATGAAATGGAGTGATTTTTTTTGGGGCCCAGTGACGCGAAAAATATAATTATACTTATTGTGTTGCTATTGCTGTCCGCATTTTTTTCTTCTGCGGAAACCTCGCTGACTACTGTCAGCAAATTGAAAATGCGTGCTTTGGCAGAAGACAAAAACAAAGCAGCGAAACGTGTATTGAAACTGATTGAGAAACCTTCTAAAATGTTGAGTACGGTTTTGATCTGTAACAATATCGTGAACCTGTCGGCTTCCTCGATCTCGACATCCTATACCTTTTCGGTATGTACACGTCTTGGTCTGGAAGACAACATGAGTTTGGCTGCCGGTATCGCAACAGGTGTTTTGACCTTATTGATCTTAATTTTTGGTGAGATCACACCAAAAAACATGGCTACACTAAACGCCGAAAAGATGGCTTTGTCCTATAGTGGTGTGATTTTGTTTTTAACAAATCTTCTCACACCGATCATTTTCCTGTTAGATCGGGTAACACGCTTTATCCTGTTTATTTTGCGAATTGATCCCGATGGGAAGGCATCGCAGATTACAGAAGACGAACTTCGTACTTTTGTTGATGTCAGCCACGAAGAAGGTATTCTGGAAAGCGAAGAACGCCAAATGATCACAAATATTGTAGATTTTGGTGATTCGATTGCAAAGGATGTCATGATCTCACGTCTCGACATCTGCATGGTAGAAGTCAACACTTCTTATGACGACCTTCTTTCGGAATTTACGGAACATAAATTTGCACGTATGCCGGTTTACGACGACACGATTGACAATATCGTAGGTATTATCAATCTGAAGGATTTTGTCTTCTATAACGGTGACAAAGAAAAGTTCAACCTTCGTGACTTGATCCGCGAAGCTCATATCACTTATGAATACAAAAACGTATCCGAGCTTTTCATGGAAATGCGCCGTGATTCGATTCCTATGACTATTGTTTTGGATGAATATGGTGCACTTTCCGGTCTGATCACGATGGAAGATCTTCTTGAAGAAATCGTCGGCGAGATCCGCGACGAATACGACGAGGATGAAGAAGACGAGATCCAGCAGGTAACCGACAATGAATATATTGTTCTTGGATCCACCAGTTTGGATGACATTGAAGAACGAATCGGCCTTCCGCTGGAAGCCGAAGAATATGATTCGATCTCCGGTCATGTCATCAATCTTCTGGAACACTTTCCAAATCCCGGCGAACATGCCGAGGATGATTATGCGGTTTATACCGTATTGGAAAGCGAAAAAAATCGTATTGACAAAATTCATCTCCTTGTAAAACCTCAGCCAGATGAGGATGACAAGGATTAAAACGTTTCAAAAGGCTGTCTTCGGGCAGCCTTTGCTGCGTTTTCCGGTATTTCTTTTTCCCAGCTCTCATACACTTCTTGTTTGATTCCATCCCTTCCTTTCACAACCGCCACTTGAATCGGCATGGATGCGATTTCCACCTTTATTACCTTCGCGATCCCTTTTCTGCTCTTCTTCCCTTTTGGCGTTTTTTTTAACCTGCCTTTGCCTTTCTTTGGCCTAATTTTTACATTTCCCTTTGTTCCTTTTTCTATCTTCGTATCGCCATCCAATATCCCTTTCGCCGTCATTCCCTGACAGACATTTGCAGGGATCAGACAGACAAGCAGCAATTCTGCTGCCAATCGAAATTTCAAATCGCAACACCCCTTTTTATCCATATGTTACCTGCTTCATCGCCTGATGCAGCAATGCTACCGTCTCTTTTGCCGCCTGCATAAACGGATAATTGACATTATCTCTTGTGCAGTTTTGATTTCTCAGCAAAAAAGGAACCACTTTTCCTCTTGTCAATGCATCTGCAAAACGCGGGTTATGCGGTATCGTTCCCACTCTGCTCCCCGGCAGGTGATAACTTTGCACAATGGTACTTTTCGTAATGACAGATTCCTCACAATAATTTCCTATTACATAAAAAGCTTTTTTCTGAATATCCGAGAAATTTCGGAAGAAATGAGACAACAATTGAAAGTTCTGACACAGATTAACGACCACCAGGTCTGCTTCCTGCAAAATCTTTCTGGAACTCTCCAGATTGCCAGAAGACACGTCAACTATGACATTTCCAACATAGTGTTCCAATAAATCCAAAACACTTCCTGTCTGCCGGCTCAATCGATATTCCAGCAGATCCTGATTGATACCTCCCGTCGGTAAATATAGCACTCTTTGATCATAGACCGATAGACAAGTCCGATAAATCATATCTGCACTTATCCTCTCCTGTTCTATGTCGCAAAATGATAAAACTCTCCCGAGCCCATTTTCTACAAAATAGGATTGTTTTTCATGTAATACATCGTAGGAATTCTGATTAAGAAATGTACTGCCAAGATTATTCATGCTCGCATGATTCTCAAACAATACCATCCTGGACGGCTCACTCATAGCCGATAAGATACTAATACAAGAAAGATTTCCTGTAACACCTGCTTTCCCCGGCGAATTGCTCCAAAAAGCAATCTTCACCTTATCTAACCTCCTTTAAATTTTTTTGGTGGAATAAACACATGATACCACGCAAAATAAAAAAAGTAAATTGTCAATGCTTCACAAAAAACAATCTACTTTTTTATATGTTATTACATAAGTCCCCAGGGTCAAAAAGTGATGCCCTCCTCGTGCTTGCACGAAAGGACGGGCATTACCTTTTGACCCGCCCAAACATGAGAACGCAGCGGTTTTCCGCGTAGTTCGAATGTTTGCAGGATTGCGGGAGCTGCTTGCAACGCAGCGGTTTACAACTTTTCCTTCTTATCCCGGTGCCGTCTCTGCCGTATACTTACCACCGGACTCAATCCGACATACTTCTTGGTAAACATAAGCATACTGGCGTAAAAAAGCACAAACGCCGACATAATGACTTTATACACACGATTTACCCCGCCGTGGCCAACAAAGGTCAAAAATGTCATATATACTCTGGCAAGTGCTGTAATCCACCAGCAGAATAAAATTCTTGTATTTGTGGCGCGGTTTGCAAGGTCGTCCGTAACACCTACGGTACAATACAATATAAAATATTCCATCAAAAGTTCTGCCGCAGCATAACCAAAATACACAACCAAAATCCAAATAACCAGTTTCGGTCCCTGCTCAATAAAGCCGGTAAGCGGTAAAAGGATATTGAATACCATTGCAATCAGCGTAAATACAATACCTACAATAAACTCTTTGTTCCTTTTCACCAACATCAACGCACCGATCAGCAGGAGAAGACATCCAAGAGCATCCGGCAAGAGATCAATTTTTACATGATCTCCGAGAATATTTCCTGTTGTATACAATTGAATGGATGGACTTAATTCATGACTTCCCACTACTCCATCGACATGAAATGCCGGATACGCAATATCCAAAACATACCATTTATCAATTCCTGTCAGGATCAGTCCGATTGCAATTAATATCACTGCCATAATTTCATTACCTCTCATCTCTTCGTTTATTCCGCCAGTTCTTCCATCTCTCACCAGCTAATGTCTTTTCCACAATGCCGATACTCAAAAAGGCAAGTATCGTTCCAAGAATAATTCCACCTAAAATGTCCGTTGGATAATGTACATAAAAGTACAGGCGCGAAAACATCATAAGTACTGCCACTACCGCGGCTGCCATCCCCCATTTGCGGTTCCAATGCCAGATACCGATTGTCGCCGCCACAGAAGAAAATGTATGTCCGGACGGAAATGAATAATCATTGGGAATGCCAATGAGCATAATATATTCATGCGGTCGATGACAAGGTCTTGGTCTTGCAACGAGATTTTTTAATAAACCATTACCAAAGATCAGACAAAATAACAGAGACAGCAGTACGATGACACCATATTTTTTCTCTTTTACGAAAATCAGCATCAACAGACCTGCTATGATCCACAGAATACCCGCTTCTCCCAGTTTTGTTAGAATGGACAAAAAACCTGTCGCTGTATCATTTTGTATAGACTGGAACCAAGCCAGAATCATCTTATCAAATGTATCTATCAATTACAGATCCTCCGTATTTATTTTCAACGAAACCTTCCTGCCTGCTTTTTTTACCGTAAGTTTCACGATTCCGTTTTGTTTGACACGGATTCTTCCCTTGTTGGTAATTGATACGACTGCCGGATTGGAACTATTCCACATAACCGTCTGTCCTAGTCGTGCCGGCCACACCGTTGTCTTAAACCGGGTCACTCCATCCGTCTTCACTTTTCTTACCTTAATTTTCGCAATCTGCGCCAGCATATTTTTCACTTCATAACGGCACGTCTTTTTGTACAAACTTTCATAACTGAATAAAATATATCCATATGTTTTTTCACTTTTTCGTATTTTATTGATCTGATTTGCAATAATGGTTTTACTCTTGCGCCAACCACGATCGGAAGCATCCCGCATCCCGCCACGATACAGTGCCAGACCAATATACATCGGAATACCCGCTTTATTTAACCGTTTCCATTTAACAAAGCGGTTGTCAAACATACGAACCGTCTTTCCGCCTACACGATACGAATTGGACCAGTAAATCTGGGGTGCAATATAATCCAGATAACCAGGACCTTTCATCCAGGTTTTTACATCAGCCCCGAGCGACTCACAGTATTCTACGTTTCCGGCCGGACTTATGCCAAATAACAGATTCGGATTCTGAGCTTTGATCTTTCCATAAATCGTCTTTACCATTTTATTCACATTGGCTTTCTTCTGTTTATTGGAAAGCGACGCATATTTTTTATACTGTTTATGTCCACTGCCCGGATAAAAATAGTCATCAAAATGAATGCCATCTACCGGATAATTATCAATCACTTCCCGTACTGCAAGTGCGATTCGGCTGGTCGTTGATCTTTTTGCCGGATCATAAATCTTTTTCTGAGTGATCCGATAAGGATTCATCCATGCATGGAATTTCAAACCATATTTGTGGGCACTTTCCACCAAAATAGCCAAAGGATCATAATTTGGTGTTTTTTTACCCATGTAGGAACTAAATTTAAAATTTTCCGAAGGCCAAATGGCATCATCAAAAGCTCTTACATGGAAAAACACGGCATTACAGCCATTTTCCTTGATCCTTTTAAACAATTTATCTGCATTTTTCCGGAAAACTGCTTCGGATTTATTTTTCAACCCAGCCTTTTTATATTCATAAAAGGCAATCCATACTCCGCGGATTTCCTCTGTCACAGGCGCCGGCGTAATAACCGGGGTCGAAACCGGTGTCACCACAGGGGCTGCACTTACCAATGGGGAGACCGTCGGAACTGCCGTCGGTACTGCTGTCTCTACTGCTCCCGTCTCCGGACGAATCGTCGGAACTGTTGTTGCCGACGGGG
>ULLX01032902.1_pt1 | contig 12538 bp, 5 predicted proteins | sample 1951501 | NCBI WGS metagenome assembly ULLX01 (sample SAMEA4835535, study PRJEB28245) | human gut metagenome | biome: gut microbiome; material: fecal sample | place: Denmark | collected 2008
GAAAGATGGAAGAGAAGGCTCTTGAGGCGGATGACTACAGACTTAATCCTACAGCTCCTACCATAACTCTTATGGTTGAAAATGATGAGCCTGTTTCAGGCACAATGAAGATAAAACAGACTCTTGCAAGAAATAAGGCTAAAAGAGAAGAAAAGAAAGAAAAGAAGAAGCTTGCCAAGGCGGAGGCTGAAAGTAATGTTCAGAATACAGAGGGGGAGAATTCAGAGACTGCATCCGAGAAGCATGAGAAGAGGGGCTTTTTTAAGCGGAGAATGTCGAAGCAGGAAGAGGAAGAGATCATGGAGGCTCTTGCAGGAATAAAGGAGAGCAATGATGATAACACCACACTTCTTAATAAAATAATGGATGAGGAAGCAGCTCAGACAGAGAATAACGAGGCTGGCGAAGATACCGGAAAGACCGAGGAGAAACCTGAAACACCGCAGATTACGGAGGTTGAGGTCGCAGAAAAAACTGGAGATCCGAAGGAGATTGAGACATCGGAAGAGCCTAAGGTTTCAGAGGCGGGTGAGCCCGGAGAAACAGGCAAGGCTGCGGAAACTGATAAGACTGATTCGGATGAAACAGAACAGCCTGTTGAGATTCAGAAGGCTGAAGCTCAGGCTGTTGACAGCAGTGAAGAAAATACCGATACAGCACAGACGGAAGCGCAGGACGCTATCAGTGAGAAAAACACGGATACAGTGCAGGCTGAAGCAAAGGGCGCTGACATTGATGAAGACACTGAAGTTGGTGCATCTGAGGCTGATAGGGTGGCGGCAGCTCCGATACGCAAGTCTATAGTTCTTGAGAGCGTAAAGATAAAGCCGGATATAAGTGATATTAAGATAACAACTATGTCCGGTGATGATTATACATCAGATGGTTTTGATCCGATGTTTGATGAAACCGATCTTGATCAGATAAACAGCATTATAGAAAGCGAAATCAATGGAGACAGAGATTCTCTTGCATATAATGATGTTGTACGGGAAGTTGAACAGCAGGAAATGGAGAGAAAGCGTAAGCGAGATGAGCGTGTAAGCTCAGATATGGGACTTGATAAGGATAGAGATTCCATGATATCAAACATGGAGCTTACAGAAGATAGTATGAGCTACAAGGCGAATGCTTCGGATGACAGCTCTGACAGTAAGGCTGTATCTCCTGAATATGTAACAGATAATACAGAACTTTACGGTGTTGAAGCTACAGCGGAGGGCAGTGAGACACACACTGCTGATGTTGAAGGAAGGATCGATTCAGAGACTGTAACGGATAAAGATAATATAGACAGTAAAGAAAACACGGAAACAAATAATAAGAATAATGACTCTGATGATGAGGCGGAGAAATTTGATTTCATAAGTGTCGATGAAGACGAAGAAGTTTCATTTGCAGAGAATGCAGATGAAGATGACATGGTCACAATAGATCATTCGCAGATTGCTGACTCTATGGAAGAAGTAGAGATTGAAGATCTCTCAAAATCAGAGGATGTAAAGCTTGTAGATCTTATGGATACACTCACAGATGTCAGTGAGGTTTCGGTAGACATAGTCGAAGAAACTTCTGAACCTGAGACTTCTGAACCTGAGACTTCTGAACTTGAAATTTCTGAACCTGAGACTTCCGGGCTTGAGGTTGATGAAGAGAAAACGGAGTCTGAAGAAAGCAAGCAGTCGGAACAGCTTGAAACAGAGGTGATAGTGGAAGCTGAAACTGACCGGGAAAACACTCCGATAGTTGAGACTGAACCGGGAACAGAAACTTTTGAGTCTGTGGCTGAAACAGAAGCTGAGGAGACTACAACAGAGGGCAAAACAGAAGAAGTAACAGAGGAGACTGAAGTCAAGCCGGTTGAAACAACAGAGACCGAAACGATAGAAATGACAGAAGCTGAAACAGAAGAAGCTGTTGAAGCTGAAACGGCAATTGAAGTTGAGCCGGAGACGGTGACAGAGGCGGAAGGTGATATTGAACCGGAGACGGTAGCAGAAGCTGCACCTGAGGCTGAGCCGGAGGAGATAACAACTCCTGATGAACTGGATCAGATGTTAAGGGAGATTGAAATGATCTCCAGAGAGAATGAGAAGATAGTCAAGGAGTATGAAGATACTGCAAGGGCAGAAGAAGCGCAGCCGGTAGAGGAAGAAGAACCGGAACCGGTAAAATATGGTTTCCAGTCAGATAAGCTTGTAGGTGACGAAGGCTATGAATTTCCGATATTCAGATCAGAACTGTTCCCTGAGTATAACAGTGATGATAAGATTGGCGGCAACAAAGTATTTAATCCTGATGACATCAAACTTGAAAATCAGGAGAAAATAGATGAACATCTTGCAAAGGAGGAGGCACTTCTTAAAGAGACTGATGAGCTGCTTGCACGGCTTGGAATCGAATTGGGAACCAAGTATTATTCTGGCTCGGATTATTTTACCAAGGAACAGTTCGAAGAAGATCATGAGGCAGTAAAGAGGATGGATGCCAGTATTAATCAAAAACAAGATAAAAAAACAAAGGAAGATAATTCAAGATTCAAATTAAGATGATTATTAAATATAATTCTGCATACTTGACTTGAATGTATTAATGGAAGGAGGCGAACAAATTGGCTATGGATCAAACGGAGGCAATGATTGCTGCAATTAAAGCCCAGCTTGAAAAAGAAAGAGCTGCTGAAGCCGTAAAACAGAAGCGCCTTGAGGAAGAAGAGGCACTTAAAAATGGGGGAAAGAAAAAAGTCGACGACGGTGGCAAAAAGAGCCAATACAAGACATTATCTGCTGAAGAGTTAGCTCGTATCGAGGAGAAGAAACGGCGTAAGAAACTTGAAGCCATGGGACTTAACCCGGACGAGATTTTTGCTAAAGAAAAAGCAGAGAAAGAGGCTGAGGAGGCTGCTATACTACAACCGAAGGCCGATGAGAAAGGTGTCAAAGAAAAGAGTGAAGAGAAGCCAGGCGGAGGCCTTGGAGGCCTTGGTGGACTTGGTGGGGGCCTGGGCGGTCCGAGCCTTAGCCTTAATCTTGGAGGTATTGCCGGTGATGATGATGATGATGCACCTACCCTTGGCGGGGGGGTTGGCAGCTCCGGAGGTCTTGGCAGCGGCTTAGGCGGAAGTCTTGGAGGTCTCGGTGATAAGGAAGAGAAGTCAAAGAATAAGCCGTCTCTTGGAATAGATACAGATGTCAAGAAATCTGAAGATAAAGCTGGTAAATCCAAGAAGAATATGTCTGTATCCGGTGGCGTTAAGTCTGACATGAAGGCTGAGAAAGAAACCTTCTCAGAGGACACAGAGGCAGTTATTGCTGATGATGATACAGAGTGGATTGCAGGTAAGAATGTCAAGGTTAAAGAGGTTAAGACTCCAAAGGGTAATGATGCAAACGGAGATCTGTTCAGTATTCTTCCGGACAGAGATGTAGCAGCAGGAAGTGATGTCAATTCAATGTATGACATTGATGATGATGACGAAGATGAAGATTTCCTTGGAGCAGGCATAAAGAATCTTTCTAACATTGATGAGACAAGTGAAGAAGAACTTGCCAGAAAGAAAGCTGAGGAAGAGGCTAAGAAGAAGGCTGAGGAAGAAGCTAAGAAGAAAGCTGAAGAAGAGGCCAAGAGAAAGGCAGAAGAGGAAGCTAAGAGAAAGAAAGCCGAGGAAGAGCGTAAGAAGATTGCTGCCGAAAAGGCTAAGGCTGAAAAGGAAGCCAAGAAGAAGCAGGCAATCGATAATGCAAAGAACAGGGCTGAGGAAGCTAAGAAGGTTGCCGAGACAGCCAGGAAGACTATAGATGAGGCCGAGAAGGCTGAGGTAGAGCTTACAAAGCAGATTGAAGAGTATGCTAAGAAACGTGAAAATTACGATCTTAAGCTCAAGTCTGACGCTGATGCTAAGGCCAAGGCAAACTCAGAGCTTCTTGAGAAGGAAGAGGCTAAACTTAACAGTGATGTTGAGGCACTTAAAAAGCAGATTGACGAGAACAAGAAGACTGCCAAGGAAGAGTCAGATAAAATCTTAAGCGGAATTAACACAGAGGAGATCAAGAATAAGATTATCAGCAACGCCCAGGCTGCTGCTGATGAAGCTATAAAGAAGCTTGCGGATAACAAGAAGGCAAACATTGATAAGTATGAAGCCGGTTACGCTGAGGCTGTCAAGAAGTTCGAGGCGGATGCCAAGAGTATCGAGGATACCAAAAATAGTGCTATTGCGGCTGCCAAGAAGAAGAAAGCTGATGCAGAAGCATCCGCTGATAAATTAGTGAAGGAAGCTGCGGGCGATAAGGAACGGGCAGGCGTTATCTTCAGTGATTCCAAGAAGGCTGAAGAGGAAGCTTCAAATAATCTGAAGAATACTTCTGACATGGAAGCAGAGTCAAGCAAGAAGCTTGATAAGCTCACAAACAGCCATAAGGGCATCCTTAACAGAGAAAGTGAGGCTCATAAGAAGGAGTCCGCAGCGGCTAAGGCATGTTCAGACGCCGAGAAAGCATTAGAGACAGCTAAAAAGGAAGAAGATAGGATCAAGAAGCTTCTTGATGAAGCTATCAAGAAGAAAGAAGCAGCAGACGCTAAGATCAAGACAGTTACCGCTGATCTCGAAAAGGCAAAGGCTGAGATCAAGACAATCAGTGATGAGAAGGCTGCTTCTGACAAGGAAATCGCCGAGGTTAAGAAGGATGTTGAGTCCTTTAAGAAGGCAAAAGCTGAGGCACAGGAAGCCCTTGACGCAGCCAAGAAGTCTCTTGTTGAGGCTGAGGATCTTCTTTCAAAGGCTCAGGATATTGAAGAGCAGGCCGAACAGATCGTTGAAGAAGCAAAAATTACAGAAGAGGTTGAGCTTAAGAATGCAGAGGCCGTTGCCAAGGAAGCTAAGGATAAGCTTGAGGCAGATAAGAAGGAAAGTGAGAAGAAGCGAGAGGAGTATCTTGCTTCGGAGGAAGAGAGTTACGCTACTGCAGAGTCAGCAGAGCTTACAAAGGTTAAGACTGCAGCACTTAAGGCTGACAAGGAAGCTGCCGATGCTAAGGCGAAGGCAGAGGCTGATGCCAAGAAGCTGTTAAGCGACGCAGATAAGAAGGAAAGTGAACTTAAGAAGAAGATATCTGATCTCAGAACAGAGCAGGCAGAGAGAGTTGTTGCCCGTAAGCAAACCGCCAAGGAAGAGAAAGAGGCAGTTGAGGCTAAGAGAAGCAAGGATCTTGAGACTATCATAAAGGCTGAGACAGAGGTGAAGAATACTCTTGAGGATCACAGAAATAAAGCAAGTGCAGCAAAGGCTGTTCTTGAAAAAGCTATAAAGAGAGAAGAAGAGGCTCGTAAGGAAGCTGAACTTCTTGAACAGGGTAAGGAAGAAGAGGCTGCTAAGCTTGCGTCGGAGGCAGAGGCTGCTGATGGAGTACAGGTTGAAGAGCAGGATACATCATCTATCGATGAGAAGCGTAAGGCACTTCCTAAGGAAGCCAAGTATCTGTATAAGTATCTCAGCGTAAATCCTGCAGGCGGACAGATAGTAAATATCCTCCAGACAATAAAGATGGATTCAAACAGAACAAAGAATCTTGTGGTTCTTGGTCTTCACGGATTCGGCCTTGCGAATATCGGAGAAGATTTTGCAAGAACATATCTTGATCTTGGATGGTGCAAGAATGCTGCAAAGGCTAAGATCAGTGCGAAGGGTATCAACTCAGCAAGCAAGGATAAGCTTACAGGTGCTATGAATAAGCTTAAGGGCGGATGTCTCATAATCGAGAATGCCGGTCTTGTAAGACCTGATAAGTTTAAGGAGATCATAGAGTTATGCGCACCTGAAAAGAGTGATGTTAAGATAATCCTTACAGGTGAGAAGGTGGCTCTTTCAAATATGCTTGCAGATAATATGAGTCAGGCAAGACACTTTAATAACAGAGTTTACTTTGATCAGATTCAGGAAGCAAACATGGTTGATATTGCCAAGGGATACATGAGTGAGAAGGGATATAAGCCTGAGAGCGGCATGAGTGGAACTATTAAGAACCTGCTTATGTCTATGGAAACAGGAAATATCGACAGACTTCTCAAGGCAGTAGATGATGGTATAGCAAGAGCAGAAGCCAGAGATCCGCTTTCAAAGAAGCTTTTAAAGGCAGATATCCAATAAAAATTTTATTGATATAATTTGTTGAAAATAATGGCATCTATGCTTATAATTGTATTATTATAGGCTAGATGCCATTTTTAGTTAAAGGGAGAAGATACCATGCCAACCATGGATATAGGAATAGATTTAGGAACATCAAATGTACTTGTGTATGTGAGGGGAAGGGGAATTGTCATAAACCAGCCTTCCGTAGTAGCGTATGATGTTTATTCGAAGAAGATACTGGCTATTGGAGCCAAGGCTAAGAAGATGATAGGTAAGGCCCCTGAGAATATAGAGGTTGTGAGGCCGCTTAAGAAGGGCGTTGTGTTCGACCTTACTATCACAGAGAGGATGTTAAAGGCATTTATCAAGACGGCTATGGAGAAACGTATAAGCGTAGGGAGACCCAAGGTGTGTGTGTGTGTGCCAAGTGGGATAACAGAGGTAGAGAGAAGAGCTGTTGAGGACGCAGTATACAGAACCGGAGCCAAGACTGTTTATGTTCTGGAAGAGCCGTTGGCAGCCGCTATAGGAACATCAATTGATATAAACAGTGCCAGAGGAAGTATGGTGGTCGATATCGGCGGAGGTACTACGGATATTGCAGTGGTATCCTTGGGAGGTACAGTGGAAAGCCAGTCCATAAAATGTGCCGGAGACGATTATAATGCTGCCATGATAAAGTATATAAGGAGGAAGTATAATCTTCTTATAGGTGAGCAGACAGCAGAGAATGCCAAGATTGCTATAGGATCAGTTTATGAAAGACCTGAGGAACTTACGTATACAGTTAAGGGAAGAGATCTTATAAGGGGGCTTCCTAAGGGGATTACCATAAATGCAAATGAGACTATAGAAGCCTTCAGTGAGCCTACCATGCAGATACTTAATGCCATACACGGAATACTGGAAGTGGCCCCTCCGGAGCTGGTTGCAGATATTTCGGTTTCGGGTATTACTCTTACCGGTGGCGGAAGTCTTATGTATGGAATGGACAAGCTCATAAAGGAAAAGACCGGAATTGATACCTATGTAAGTGACCGTGCTCTTGAGGCGGTAGTGCTTGGCGCAGGTATGGCTGAGGATATTCCTGAATACAGCAGAGGGACAGAATAATTTACTATGAAAGATTTTTTACCTGTAAATAGAGAAGACATGAATAAGAGGGGATGGGAACAGCCGGACTTCGTGTATGTCACGGGGGATGCGTATGTTGACCATCCTTCATTTGGTTCTGCCATCATAAGCAGAGTCTTGGAGGCTCATGGATATAAGGTCTGCATGATACCTCAGCCTGATTGGAAGAGGGATGACAGTATAGATGTGTTTGGCGAACCGAGACTTGGATTTCTGGTCTGTGGAGGAAATATGGACTCCATGGTCAATCACTACACTGTAAATAAAAAACACAGGAGTAGGGACGCATATTCTCCCGGAGGAGTTACGGGATTGCGTCCGGATTATGCCACGGTGGTATATTGTAATCTGATCAGGAGAACTTACAAGAACACTCCTATAATCATAGGTGGTATAGAGGCCAGCCTCAGAAGGCTTGCCCACTATGATTATTGGTCTGACAAGCTTAAACATTCTATCCTTATAGATTCCCAGGCAGATATCATATCCTATGGCATGGGCGAGAAAAGCATTGTTGAGATTGCAGACGCTCTTGACAGCGGCATTGATGTCAAGGATATATCATTTGTCCGGGGAACAGTTTATAAGACAAGGCATTTAGATGACGTATATGACTATAGGCTTCTGCCGTCGTATAATGAGCTTCAGGCCGACAGGATGAAGTACGCGGAAAGCTTTGGAATCCAGTATAAAAATACGGACCCGTTTGTGGCAAAAACTCTGGTTGAGGGGTACGGCAACAGGGGGTATGTGGTGCAGAACCCACCTGCCATGCCGTTGACTGAGATGGAAATGGATGATGTATACGATCTTCCTTACATGAATGACTATCATCCTATGTACAGGGAGAGTGGTGGTATACCTGCCATTTCCGAGGTTAAGTTCAGCCTTACCAGCAACAGAGGGTGCTTTGGAGGCTGCAGCTTCTGTGCCCTGACCTTCCATCAGGGAAGGATAGTGCAGACAAGAAGTCACGAGTCCATTATAAAAGAAGCTGTAAATATGACAAAAAATCCGGATTTTAAGGGATATATACATGATGTGGGAGGCCCTACGGCGAATTTCAGACACATGGCATGTAAGAAACAGGAGAAATACGGAGCCTGTCCGGAGAAACAATGTCTTTTCCCTAAACCGTGTAAAAATCTTGTGGTGGATCACAAGGATTATCTGGATCTTCTTGCCAAGCTAAGAAACATAGAGGGAGTGAAAAAGGTATTTGTACGTTCCGGTATAAGGTTTGACTATGTTATGGCAGACAAGGATGACAGGTTTTTAAAGGAGTTGTGCAGATATTATATAAGCGGCCAGCTTAGAGTGGCTCCGGAACATATAAGCGATAATGTGCTTAAGCTTATGGGTAAGCCGGAGAATTCTGTATATGAAGCATTTATAAATAAATACCGTAAGGTGAATAATCTGACGGGCAAGGAACAGTATCTTGTGCCTTATCTTATGTCATCACATCCGGGTTCCACCATGAAAGACGCTATTGCTTTGGCGGAGTATATAAGAGATATAGGTTACATGCCGGAACAGGTTCAGGATTTTTATCCTACGCCTTCAACTATATCTACATGTATGTATTATACAGGCGTGGATCCAAGAAATATGGAGAAGGTTTATGTGCCAAGAAATCCTCATGAAAAGGCCATGCAGAGAGCACTTATCCAGTACAGGAAGCCGGAAAACTATGATCTTGTAAAGGAAGCTCTTATAAAGGGGCACCGTGAAGATCTGATCGGATTTAGTGAAAAATGCCTCATAAGACCGAGGAAGCCTGCGTCGGATACGGATAAAAAATCCTATGCCGGCAGGAATGACAATGCCGTAAATGATAATGGAAGAATTGACAATAAACATAAAAGTAAAAGCGGCAGTAAAACCAATAATAAGAACGGCGCTCCGGATGGTAGAAAAGGTATCGGTAGAAATAAAAACAGACCGGATGACAAGAGAGGCACCGGTAAAAATAGTAACAAGACGGATAGAGGGAAACGTGCTGATAAAAATAATCCGGGAACAAAAAATAAACCCCGAGGGCAGCAAAGAAACACCGGTAAAGGCAGAAAATAAGTCGTTTTTATCATGACTTGTATTATTTTTAGAACAGACTAAAGGGGCAATTTATATTGCACCCTTTTTTCTTTTGTGATAGAATGAGTGCAGTCTATGTAGTTTAATGGAATATTTGTAAGGAATTTTAATGCTTTTTTTCAGAATATTTCACTGAACACATCTAAAATATTTCATGGAGGATAAAAGGATATGTCAAAGAAAATCGTTTTAGCTGGCGCATGCCGTACAGCTATCGGAACAATGGGTGGTGCACTCTCAACAACTCCAGCACCAGTATTAGGATCAATCGTAATCAAGGAAGCTTTAAAGAGAGCTGGAGTTCCAGCTGACAAGGTAGACCATGTATACATGGGCTGTGTAATCCAGGCTGGTCTCGGACAGAACGTTGCCCGTCAGGCTTCAATCAAGGCTGGTCTTCCGGTTGAGACAACAGCAGTTACAGTAAACGTTGTATGTGGTTCAGGTCTTAACTGTGTAAACATGGCTGCACAGATGATCGAAGCAGGCGATGCTGATATCGTTGTTGCAGGTGGTATGGAAAACATGTCAATGGCTCCATATGCAGTAATGCAGGGTCGTTACGGTTACAGAATGAATGATGGCAAGTTAGTAGATACAATGGTACATGATGCTCTCTGGGATGCATTCAATGATTACCACATGATCAAGACAGCTGACAATATCTGTGAGCAGTGGGGACTTACTCGTGAAGAGCTTGATGTATTTGCAGCTAACAGCCAGGCTAAGGCAGTTGCAGCTCAGGAATCTGGTGCATTTGACGCTGAGATCGTTCCTGTAGAGATCAAGAAGAAGAAAGAAACAGTTGTATTCGCTAAGGATGAGGGCCCAAGACCTGGAACAACTCCAGAGACACTTGCAAGACTCAGAACTATCAATCCTAACGGATTTGTTACAGCAGGTAACGCTTCAGGTATCAATGATGGTGCTGCAGCTATCGTTGTAATGAGCGAAGAGAAGGCTAAGGAACTTGGTGTTAAGCCAATGGCTACATGGGTAGCCGGTGCACTTGGCGGTGTTGATCCTTCAATCATGGGTATCGGACCTGTTGCATCAACAAAGAAGGTTATGGCTAAGACAGGTCTTAAGATCGAAGACTTCGATATCATCGAGGCAAATGAGGCATTTGCAGCTCAGTCAGTAGCAGTTGGTAAGGATCTTGGAATCGACGTTGAGAAGCAGCTTAATCCAAACGGTGGTGCTATCGCACTTGGACATCCGGTTGGAGCTTCAGGATGCCGTATCCTTGTTACACTTCTCCATGAGATGCAGGCAAAGGGTGCTAAGACAGGTCTTGCTACACTTTGTATCGGTGGTGGAATGGGTTGCTCAACAGTCGTTAAGATTGAGGACTAATTATATATAATAAATCAGTTATATAAAGGAGATACCTAATGGAATTCGTTACATACGAGCAGGAAGGTTACGTTGGAATCGTAACAATTAATCGTCCAAAGGCATTAAATGCACTTAACAGTGCAGTTCTTGAAGAACTCGAAGCTACATTTAAGGCTGTAGATTTAGAGGCAACAAGATGTCTTATTCTTACAGGTGCAGGCGACAAGTCATTTGTTGCAGGCGCAGATATAGGAGAGATGTCAACTCTTACAAAGGCAGAAGGTGAAGCCTTTGGTAAGAAGGGTAATGACGTGTTCAGAATGATCGAGACATTCCCAATCCCTGTTATTGCAGCTGTTAATGGATTTGCTCTCGGTGGTGGATGCGAGATATCAATGAGCTGTGATATCAGACTTTGCTCTGACAATGCAGTATTCGGTCAACCTGAGGTTGGTCTCGGTATCACACCTGGATTTGGCGGAACACAGAGACTTGCAAGACTTGTGGGCGCTGGTATGGCTAAGCAGCTTATCTATACAGCAAGAAACATCAAGGCTGCAGATGCTTACAGAATAGGTCTTGTAAATGACGTATTCAAGGCAACAGTAGATGAAGAGGGTAATGTTACAGCAACAGCACAGGAGAATCTTCTTGCAGGAGCAAAGAAGATGGCTGCTGGTATTGCTGCAAACGCACCTATCGCAGTTCGTAACTGCAAGAAGGCAATAAATGATGGTCTTCAGGTTAATATTGATGAGGCTATCGTTATTGAGGAGAAGCTTTTTGGCGACTGTTTCGAGACAGAGGATCAGAAGGCAGGCATGGGCAACTTCCTTGCACCTAAGGATAAGAAAGTTAAGGTTGTTCCATTCCAGAACAAATAAGATGTGCAGTTAAACTGTATATTTTATCATTAAGATATTATCACTTTCAGGATGGTCCCAACAAACCATCCTAAAAGTGTGATATAAAAGAAAATGGCTGTATAAACGAAACGTATATGAATTTTTACGGTACATTTTCAAAAAAATCATTTAGGAGGAATTGTAAAATGAAGGTTGGCGTAATTGGCGCAGGCACCATGGGACAGGGCATTGCTAAGGCATTTGCTATGGTTGACGGATATGAAGTTGCACTCTGCGATATCAAGCAGGAGTGGGCAGAAGGCGGTAAGGATAAGATCGCCAAGGGCTATGCAAGACTTGTTGAAAAAGGAAAGATGACACAGGAGAAGGTTGATGCAATCCTTAACAGCATTACTCCTGGTCTCAAGGAAGACCTTTGTGCAGATTGTGACCTTATCGTTGAGGCTGCTTTCGAGAACATGGAAGTTAAGAAGACAACATTCTCAGAGCTTGACAAGATCTGCAAGCCAGAGTGTATCTTTGCTTCAAACACATCAAGCCTTTCAATCACAGAGATTGGAAATGGTCTTACACGTCCAATGATCGGTATGCATTTCTTTAACCCGGCAGATCGTATGAAGCTTGTTGAGGTTATTGCAGGTGTTAATACTCCACAGGAGACAGTTGATACAATCGTTAAGATCGCAGAAGAGATCGGTAAGACTCCGGTACAGGTAAATGAGGCTGCTGGTTTCGTTGTAAATCGTATCCTTATCCCAATGATCAACGAAGCTGCTTTCATCAAGATGGAAGGTGTTTCAGATATCGCCGGTATCGATGCTGCTATGAAGCTTGGTGCAAATCATCCAATGGGACCACTTGAGTTAGGTGATTTTGTTGGTCTTGATATCTGCCTTGCAATTATGGATGTTCTCTACAATGAGACAGGCGACAGCAAGTATCGTGCATGCCCACTTCTCCGTAAGATGGTTCG
>ULLX01008192.1_pt1 | contig 12473 bp, 8 predicted proteins | sample 1951501 | NCBI WGS metagenome assembly ULLX01 (sample SAMEA4835535, study PRJEB28245) | human gut metagenome | biome: gut microbiome; material: fecal sample | place: Denmark | collected 2008
TTCCCTAGTATATATTACTAACTGTTATATTTACTAACTGAAAAGAAATATATAAATAACTATAAAATCGTACAAGTGAAATAATTATTAATTTATGCTAGATTGAAAGAAAAAGAAAGGGAGATGATGGAGATGAAAAAAATTATTGTTTTAGTGATTAGTTTTATGTTTTTAGTTGGTGGATTTGGTAGTAAAAAGATTTTGGAAAAGAAAATCTCAAATGACGAAGTTGATGATTTAAAAATAGTTGAGGTTTTAGAAAATAAAGAATTGAGTGATGAAGTTTCAGCAGAAAAACAAGTACAAGATGAAATTGTAATTGATAGTTCAACAAGTGAAATTAAAGCAGAAGAAGTAAAAACTGAAAATGTAGAAGAAACAAAAAAGACTACAAATAGTTCTAAAAATAATACTTCAAATACTAATAATCAAAGTCAATCAACTAGCAATTCAATATCTCAACAAAATAAAACACAACCTGCTCAAAATAACCAACCAGTAGAACAACCAAAGCAAGAAACTAAACCACAAGAAACACCAAAAGAACAACCACAAAAAAATACAATATCTACAACATTTTATGATTCAATTACACACGGAAGAAAAGAGTTTAAATCTGAATCTGAGGCAATAGCACGAGGAGATAGAATTGTGGATAATGAACTTAATTATGTTTTAGATTGGAATGAGGCACATCCAAATAATCAAATACAACCAACAATAAATTATTATAGAATTTATCCATCTGCAATAGATGAAAATGGTCAGTATTGGTATTATTTGCATTTCTTCACTACAAGTGGTGAGGGACAAGATGATGTATTAAAATCAAAATTTTAATGGCTCTTAATTTAGAGTCATTTTTTTTAGGAGGTAAAAAATTGATAAAAACAATATTAATTATTTTAGCACTGCTATTCGTTGGAATGTCAGTGCTTTTTTGCTACTCTGCTTGTGTCATTTCTGGCAGATGTAGTAGAGAGGAGGAAAGAAGAAATGATAGGGAAAAAATTAGGTAAATATTTATTAGTTGCCGTTGGTATAGTATCAAGTCTTGCATTTGCTGCACCATCAGTTCACGCTGCAAGTTTAGATATGAATTATTCTGATTATTGGTATTATAGAACAAAGGCAGATGGTAGTGATCTTCATTCTTGGCATTATACTTTATACGAAGTAGATGGACAAGTTGCATATTGTATTGAGCCAGGAATACCAGAAGGTACGGTTTATAATCAAGGAACTTGGGAACAAACAGGTTTATCAAATGATATTAAAGAAAGAATATTATTAACTGGATATTATGGATACACTTATCCAGGACATCAAACTTTGAAATATAGAGCAGCAACACAAGGACTTATTTGGGATACAATAGTTGGTAGTGGGGCTCATACAACTTTCTGGACAGAAAGATATGCAAAAGGAACTCAATTTAATGTTGACGCAGAACAAAATGAAATAAATAATTTAATTGCACATCATTATGATAGACCATCATTTAATGGTGGAGTTTATACAGCACAAGTTGGAGAAACAATAACTCTAACTGATACAAATGGAGTATTATCTAACTACAATGTTTCAGTAAGTGGAGCAAATTACAATGTTAATGGTAATACTTTAACAATTACACCAACATCAAGTGGAGCAATAACTTTAAATCTAACAAAAAACACACCATACGATACTGGATATAAATTATTTGTAGGAGATGGTATTCAAAATATGTTAGTACCAGGAACAATAGATCCAGTAAGAGCAGCAGTAAGAGTAAATGCTTATTATGGAGAAGTTGAAATCAATAAATCAGATGTTGAAACTAAAACTGCACAAGGACAAGCAACTTTAAAAGGTGCTAAATATGGTGTATATGAAAGTTCAACAGGCAAATTAATAACTACTATTACAACAGATGAAAATGGATATGGTAAGAGTGAAAAAGTATTAACTTATCAAAATTATTATATTCAAGAAATAAGTCCAAGTAATGGATATTTATTAGATAATAATAGATATGATATTGATATGAAAGGTAAAGAAAAAGAAACAAAAAATGTTACTGAAAAAGTAGTAAAAAATTATATTAGTATATTAAAACAATACGACTATGTAGATGGTAAAACAACTTTCTTAAATGCAGAGCCAAATGTTAAATTTGAAATCTATTATCCAGATGGAAGATTATTTGATACTATTACAACAGATAAAAACGGATATGCAACAAAGAATATTCCTTTTGGAGTTTGGAAGTTCCATCAAGTAAACTCAACAGCAGGATATGAAAAAATATATGATTTCTATATCACAGTTGATTATGATAGTGAACAAGAACAATATTATAATATTTTAAATAATGCTTTAAGTGCATATTTACAAGTATTCAAAGTTGATTCTGAAACAGGAAAAACAATAGCATTAGCAGATACAACTTTCAAAATATTAAATACAGATACAAATCAATATGTTTCTCAATATGTTGGTGGTAAAGTATATTCTGAATTTAAAACTGATGAAAATGGTAGATTTATAACTTATTTAAGATTAGAAGCAGGAAATTATAAATTAATTGAAGTATCTAGTCCAAAAGGTTATTTAATTAACTCTGATGGAGTAAAATTTACTATTGGAGATGATACTCACTATAATTACACAACTTATGGAGCATTCGTAACAATGTATTTTTCTAATAGACCGATAAAAGGGCAAATTGAAATATACAAAAGTGGAGAATTATTTAATATAAAAGATAATTCATTCAATTATGATGGTAAAAAATCATTAAAAGGTATTGTTTATAATATTTATGCAGAAGAAGATATTAAATCAGCAGATGGACAATATTTATATTTCAATAAAGGCGATTATGTTGGTAAAATGACTACTAATGAAAAAGGTTATGCAATAAGTGAAGAACTACCACTTGGAAAATATTATGTTGTTGAAGTTGAAACAAATAAAGATTATGTTTTAGATACAACAAAATATCATATTAACTTAACTGAAAAGGATAACAAAACACCAGTAGTTTATAATTCATTAGAATTAACTAATATTCTTAAAAAGGGAACTCTTGAATTTACTAAAACAGATTTAGTAAATGGAGAAGTTATTCCAAATACAATAATTGAAGTATATACAATAGATGATGAACTAATATTCACAGGAAAAACTGATGAAAATGGTAAAGTTATTATTGATAACTTAAAAATTGGTAAATACTATATTTTAGAAAAAGAAGCAGCAACAGGATACTTAATTACTGATGAACAAGTTATTTTTGAAATTAAAGAAAATGGCGAAGTAGTAAAAGCAGAAATGAAAGATAAACCTATTACTGGAACATTAGTATTTTCTAAATTAGATGTATCTACAAGTGAGCCACTTCCTAATACTTTAATAGAAATTTATAATGCTGAAACAGATGAACTAATTTATAGTGGAAGAACAGATGAAAATGGCGAAATTACTATTGAAGAATTACGCTATGGCAAATACTATATCTTAGAAAAAGAGGCACCTGAAGGATACACTTTAAATGAAGAAAAAATGTATTTTGAAATCCTTGAAGATGGAGAAATTGTAAAATGTACAATGGTAGATGAAAAGATAGTTATTGAAGTACCTAATACAGGTGTTGAAGATTATCACATTATTGAAGTTGTAAGTTCATTATTAGTATTAAGTGGAATAGGAGTTATTGTATATGTTATTAAAAAGAAAAGAAAATAAGAAAACGAAAGTTAACAAATTTAATATTAAAGATAAAAGGAGTCAACTAATTATAGTTGGCTCTTTACTCATTATTGGAGGGTTAAGTCTTGTAGGTGGTAAGTATTTATATAATTATTTACAAAACAGACAAGAAGATAATATGATACAAAATTTTTATGAAATCCAAGAACAAATAGATGATACAAATGAAGATACACCAACTGAAAGTAATGAAGTTCAAGAAGAAAAGAAAGAAATATCTGTATCAAACGAAGAATATATTGCAGTTATAAAAATACCTAAAATAGGATTAGAAAAAGGACTATTTAAAAAAGGTAGTTATAACAACAATGTAAATAAAAATATACAAATATTAGATGATTCAAGTTATCCAGATGAAGAAAATGGAAACTTTATTTTAGCAGGTCATAGTGGAAGTGGTAGAGTAGCATATTTTAAAAATCTACACAAATTAGAAAGAGATGATCAAGTAAGTGTTTTTTATAATGGTGCAGAGTATAAATACAAAGTAGTAAATATGTATGATATTGAAAAGACTGGAACTGCTAATATTATTAGAAACGCAAATAAAAGCACACTAACATTAGTTACTTGCAGACACAATACAAATAAACAAATCATTATTATTTGTGAATTGGTAGAAAAAGCATAGGAGGTATTAAATTGGAAGAAAAATATAATTTAAGTAATATGAGTAAAGCATTTGAAAAGTTATTTAATGCAGGATTTAATACAAGTAAAAAAATAGCAACTCTTGATATAAAAGAAGTTAGAAAAATACCTAATTTAACAATGTCAGATTTTTATATAATTTCTGATTTATGGGAATTAGTAAAAAAGAATAATAATAAGACTTCACAATTATTTATAGAGTTTTTAAGTGGATATAAAGAGAAAGGAAATTAAAAATGAAAAAATTTGAAATTAATGTAGATATAAACGGTACTTTTACTTTTGAAGTAGAAGCCAAAAATAGAAAAGAGGCTCAACAAAAAGTTGATGATATTTTAGGTAATGACTCTGTGAAAGAAGCATTAGAAAAATATAGAAATAATATAACTCTAAATACAAGAGTTAAAGAAGATAAGGTAATGGAAAGGTAGGTAATATTTATGGCATATAATAGTAAAACTCCACCAGTAAAATTAACAGTAACGGTGGATACTTATAATTCGTTGATAGATTTTATAGTAAAAATAGAAAGTGAAAATGATGGAGTTGTTAAAGAAAAAGCAACAGCATTAAAAGATAAATTATTAAGATATTCTATTCCTGTAATTGGAGAAGATGGAGAGTATTCAGTTGAAATGAGATTCTTCCCAAAAGAAGCAGGAACTATGATAGATATTTTACTTTATGCAGTTGATGGAAGTATTACTACAACTAATTACTATCAAGTATTATTGGATATTAGAAATAAGATTAAAGAAGAACGATACAATCAAGAATAATATTATATTTTCAAGGAATGGAGGTGTAATTGATGACAAACAAATTAAGACTTATAACTGACCTTTATGGAGAAACAATTACTGAAATAAGTGATAATCCTAGCGAATGGATGAAGTTTCTTATTACTGCTTCTAACAACTATAAATATTCATTTAATGACCAAGTTTTAATTTATGCACAAAGACCAGAAGCAAAGGCTTGTGCTGATATTGATACTTGGAATAGAAGTGTTGGTAGATGGATAAATAGAGGCTCAAAGGGAATAGCACTTATAAGTAATGATAGTGGTTATACAAGTCTAAAATATGTATTTGATGTAGCAGATACAAATAGTAAATATGGTAAAAGTTTTAGATTATGGTCAATTCCTAAACCTTATGAAAATGATGTTATTGAATCACTAGAAAATAAGTATGGAGAATTAGAAAATAAAGATAATCTTGCAGAAGCAATAAAATCAGTATCTAAAATTATTGCAGAAGATAATATGTCAGATTATCTATCAGACTTATTATTTTATAGAGATAATAGTGCATTGGAAGAAGTTAGCGAAGAAGATGTTAAGAATGTATTTCAATTACTATTATCAAATAGTATTGCTTATTCAATGATGAATAGATGTGGAATTAATCCAAACGATTATTTCAAAGAAGATGATTTTGTTTATGTTTTAACTTTTAATAGTTTTGATACTATAAATAGATTAGGTTTGGCAACAAGTGAAATAAGTGAGATGGGTTTAAGAGAAATTTATTCTACTGTCAGAAGTTTAAGAATAAATGAGATAGAAAAAATTCGCACATTTGAAAACGAAAGAAATAAGGAATATGATTATAATGAAAGCAATAATATTGCAGAAAGGAGTGATATTGATGGCAGTAATAACTTATACCACACAAGGGGATTACGAGATTCCAGATCTAGTATTGGAGGACAAGAATCCGAGCAGTCAAGCAACAGGGAAATACGCAATGATGAGGTTAAAATTTCTGAAAGAACACAAGAAACCTCTATACACAACATTGTTGATGAAAGACCAATTAACAGAACATTTGATAGAGATACAGAATCAAGCAGAAATGAAGATAGAAGAAATAGTATCTCAAATGAAGAAACAAGAGAATATAACAGAGGAATTGAAACAAACAAATCAAATGAAGTGGGTATCACTAATGAACAACTTGAAGATGTCAGCAGAGGAGATAGTGATGAACGAATTAATCTACGCTTAAATAATTATGTAAAGGACGAGTCACATCGTTCTTTTTATGTTGTTGTAGATGAAAAAATAAATCAAATAATTGCAAAAGCACCACACAAAAAAGAAAAAAATAGTAGTATTAGAGATTATTTTAATGAAGTTAAAGATATTGATGAACGATTAAAGTATCTTAAAAATCTATTTAATAATGATTATACAGGAATTATGATAGACAATGAGATGTTTGGATACAAAACATTTAATAATGGAATGTTATTTTGGAAAGGTAATTTCTTATCAAGAGATACTGAAAGTTTTGTAGAATGGAATGACTTAATAAAGCATATTGATTCTATGATACTTTTAAATCAATTAAATGATAGGATAGAGCCTTTAAAACCTTTAACAGAACAATTAACTTTAATTGAAAATAATGAAGATAGAACACCAGTTGATTTAGAATTTACACAGGATTTTGTTGATAAATATTTAACTGAAAAGCATAGAGAAACAAAATATTATATTTATGAAGAATTTAATAAAAGTTATTCATCACAAGAAAACCAAGAGTTTTTAAAGAAATTATTTGGATTAAGTGGTGCAAGTCATACAGTTGATGGAGCAGGTATTGGAGTTTGGCACGATTCAAAAGGCGTAACATTTAATAGAGGATACTTTGGCGAAAGTGCAAAAAGTCAATTATTTAAGTGGAATTATATAGAGCAAAGAATAAGAACTCTAATAAAAGAAGATAGATTTCTTAATCCGAAAGAATTAGAAGATTATCCTAAATGGCTAGAAGAAAAGGAACAAGAAAGAGAGTTTCAAAATAAAGCAAATGAGTTGTCTATTCAAGTAGATGATAAACCGAAAGAATATGAATACCATTTAGGAGATAAAGTTTATATTGGTGCAGATGAATATGAGATATTAAATATAGGAGATTTTAATGTTCAACTTTATGATTTTAGATATCCATTATTTAATAGAGAAATGTCAAAGGAAGAATTTGATAGAAAAGTTAAAGAAAATCCATCTAATGACCATTTAATTAAAAAAGAAAGTTTGGAAGAAATAGTTGAAGAAGTACCGACTGAAATAAAAGAAGTTGTAGTAGAAGAACAAAATAACGAAGAAGAAATAAAAGAAGAAGTTATTATTCCAGAGTTTACCAAAAAGAAAAAAAGTAAAGTTAATACTTTTGATATTCATCCAGATATTAGTATGAATGATAGAAATCAATTTAGAATTACAGATGATAATTTAGGTGTAGATACTCCAAGAAAAAGATTTGAAAATAATATTGAAGCAATAAAGATATTAAAAAAATGTGAGAGTGAAGATAGATTTGCTACACCAGAGGAACAAGAAATATTATCTAAATATGTTGGTTGGGGTGGATTATCAGATGTATTACAAAAAGAGCCAACATCTTGGGTACAAGAACAACAAATTCTAAAAGGATTATTAGATGAAACAGAATATGAGAATGCAGAATTATCAACTTTAACTGCTTTTTATACACCACCTGTTGTTATTAATGCTATGTATAAAGCATTAGAAAATATGGGACTTAAAACTGGTAATATATTAGAGCCTAGTTGTGGTATTGGTAATTTTATAGGTATGCGACCTGATTCATTAAATGATTGTAAAATATATGGAATAGAACTAGATAGCATTAGTGGTAGAATTGCAAGACAACTATACCAAAAGTCTAGTATTGCAGTACAAGGATATGAAAATACCGACTTACCTAATAGTTTTTTTGATGTGGCAATTGGTAATGTTCCTTTTGGAGATTTTAAAGTATTAGATAAAAAATATGATAAGCATAATTTTTTAATACACGATTATTTCTTTGCTAAAACACTTGATAAAGTTAGACCAGGTGGAGTTGTAGCATTTATTACAAGTAAAGGTACAATGGATAAAGAAACTTCTAATGTTAGAAGATATTTAGCACAAAGAGCAGATTTATTAGGTGCAATTAGATTACCTAATAATACTTTTAAAGACGCAGCAGGTACAGAGGTAACATCAGATATTATATTCTTACAAAAAAGAGATTCAATAACTGATATTGAGCCAGATTGGGTATATCTTGATACAGATGAAAATGGTATTAAGATGAATAAATATTTTGTAGATAATCCAGATATGATAATGGGTAATATGCAAATGATAAGTGGTAGATTTGGTATGACAAGTGCTTGTGTTGCAGATGAAAGTGTTTCTCTAAAAGATAGATTAGAACAAGCAATATCTAATATACACGCCGAAGTAAAGGAATATGTGATTGATGATATGGAAGAAGAAGATTTATCTATTCCAGCAGATTATAATGTTAGAAATTTTTCATATACCTTAATAGATGGACAAATATATTTTAGAGAAAATAGTAGAATGTATCCACAAGAACTTGCTCAAACAACTCAAAGTAGAGTTAAAGGATTAATTGAAATAAGGGATTGTGTTAGAACTCTTATAGAGTATCAAACAGAGGATTTTCCAGAAGAAGATATAAAATATCAACAAAGTAAATTAAATCGTTTATATGATGATTTTACAAAGAAATATGGACTAATTAATAGCAGGGGAAACAACTCTGCTTTTTCTAATGATTCAAGTTATTATCTTTTATGCTCATTAGAGATATTAGATGAAAATGGAAATCTTGCAAGAAAAGCAGATATGTTTACTAAACGAACAATTAGACCAAAAGAAAAAATAACAGAAGTTGATAGTGCAATAGACGCATTACTTGTTTCTATATCAGAGAAAGCAAGAGTTGATATTCCATTTATGAAAGAACTTTGTAAAATGGATGAAGAACAAATGCTTAAAGATTTAGAGGGAGAAATATTTAAGATACCAAATGAAGATAAATATGTAACGGCAGACGAGTATTTATCTGGTAATGTTAGAGAAAAATTAAGAATAGCAGAACAATATGCAAGTAATGATGAAAAGTATAATATCAATGTTAAATATCTTAAAGAAGTACAACCAGTTGATTTGTCAGCAAGTGAAATAAGTGTAAGACTTGGCTCAACTTGGATACCAGAAGATGATATTAAAGCCTTTATAGATTATTTATTACAACCATCTTGGAACGCATTAAGAAATATTAGAGTTCATTATATGCAATCAACTTCCGAATGGAATATTGAAGGTAAAAACTATGATAAATATAATGTTAAATCATATAACACTTATGGTACAAATAGAGCAAGTGCTTACAAAATAATTGAAGACACTTTAAATCTAAAAGATACTAGAATATTTGATTATAAAGAAGATGAAAATGGTAAAAAAGTAGCAGAACTTAATAAAAAGGAAACTGCAATAGCACAGGCTAAACAAGAACAAATTAAAAATGCTTTTACAGAATGGATATGGAAAGATCCAGAAAGGCGAGAAAGATTAGTTAAAAGTTATAACGAGCAATTTAATTCTATTAGACCTCGTGAATATGATGGCTCACACATTTCTTTTGATGGAATGAATCCAGAAATAAGTTTAAGAAAACATCAAATAAATGCTATTGCTAGAATACTTTATGGTGGCAATACTTTGTTAGCACACGAAGTTGGAGCAGGTAAAACTTTTGAAATGGTTGCTGCTGCAATGGAGTCAAAAAGATTAGGATTATGTAATAAAAGTTTATTTGTAGTACCTAATCATATAGTAGAACAATTTGGTCAAGAGTTCTTACAATTATATCCTAGTGCAAATATTTTAGTGACAACTAAAAAAGATTTTGAAACTGCTAATCGTAAAAAATTCTGTTCAAGAATTGCAACAGGAGATTATGACGCAGTTATTATTTCTCATTCTCAATTTGAAAAAATACCAATGTCAGTAGATAGACAAATGGAAATGATAAGACGAGAAATTGAAGATATTACACTAGGTATTGAAGATTTAAAAAAGAACAATGGCGAAAGATTTTCTATCAAACAAATGATGAAAACAAAGAAAGCATTAGAAACTAAAATGGCTAAATTAAATGATACTTCGAGAAAAGATGATGTAGTCACTTTTGAAGAACTTGGAGTAGATAGAATATTTGTTGACGAGGCACATTATTATAAAAATCTTTACCTTTATACCAAAATGAGGAATGTTGGGGGAATAGCCCAAACAGAAGCACAAAAGTCATCTGACCTTTATATGAAATGTAGGTATTTAGATGAAATAACAGGTGGAAAGGGAGTTATATTTGCTACTGGAACACCTATTTCAAATTCAATGGTAGAGTTATATACTATGCAAAGATATTTGCAATATAATGAACTTGCTAAAAGAAATTTACAACAATTTGATAGTTGGGCAAGTACCTTTGGAGAAACTGTTACTGCAATAGAATTAAGTCCAGAGGGAACAGGTTATAGAGCAAAAACTAGATTCGCAAAGTTTTATAATCTTCCAGAATTAATGTCAATGTTTAAGGAAGTTGCAGATATTCAAACTGCTGATATGTTAAATCTTCCAGTACCAAAAGCAAACTATCATAATGTAGTTATAGAGCCTAGTGATATTCAAAAAGATTTAGTTAAAGAACTCTCTGAAAGAGCAGAAAGAGTTAGAAATAAGATGGTAGATTCAAGTATAGATAATATGCTTAAAATAACTAATGATGGTAGAAAATTAGCATTAGACCAAAGACTATCTAATGATTTATTAGAAGATTTTGAAAAGAGTAAAGTTGCTACTTGTGCTAATAATATCTATGATATTTGGAATAAAACTTCTGATAAAAAATCTGCTCAATTAGTATTTTGTGATTTATCAACACCACACAATGATGGTAAGTTTAATGTCTATGATGACTTAAAGAAAAAGTTAATAGATAAAGGAATACCAGAAGAAGAAATTGCATTTATTCACGAAGCAAATACTGATGTTAGAAAACAAGAATTATTTAATAAAGTTCGTAAAGGACAAGTAAGAGTTCTTATGGGGAGTACACAAAAAATGGGTGCAGGAACTAACTGCCAAGATAGATTAATTGCACTTCACGATTTAGATTGTCCGTGGCGACCAAGCGATTTAACACAAAGGTCAGGAAGAATAATTAGACAAGGAAATCTTAATCCAGAAGTGGATATTTATAGATATGTCACAGAGGGAACTTTTGACGCATATTTATATCAGTTAGTAGAAAATAAACAAAGATTTATAGCACAAATAATGACTTCAAAAACACCAGTTAGATTTGCAGAAGATATAGATGAAACTGCTTTATCTTATGCAGAAATAAAAGCATTAGCAGCAGGTAATCCTTTAATAATTGAAAAGACAGAACTTGATACACAAGTTGCAAAATTAAAATTATTAAAACAAACTCATTTAAGTAATATATATGCTATGGAAGATAAAGTAATAAAATATTATCCTAATGAAATAAAAAGATTAGAGATACGAATAGATAATATTCAAGAAGATATTGCTCATCTTAATATTAATACAAAAGGTGGAGATGACTTTCAAGGAATGGTAATTAAGGGAGAAACTATATTAGAAAAGAAAGACGCAGGTCAAAAGATTATTGATATATGTAAGGCTATGACTAACAAAGATCCTATTGAAATTGGAGAGTATAGAGGATTTAAAATGATACTTTCTTTTGATACTTTTGATAGAAATTTTTATTTGGATTTGAAAAATAAAATATCATATAAAGTTGAATTAGGTAGTGATCCTTTTGGCAATATTACTCGTATAGATAATGTTTTAAATAATATAGAAAACAAATTAGAAACAACAAAAAATAATTTAGAAGAAACAAAGAAACAATTTGAAAATGCTAAATTAGAAGTTGAAAGACCATTCCCACAAGAGGAAGAATTAAAACAAAAATCTAAAAGATTAGATGAGTTAAATATACAATTAAATCTTAATGAAAAGGATAAAGAAATTATTGATGATGGACTAGATAATCCAGATGGTAATGATAAAAATAGTAGGGATTATCAAAGATGATGAAAAAATATATATAAGGAGGATAGTGATGAAAAAATATAGTGTTGAAGTTGTAGAAACTTTAAGTAGAGTTGTTGAAGTTGAAGCGAGAAATTAT
>ULLX01039886.1_pt1 | contig 12446 bp, 10 predicted proteins | sample 1951501 | NCBI WGS metagenome assembly ULLX01 (sample SAMEA4835535, study PRJEB28245) | human gut metagenome | biome: gut microbiome; material: fecal sample | place: Denmark | collected 2008
CGGCAGCCTGACGCTGCGGGTAAAAAATTATAAAGGCTCGCTGCAACGGATTTTTTTGAATCTGGATTTTTTGTACAATCAGCCTGTTCTGGCAGAGGTATTTGCACGGGACGAGGGAAACTGCTATCCTTATAGCCTGGGCGACGGGCGAATTTTGCTGCAGTCTGTTCCGGAAAATCGGTATTTAAAGGTGTATCCGTATGGAAAGGTGTCGGATTTCTATATCCGCATCCAGACGGCGGACGCCTCTGGAAATGCTGCCGCAGGAAGCTATGGCGAGCTGGTTGTAAAATATCATGGTTTGTCTGCAAATGGAACGATTCCATTCCACTTTCGGGCGGGACGCTTTGTGGTTTTGTGGGCGGCTGTGTTTGGAATGCTTTTGCTGAAAAAAGACAGCAGGCTGCATCAGATCAGCTTTGACGCGCAGGATGCGCGCGGTCGTCAAAAGCGGGTTGTAGTCGTATTGGGGTTTACTGCAATATTGCTGGCAGGGGCATTTTTCTTCGTCCGCATCAATCCGGCATGTCGACAGAACTTGGCAGTGCATCACGCACAGTACCAGGAGCTGGCGGAAGCACTTTCGGAGGGGAAGGTCAGTGTCGGGGATGCAGAAGAAGCGCTTTTAGCAATGAAAAATCCCTATGATACCATCGCACTGCAGGCGGCGGGAATCGGCTATCGGGCGGATTATGCCTATCACAATGGGAAATATTATGTGTATTTCGGTATTGTCCCAGTGCTGCTATTGTATTTGCCCTATTATCTGCTGACGGGGGGCGCGCTGCAAAACTATGTGGCGGTATTTGTCTTTTTTGCAGGATTTATCATTGCGGCGGCTGGGTTTGTCTATGAACTGATGAAACGGTATTTTAAGGAGCAGCCCTTTTATCTGTGGGCGGTAGGAATCGGGATGCTCGTCGGAAGCTATTCGATGTTTTATCTGTTAATTCGACCGGATCTTTACCATGTGCCGATTGTTGCATCCGCGATGTTTGCAACAGGGGGACTCTGGCTGTATCTGGCAGGGCTGAATCGTCCGAAAAAAGCGGTGGGGCTGTATGCGTTTGGCTCTTTCTGTATGGCTCTCACGGCGGGATGTCGGCCCCAGTTTATCCTGTTTGCAGCACTGGCGGTTGTTTTGTTCTGGGAGAGGGTCTTTGTAAAAAGGGAGCTGTTTTCAAAGAAGGGCTGGAGACAGACAGCTGCGCTTGTTGTGCCCTATGTGCTGATTGCGGCCGGACTGATGGCGTATAATGCGCTGCGGTTTGGCTCCCCCTTTGATTTTGGTGCGTCCTATAGCATGACGAGCAACGATATGACACACCGCGGCACGAATTTGGAGCGAATTTTGTATGGAATCTGGTATTTCCTGTTCGAGCCGATGCAGCTGGAAGGAAAGTTTCCGTATTTGCAGAGTGCGTCGATTGCGACGGATTATCTCGGAAAACTGGTAACGGAAAGCTGGTTTGGCGGGATTTTCGCCTGCAGTATGCTGACCTGGGGGATTTTTTTGCTCGGCAGACTCAAAAAAAATGGTGTACTTTCCAAAGAACTGACGTGGTTTTGCTGCGTTTCCCTTGCAGCAGCGCTTGTGATTGGCTGTGTGGATGCAAACGGCGCGGGAATTTTGATCCGCTATGGCTGCGACGTGTCCTTTGGCATCTTTTTGGCGGCGGTTGTGGCAGTGCTTGGGGCAGCGAAAGCGGCGCGGCAGAAAAAGGTCTATGGCCTGTATGTCGCCTGGTTGAAGGCAGCGATTTTCTTTCAGGCAGCGGTGCTGTTTCTGATTTTGGTCAATAAGGACGGCAGCATCAACCTGCAGACCGGAAACCCGGCGTTATATGAAACGATCCGGGCAGCATTGCGATTTTAAAACCTGAATTTTTCTGCATTTGAAAGGAATAAATGAAAGAAGAAAACAATGACTCAGAGAAAAGCTTTTCTTACAAAGGAACAGAGCCTGATGCTGCGCGGAATTGCCATTTTCCTGGTTCTGATTAGCCATTATGCAGTGTGGATTGGGGAGATATTTCACAGCGATCTGCTGGAATATGGGCTGGGCAGGTTCGGTGTTTACGGTGTGGATTTATTTTTTGCAGTGTCTGGCTACGGACTGGTCAAAAGTGTTGGAAAAAAGAGAATCAACGGAACATTTTTGTGGAAACGTTTTAAAACTGTCTATTTACCGTATCTTCTGATTGTGGGACTGATTACGGTCTATGACGGTGGAATTTCGGGAATGACAGGATGGGTTTCGTTCCTAACCGGGGCAGAGTATTGGTATATCCGAAATATTCTGGTCTTTTATCTGGCGTTTTACGTTGTTTACCGGCTTTCTGACAGATCGTGGGTGCGGATGCTTTTGATGGCGGTCTGCCTGACGGCGTATTCCGGACTGCTGATCTGGCAGGGACGCGCGCTGTTCTGGTACATTTCCAATGTTACATTTTTGTTTGGAATGCTGCTTGCGCAGTACGAAAGGCAGCTGTTAAAGGCGGCGGGGTTTTTGTATCCGTTACAGCTTCTGGCACTGGCGGTCGGAATGTATTTTGTCATCAAAACGGAGCTGGCAGGCTATACCGTGATCCCGCCGCTGGAAGAAAAAATCCGCAGCGGTCTGCTTGCAGGGCTGATCTGGACGTATCTGATGGTGCAGGGCTGCGCATTTTTGCATGAGAAAATCCGGTGGTTGGAAGCAGTGGGCAGCTTTTCGCTGGAGCTGTATCTGTGCCATATGTTTGTGTTTTACCGCGTTGTCAATGACTGGCTGCCGCAGCAGGAAAATGTTGTGCAGATCGTGGCTGCCGTCACAATTGCAGTTGCGCTTGCCTGGGTAATCCATATGCTGTTTGATCTGTTATGGAAAGCGGCGGCCGCGCTGAGTGGGAGATGAGGGCAGGAATATTTAATCTCGACTTATTGGGATATTGGAACTTTCTCAGGAGCCATTAAAAAAGCTTTTACATTTTAAAATCAGATAAGAAATCCAGGCTAGCATACCGCAGTCACCTCCGTCTACTATAGTATACGCTGGCAGTGGTGAGGTTATGCGAAGGAAAGCGATTCAGAAGAAACTATCAAAAAAATGAGTGTGGAGAAAAATATGCTTACCTATCATAAAACAACCGAAAAGGAAAAATGCTTTATCACGGAATGGAAATATCCCGGTGAATATGCGGTTTATAATTCCGTACCGTATGAGGAACAGAAAAAAAGAGGCTTTGGGTTTGCCAATCCTGCGAACCATTTTTACTCTTTTTATGACGAAACGGCGCTGGTCGGTTTTATCAATTTATACGAAGAGGAAACAGAAATCTTTTTCGGAATCGGCGTAAATCCTGACTGCTGCGGCGAAGGCTACGGGCAGCAGATGACGAAAACTGCCTGTGAAATATCGAAAGAACTGTTTGGAAAAAAGCCACTGTATCTGGAGGTCCGGACATGGAATAAAAGAGCGGTCAGCTGCTATCAAAAGGCGGGCTTTGTGATCAAAGGTGAGCCGATCCGTCAGACGACATCAGCCGGGGAAGGTGTATTTTATCATATGGTGCAGGAGATGGAATAAGCTTCCGGGACAGATTTATGCTATAGCAACAAAATCGCTTTTGCTTTTCGTCGATATTTGGTATGATGGATATACAATATAGAAGACATAAAAACCACCAGTCCTACACGCAGGGCGGAAATGAGAGGGAGCATGAAAAAAAGAAATAAAAAAACGGCAAAAATTCTGGCTGTAGTTCTGGCGGCAGCGCTTGGGGTATGCGTGCCGGAGATGACGTTGCAGGCGGCAGAGACACTGACATCCGTACAGATTCAGATGCCGGGCTTTGTGGTGGAGCAGTTCAGTGCACCGAGGCTGATGAATGTGACAAAAAATGCTGTTGTTCGGACGCTGCCGGACAATAACGCGGCAAAGCTTACGTCCGTGACGGCAGGAAATACCGTTTGGGGCTGGGGCCAGACCAACACCGGTTGGTATTTTGTACAGGTTGGCAGCCAGATTGGCTATGTCCGCTATGAAGCGGCAACGTATGCGACGCAGGATCAGATCGCTGCGATACAGGCTCAGGCGGCCGCAGCAGCGCAACAAGCTGCAGCAGCGCAGGCTCAGGCGGCCCAGCAGGCGCAGATCGCGGCAGCAGCCGCAAATCAGCCGTCAGTGGCGGCAGGAATCGTCTTCATTGGGGATTCCCGGATGGTGACGCTCAAGGATGCGGTAGAGCGCAACTTGGGCAGCTGCGCGGCAGCAGTCGTTGCCAAAAACGGAAGCCGGCACGAATGGCTGCACGACACTGGGATCCCGCAGGCGGACAAGATCATCGGCAAAGGCAGCAGAGTTATCATCAACATGGGCGTCAACGATCTTTCCGATGCGGATAAATATGCAAAGGATGTCAATTACTGGGCGGCAGTCTGGAGTGCAAGGGGTGCGCAGATTTATTATGCGTCTGTCAATCCGGTCTGGGCAAACAGTTATGGGATGACGGAAGAACGCGTAAAATTGTTCAACGACCGCTTAAAAGGACAGCTGATTCCGCAGATTATCTGGCTGGACAGCCACGATTACCTGATGGGCGTCGGCGTCCATGCATCGGACGGAGTACATTATAAGGATGACACCAATCTGGTGCTGTATCAGTATTACCTGAGCATGATCGGCGCGGTTTAAAGGACACATGATTGTGGGAGTGTACAAGGTTTTGAAAAACAGGTAGAGGTCATAAAAGGCATGTGGAAACGATTGCTCATTTTCATATGCCTTTTTTGTAAAACTGCTATCTAATCGAAAATTATAGAGAAAACTGCCTGTCAAAGAATCTTTGCGCAACGATATCTCCAATGTAAGGCGACGATTGCTTTACATTGAAGAGCATGATTAAGTGAAGTTTAGCATTCATAAATTCATATCCAAATGATGTTATAAAAAAGAATGGAGGTTTCCGATATGATAAAAACAATAGAATGCACGCTCTGCGAGCATTCTATTGCCATGAATAATGTCGGAGGCAAAAGCCCCCGACATTGATGTCTGCGGATTATTCCGTTTTAGTGGACTAGACGGGAGTCGAACCCGTGTCCAAAAGCCCATTCCCTGTCCTTCTACTATCATAGTCTGTCTATTTGCCGCCGGTCTTGCTCCGGCACGTTCCCTCCTGAATCCGGGAGCAGACACCCTGATCCATTCGGTAGCTTCATGATACGCCTGCAGGGACAAAGCTTAACCTGCATCGTTTCTCACATAGTTGATGCCCGGGTCTTAAAGTGTGAGTGCTCTAAGTCGGACAGCTGCCATTAGGCAGCGTATGCTAATTCGTTGTTAGCGTTTGTATTTAATTTGTGATTTGACGCATCACCTGCGGATAGCTTCTCCAGCTGCAAGACCCCTGTCGAAACCTTGACTAGCCCTTGATCAGAACTATTATAAAGGTTTACAGACGGCATGTCAATGCCTTTGCTGCTTCGATTTAACGCATATCTATACCTTTTTCCCCATAAAATAATATTACGAATGAAATGCTGCGTGTGAACTTGTAACGTTCCAGCAAGAATTGTTTGTACGGATCAGGAGGTCAGATGGCAAAAAAGAAAAGCAATCCGGAGTGCCGTCGCAGTTTGACAGACCGATCGGAGCTGCAAAAGTTTGTGCTGCATTTGCTGCAGGGCGCGATGATCGGGATCGGGGCAGTGCTTCCGGGAATTTCAGGCGGTGTTTTGAGCGTAGTGTTTGGCATTTACGAACCGATTATGGCATTTTTGTCAAACCCTAGGGAGGCGCTTTCACAATACGGCAGACTTTTGCTTCCGGTGCTCCTGGGGGCAGCGGGCGGATTTTTGCTCTCTGCGCGTGCGATCGGATTTTTCCTGACACGCTATGAAGTTTTGTCGGTGTGCCTGTTTGTCGGGCTGATCGTCGGAATGCTGCCGTCGATGTTTCGGGAGGCAGGAGAAAAAGGAAGGAGCAGGTGGGATCTGTATGCGCTGGCGGGAGCGTTTTTTACGGTGCTGATCCTTTTGAGTCTCGTGCGTCGGATCAGCGTTTCGATTCCGCAGGGGCTTTTTGGAAATCTGTTCTGCGGCTTTTGCGTGGCGCTCAGCATTATTGTGCCCGGAATGAGTTTTTCTGCACTTTTGATGCCGCTTGGGCTCTATACGCCGTTTATGGAAGAAGTCGGAGCAGTGTACCTGCCTGCGGTTGTTCCGGCGGTGCTGAGCGCAGGCGTGACGATGGTGCTTCTGGCAAAACAGATCACGCGGCTTTTGGAACGACATTACTCGGTCGTGTTTCATGGGATCATCGGGATTGTTTTGGCGGCGACGCTGGTGATTGTGCCGTTTTCTGCGTTTGAAAATCCGAAAACGTCGGCAGTGAGCCTGCTTTGCCTGGCGGCAGGCGCCGGGACTGCGCTGTTGTTTTCCATGCTGGGGGAAATGTAACGGGCGACGCTGTGGGGCGGCAGCCAGTTTTTCTGTGCAGGGAAAGCGCAGCGTGCGGCGTATATTGACTGAGGATGGGCTGTGCGCAGCATTGTGAAAAACGGGATGCCGGAGGAAAGTTTATCCTTTTTTAATATTTAATTCCCGACTGGTATATTGCATTTTGGGCGGAATGCAGTAAGATAGACTGGTATCAGAAGAGAAAGCCGCAAATCTGACGGCGGAATGAGAGGCAGCATGAAAAACAATTGGAAAAATAAAATGATGCAGTTTATGCAGGGACGCTACGGGGCGGATCAGATGGGACAGATGCTTTCGGCAGTCAGCATGGTGTTTCTGATCATTTCCCTGTTTTCCAGAAATCAGGCATGGTTCTTGCTGGCGGTGATCGGAATCGTCTACAATTATTTCCGGATGTTTTCCAAAAATATTTCAAAGCGCTACGCGGAAAACCAGAAATATCTGACGATGACGGCGGGAATCCGGAGAAAGCTTGCTTCCTGGAAATCCCAGCTTGCACAGCGCAAAATTTACCATATTTACAGATGCCCTGGCTGCAAACAGAAAATCCGTGTGCCCAGGGGGCGCGGCAAAATCGAAATCCGCTGTCCTAAATGCAATACCAGATTTGTAAAGAAGAGTTAAGAAGCCTATGTTTGGATATATTATCGTAAATAAACAAGAATTGAAATTTCGGGAATTTGACGTATATCAGTCCTATTATTGCGGGCTTTGCCAGAGCCTGAAAGAACGCTTCGGCAGACGCGGACAGCTGACGTTAAGCTACGACATGACGTTTGTTGCGCTGCTTTTGTCTGCGCTGTATGACGAGCCGGTGGAAAGCTCCACCTGCAAATGCGTGGCGCATCCGTTTGAAGCGCATGCGACGAGTCGGAGCGTGTTTACCGATTACGCGGCGGATATGAATCTATTACTGTCTTATTATAAATGTCTGGACGACTGGACGGACGAACGCAAATGGAAGGGGCGTCTGCGGGCGGCAGCGCTGCGCGGCCGTGACAAAATGGTGGAAGCGCGCTATCCGGAGAAAGCGGAGCATATTTATACCTTGTTGGAGCACATCCATCTGTATGAAAAGGCGCAGGAGCCTGACGTGGATCTGGCGAGCGGCTGTTTTGGCGAAATTATGGGCGAAATCCTCGCCTGTCGGAAGGATGAATGGGAAGACGACCTGCGCAGGATGGGATTTTTCCTCGGAAAGTTTATTTATCTGATGGATGCCTACGAGGATATGGAAAAGGACGAAAAAGACGGCAATTACAACGTATTTTTACTGCGCAGGAAGAAGCTTTCCGATGACGAAGCATTCGAACAGGAAGCCTATCAGATTCTGCAGATGATGATGGCGGAGTGCTCCAGAATATTTGAAAAGCTTCCGATACTGGAGCATGCGGAAATTTTACGCAACATCCTGTATTCCGGCGTATGGTGCCGTTATGAGATGATACAGAAGAAGAGGAAACAAAAGGATGCGTGACCCTTATCAGGTACTTGGCGTGTCTCAGGATGCGTCGGAGGAAGAAATCAAAAAGGCATATCGAAAACTGAGCCGGATGTATCATCCGGATGCCAATATCAACAATCCGAACAAGGCGCAGGCGGAAGAAAAATTTAAAGAAATCCAGCAGGCGTACCAGCAGATCATGAAGCAGCGCGAGCAGGGCAGCAGCCCTTACGGCAATCAGGGCTATGGCTACGGAGGTTATAGTGATTTTGGCGGGTTCGATGATTTTTTCGGCAGCTTTGGCTTTGGCGGCTTTAGTTCGGCGGGCGGCTATGGACAGAATGGCTATGGACGGTCAAACGCCGGTGCGGACGACGAAGAATCCGTTTATTTCAGGGCTGCGCTTAACTATATCAGCAGCGGACATTATAAAGAAGCGTTGAATGTGCTGAACAATATTCCGCAGCACAGCGCGCAGTGGTATTATTACAGCTCCATCGCAAATCAGGGACTTGGAAATAATGCGGCGGCGCTGGAACAGGCGAAAAAGGCGACGGAGATGGAACCGCAGAACGCAGAATACGCAGGCTGGCGGCAGCGGATGGAGTCCGGCGGCAGTTGGTATACCGGACGACAGACGCAGTATGGTGGAATGCCGGTATCCAGCGGCAGCGGATTTTGCTGGAAGCTGTGTCTGGCAAACCTGATCTGCAACCTCTGCTGTGGAGGCGGGGGATTATGCTGCGGCGGTATGCCGGCAGGATATCATTGAGAAAGGAGATACTTTATGCAGACAATTGTGATTTACTCCAGTCAGACAGGAAATACCAGAAAGCTTGCAACACAGATTTTTGCGGCGATTCCTGGCGATTCCAAGGACTTAAAAAATATTGACGAATATCGGGAAAAGGACGCAGAGCTTTATTTTGTCGGTTTTTGGGTGGATCGAGGCGACTGTGACGAAAAGACAGTAGAACTGCTTTCAGGTCTGCATGGCAAAAAGATCGCCCTGTTCGGAACCTGCGGGATGGGAAACGATCCTGCCTATTACCAGAAGGTGATCGACCGGGTAAAGACATGGATTCCGGAAGATAATGAATATATGGATGCATTTCTCTGCCAGGGTAAGATGCCGATTCAGGTGCGCAGACGCTACGAGGAAATGGCAAAGAGCGGACAAAATACCGAACAGATTCAGGCTATGATCCGAAATTTCGACCGGGCGATGCTGCATCCGGATCGGGCAGATGAGGTAGCGGCAGCAGATTTTGCGGGACAGGTCTGGAAACGGATCGGATCATGACGTGCAATCCAATGTGCAGCGCCGTTTGGTGCCACAGAATACAAGGATCATTTTTTTACATGTAAAATGCAAAAATCCCCATTGCTTTTGAAATTGTCTGTGGTATATACTACACAGAGTAATTTACAAAGGGAAGGGGATTTTTTATGGTAAAGGATATGACAGAAGGCAAGCCCGGAAGACTGATTCTGGAATTTGCTATCCCTCTTTTACTGGGAAATTTATTCCAGCAGTTTTACAGTCTGGTGGATACTGCGATCGTTGGAAAGTTTCTGGGCGTGGATCAGCTGGCGGCGGTAGGCTCCACCGGCTCGATCAACTTTTTGATTATCGGATTCTGTATGGGAATCTGCAGCGGTTTTGCGATTCCGATTGCGCAGAGGTTTGGAGCAAAGGACGAGAGCGGAATGCGCCGCTGTGTAGCCAACAGTGCATGGGTATCTGTGATCTTTGCAGTGGTGCTCACGATCGTGACGGTGCTTCTGTGCAGAAATATCCTGCAGTGGATGCGGACACCGGAAAATATCATTGACGATGCATGGATGTATATCGTCATCATTTTTGCGGGAATTCCTGTGACAATTCTCTACAATCTGACTTCAGCGATTATCCGTGCGATGGGAGATTCCAAAACACCGGTTTATTTTCTGGTGATGTCGGCACTGTTAAATATTGTACTCGATCTGTTCTGCATTCTGGTACTGAAAATGGGTGTTGCGGGCGCAGCGCTGGCAACCGTGATTTCTCAGGCAATTTCCGGTATCTGCTGTCTGGTCTATATGATCCGTAAATACGAGATTTTGCGGATGCAGGGAACAGAAGGAAAGGCTGACCCGGAACTGATGCTTCGTCTGACAGGAATGGGCGTTCCGATGGGATTGCAGTATTCCGTTACGGCGATCGGCAGCGTTATTTTGCAGAGTGCGGTCAATACGCTCGGTTCCACTGCGGTTGCAGCGGTTACGGCATCCGGGAGAATCAGCGGATTTTTTGTCTGCCCGTCTGATGCGCTGGGTGCGACGATGGCGACCTGGGCAGGGCAGAATATGGGCGCGAAGAAGCCGAAGCGAATCCGTGAAGGACTTCGGATGGCAAATATTTACGGAATCGTGTATGCATTTATTGCATTCGGTATCCTGGCAGCTGCCGGTAAGTATATGGCGCTTTTGTTTGTGGACGGGACAGACCCGGAGCTGATGAATCGGATTCAGCAGATGCTTCTGATCAATAGCGGAAGCTATACGTTCCTGATTCTGGTCAACAATGTCCGCTTCCTGATTCAGGGAATCGGCTTCAGCACGCTGGCAATTTTCTCCGGCGTGAGTGAAATGATCGCCCGTGGTATTGCAGGCTTCGTGCTCGTTCCGATGTTCGGATTTCTGGGCGCGTGCGTTGCAAATCCGCTGGCATGGCTGTTTGCAGATCTGTTCCTGATTCCGGCGTATCTGTATGTCATGCGGCGGGTGGAAGATTTCTTTGCCGGGAAACGGGAGCAGCTGTAAGCGGTTTGGTGATACCGGAACAAAGATCAGGAAACCTCCTGTAAGCAAGCCTACATCGGATTTCCGACTTTTTGCCCCTGGCATCACAAGTTCACATTTCTGACATATTTTTCTGCTACACTGCGGATAGATGAGTGATGACAGTTGCCGCGCTGCGGCAGATGAGGAGGCTATATGGACAGACAGAAGATTCTTGTGGTAGACGATGAGAACAGAATGCGCAAACTGGTAAAAGACTTTTTACAGAGAGAAAATTTTGAGGTACTGGAAGCAGGAGACGGAAGCGAGGCACTGGATGTCTTTTTTGCCCATCAGGATATCGCGCTGATAATTCTGGATGTGATGATGCCGAAGATGGACGGCTGGCAGGTATGCCGGGAGATCAGGTCCTATTCCAAAGTGCCGATTATCATGCTGACGGCGAGAAGCGATGAAAAGGATGAGCTGCAGGGCTTTGATCTGGGCGTGGATGAATATATTTCCAAGCCGTTCAGCCCGAAGATTCTGGTAGCGAGAGTAGAGGCGATTCTGCGCCGCACCGGTAAAAGCGCACAGGAAAATGAGGTACTGGACGTTGGAGGAATCCATCTGGACAAAGCGGCGCATATGGGGGAGATCGACGGCAGAAGCGTCGATTTAAGCTATAAGGAATTTGAACTGCTGACTTATTTTATGGAAAACAGAGGAATCGCTCTTTCGAGAGAAAAGATACTGAATAACGTATGGAATTATGACTATTTCGGCGATGCCCGTACGATTGACACGCATGTAAAAAAGCTGCGCAGCAAGCTGGGCGATAAAGGTGAACTGATCAAGACCATCTGGGGAATGGGGTATAAGCTCGATGCATAAAAAAGAGAAAAAGACCGCAAAGCGGACGTCCATTCGCAAACAGTTTGCAGGGATTTTTATCGGTTTGATGGCGGGGACGATTCTGCTTTGCTGGTTTTTAAACAGCGGTTTTTTGCAGAAATATTATATCTCGAATAAAAAAGCAGTTCTGATGCGGATGTATGAGGAACTGGGAGAGGCGGTTGCAAACGGCGAGATTGATACGGACGAATATCAGCTTTCTCTCCAGCAGCAGTGCTCGAAGTATAATTTGTCTCTGCTCGTGCTTAATGCGAATTCTGAGGTGGTTGCGGACTCCGGCGGCGGTTCTGAATTTTTGAAGCAGCAGCTTTTACAGCATCTGTTTGCATTAAGCGGCGAGAAGTACGAGATTATGGAAAACGGCAATAATTATATTGTCGCACGCGTTTCAGATAGTCGGGCGCAAATGGAATATATAGAAAGCTGGGGCATTCTGACGGGCGGATACTTTTTTATTGTAAGAAGTGCGCTGGAAGGAATCCGGGACAGCGCGAAAATTGCGAATACGTTCCTTGCAAGCGTCGGTATTTTCTCAGCAATTATCAGCGGTATTGTGATCTGGATTGTTTCCCGCAGGGTGACGACGCCGATTCTGCAGCTGGCGGACATTTCGGAACGAATGTGCCATCTGGATTTTGAAGCCCGTTACAGCGGAAACAGCAAAAACGAAATCGGCATTCTCGGCGAGAATATCAATCAGCTTTCCGATACGCTGGAGCATACGATTTCAGAGTTGAAAACGGCGAACAATGAATTAAAAAAGGACATCCAGAAAAAAGGAGAGATCGACCAGATGCGTCGGGAGTTTCTGTCGAACGTTTCCCATGAGTTAAAAACGCCGATCGCACTGATCCAGGGCTAT
>ULLX01002502.1_pt1 | contig 12394 bp, 10 predicted proteins | sample 1951501 | NCBI WGS metagenome assembly ULLX01 (sample SAMEA4835535, study PRJEB28245) | human gut metagenome | biome: gut microbiome; material: fecal sample | place: Denmark | collected 2008
CTCAGAACGTGTCTTAGCACTCTGTGTTCCCTGACGGCTGTTTGCAAGCTGTCCTACAACAGCCAAATGCATTAAATGCTCATTTATTTCTACACCGAAAACTGAATCGTTTAACTCTAATGTTTCAACTTCATTTCCTTCGATGTCTACTACTTTAACTGATGCCATTTTCGTTCCTCCTTTCCTAAAGACTACTTACCAGTCTTTACTGTATCCTTAATCATTACTAATGATTTCTTTGGTCCCGGAACTGCGCCCTTTACCAAAATAACATCATTTTCAACATCTATCTTAACTACCTCAAGGTTCTGGATAGTTACTCTTACGCTGCCCATGTGACCTGGCATTCTCTTACCCTTGAATACGCGGCCTGGAGTAGTTGCTGAGCCGTTTGAACCTGCATGTCTGTGATACTTTGAACCGTGAGCTGAAGGACCTGACTTTAAGCCGTGTCTCTTAAGACCGCCTGCATATCCCTTACCCTTTGTCTTAGCGGTAACATCAATCTTGTCGCCCTCTGCAAATACGTCTGCCTTGATCTCTGCGCCGAGCTCGTAAGCTGAGCAGTCCTCAAGTCTGAACTCTCTGTAGAAAGTCTTAGGTGTTGTGTTAGCCTTCTTTGCATGTCCAACTTCTGCCTTACCAGCACCATGTGGATTTCTGATAACTTTCTTTCCTGAAACGTCCTTGCTTGTTACTCTTTCCTTCTTTTCGCCGAATCCAACCTGAATTGCCTCGTAACCGTCATTCTCAACTGTTTTAACCTGGGTTACAACACATGGACCAGCCTGTAAAACTGTAACTGGTGTTAATACACCGTCCTCGTCGAAAATCTGTGTCATTCCGACCTTTGTTGCTAAAATAGCCTTCTTCATTTTTGGTTTTCCTCCTAATTAATTCACAGCGGATTGCTTGTTGCAATCATACTAAATTTAATTCACAGCGGATCGTTTTACCGATCATACTAAATTACATCTCCCGATGCATTAGGTACTGTATTAAATTGTAAATGTTTGTGGTTTATTTTGAATTAGTCCACTCTAATTATTTCATCTTAACGTCGATGTAAACACCAGCAGATAAGTCCATCTTCTGTAAAGCGTCAACAGTCTTCTGTGTTGGAGCAATTACATCGATAAGTCTCTTATGAGTTCTCTGCTCGAACTGTTCTCTTGAATCCTTATACTTATGAACAGCTCTTAAGATTGTCACCTTTTCTACCTTTGTTGGCATTGGAACTGGTCCGCTAACCTTAGCACCTGTCTTCTTAACAGTATCGATGATCTGGCTTGCAGCCTGATCGATAAGCTTGTGGTCATATGCCTTAAGTGTGATTCTCATAATCTGATTTGCCATAAAAAAAGCCGCCTCCTTTTCGCACTTTTGATTAGTACAACAAGTGGTGACTGTACACTCTCCCGTGTGTGTCGTATTTATTATCGCAACATACACGTCGTCTCTGCTCTCTGGCAGACAGTTCTTTTGTACAGTGACTTGTCGTCAGTTTTGTAAATTGACATTCGCTCCACGAAATAACCTGTATTATATACAGCAACCTCCGCTTCTACGCTATCAATGTCACAGCAAGAATGATTATATACCAGTGTTTCCAGTTATGCAAGCTTTTTTATTCATAATTTTCACAATTTTTTTTGTTAAATTTTATGTTTTAATCTTAAAGGTCTGTTTCAGCTTTACTCCCTTATTGTCATAGATCTCAAGCTTAGGTATGCTGAGTATGTACGCGATCTCGTTTGTATATCCGTAATTTTTTATATCAAAGTACGGATACATAAGCTTTATAGCTGCAAACAACTCGCTCATGTCCTCAACCTTATTGTCCCTCTTGCCAAGAAATTCGTATATGTACTTCTGTATCTCCTGACCATCGTCAATCTGTCTTATGGCAATCCCCGATGCCGTTTCTTCTATATTAATATTGCTTATATTCTCTGTGACAAATGTAGTAAATTTTGTATACCCATAATTTCTCACATCAAATTCCGGATACATTCTCAAGAGTGCCTCGCACAGCCCCCGGGCGTCTATAAGTCTTGCACTGCCCTTTTCCATGGTGATCATCTCCAGCATGTTTTTCACCACGTCAGCCTTTGGAGTTACATATTCCGATACATCCTCTCCCGCTAACATCTCCACATATCTGAAGCTTCCGGTGCTGTAGACGAACTGCTTTGAGGCTGACTTCGTACCGTATATGGTGACTCTTGCCCCATTTGCCAGGTGGGCGTTAAGGACCGGCCTGATATACTCATCCCCGGTGGCAACTATCACCTGATCGGCTCTTCTTCTGTTCTTGTGATCATCCTCCATAAGATAAAACATGAAATCGGCAATAAGCTCCGCCGGTATCCGGTCTGCGTATTCCGTTCCTGTTTCTTCTATATGATATAGATTTCTCTCAAGAGTATCTCTAAGTTCCTCGTCATCTATATTGCCATAAGCCTTCTTCATGATCACATTCCCCTGCTTCCTGGCTTCCCTTGTGATGGCATCTATATATTCTGTTTTTATGCTGTTACAATCTACAAATAAAGCTATGTTCATTGACTCAACCCCTATATCCATTGTCTTCTCCGGTTTTTAACAGTTCCATAAGGCACTGCTTCAGATCAAATGCAAGACATATCTCCTCTGCCTGTTTATAGGCTTCTTTTCGCTTCGCCTCGGAAATATTCTTCTTCACTGCCCTTATAAGTATGTTCTTTGGGGAGTGCTCTATCTCGATAAATTCCATTACATCTGTCTTATAGCCACTGTATTCAAGCATTAAGCCTCTTATGGTGTCCGTCATAAGGGCGGCGGTTCTCTCTTTTATGAGCCCATAATGGGTAATACCCTTAAGTGCCTCTGTCTTCATCTGCTTATTTGCCTCATGCTGGCAGCATGGCACTGACATTATATAGGTTGCGCCCCAGCTTATGGCATTGTACAGGGCAAAGTCCGTGGCTGTATCGCAGGCATGTAGGCTTACCACCATGTCAACTCTGTGGTCTGTATGGTATCCGTTGATATTTCCAATTTCAAATCTCAGATCCTTATATCCGAATTTCTCTGCCAGAGCGTTACAGTTTTTTATAACCTGCTCCTTAAGATCAAGACCGGTAATGTACGCCCGCTTCTTCCTTATCTCCACAAGATAGTAGTAAAGGATGAAGGTCAGGTAGGATTTGCCGCAGCCGAAATCTATGATATAGATCTCGTCCCTGTCATAGTCCTTAAGCACGTCATCAACCATCTCCACAAATCTGTTTATCTGTTTGAACTTATCGTACATGGGCTTTGCAACCTTGCCATCCTTTGTGAATATACCCAGTTCTTTAAACACTGGTATATCCATGCCCTCTTCGAGGATGTATTTCTTCTTGCGGTTATTTCCCTGTATGGTCACCTGTTTCTTGTCGGATTTCTTTCTTGTAAGATGAGGCTCGCCCTTTTTGCTTACCCGCAGCTCGTAATCGTATCCCACTGCAAATGAATTGAGCTGTCTGAAATTCTCTCCTATATATCCTCCAAGAGTGCCCTTAAGGTCCTCTTCATCTATGTTCTCGTGAAACACCTGCTTGTCTGTATATTTCTCAAGCTGGTACACAAGCTTTCCTGATATCTGCTTCTTACCGCATACTATCTTCCTGTATTCGCCCTTGCCACCGCCAAGCACTATCTTGTGGGGATTTGAGGCTATTATTTCATCTAGCATTTCTGCTGTTTTCTCTATCATCATTTCTGTGCTCTTTCTGTTTTCTTAATGTCGCTTTATGCGTTGCACTTACATAGTCCGACTTTTTGCTATGCACGCTACGCTTTTAGAGTATCACGGTGCCACGGCTTGTGCAAGTCTTTCGTTTTCAGCTTGACGCTTTTTCGATATACTATGGATTTTTGGCATGACGCTTTTTCCGATGCGCGATGGTTCTATTCCGGGGCCGCTCTCGCTCCTATGCTCCTCCTTACGTTACTAAATTCGTGCTACGCACTCATTAAGTAACGAGGGGAGCAAATGTCCCTTCATAGAATCATCCAATCTCCAAAAGCTGGTAATGGAAAAATATGAGAAATTGTTCCGCAGCTCTCTTCTCAAGTCAGCTTTTTCCTTCCAGGCAGCTCGTAATTTTGACGTTTATTTCCGTCACCTCTCATCTATCCCCTTACAATATTCCTTTATTCTTCTATTCCTTTATCCTTTTATTCTTTGCTCTTTTATGCTTTCATTGTAACAGTCGCAGAGTGGCACATTGTTCAAATGGGAAATGACAGTAGTGAGGCTTTCGTAGGGACGAACACGCTAACAGCGACAGCGGGCACATGTTTGAGCCTCTTTCAGAGGCGAGTTTGTGCAGGAGCTGGAGCGAACAGGTGCGTGTGAGGAGTAGAAAACGAACGTGTCAGGCTCATTGAATAATGTGCCGCTGCGACGTCCACAATAAAGCCACCATAAAACAAAAATGCAGTGCCCGAACCGAGTAGAAAACGCAGCAAGGCTTGTGGGGACATCATCTTCATTTGCGGAGTTTTATAATAGCTGCGTGCATGCAACAGATATCGAACGTGTCAGACTCATTGAATAATGTGCCACTGCGACGTCCGCCATAAAGCCACCACAAAACGAAAACGCCGTGCCCAAGCCGTGCAGAAAACGCAGCAAGGCTTGTAGAAGCCCTCCCTCCTATGCTATACTTGAAGTTAGTGCAAACAACCATAGCAAACACAACAACACAACATTAATATAGAAACAGGAGAAATATCATATGTGGCTGGCAGATAATTGGAAAGATTACGAAGTTATAGACTGCTCTGATGGCGAGAAGTTAGAGCGTTGGGGAAAATACATCCTGCTAAGACCGGATCCTCAGGTTCTCTGGAGCACTCCAAAGAACGACAAGAGATGGAAGCAGTTAAACGGACACTATCACAGAAGCAACCGCGGTGGCGGAGAATGGGAATTCTTCAAGCTCCCTGAGCAGTGGACCATCAATTACAGAGACCTCACCTTTAATTTAAAGCCATTCAGCTTCAAGCATACCGGCTTGTTTCCGGAGCAGGCAGCCAACTGGGACTGGTTTTCTGAGCTTATAAGGAAATCCCCAAAGAAGGATATAAAGGTATTGAATTTATTTGCATATACAGGTGGTGCAACCTGTGCCGCTGCCAAGGCAGGTGCCGCGGTAACCCACGTTGACGCCTCAAAAGGAATGGTCACATGGGCAAAGGAAAATGCCGTATCCTCAGGACTTGCAGACGCACCTATCAGATGGATAGTTGATGACTGTGTGAAATTCGTAGAAAGGGAGATCCGACGCGGAAATAAATACGACGCAATAATCATGGATCCTCCATCATATGGAAGAGGTCCAAAGGGCGAGATATGGAAGATCGAGGAGAAGATCCACCCATTTATCAAGCTCTGCTCTGAGCTTTTATGTGACAAGCCACTGTTCTTCCTGGTGAACTCATACACCACCGGGCTCCAGCCTGCAGTTCTTAACTATATGATAAGCACCGAGGTAAAGAGTAAATTCGGCGGCACAGTTATGGCTGACGAGATCGGACTTCCATGTACAGTATCCGGACTTCCTCTCCCATGCGGAGCAGCCGGAAGATGGCAGAGATAAAACACGGCAGCCTCCTCAAAAAAACGAGAGGCAACAGCAAGATAGTGCGATCAGGTGAAAAGAAAACATATAATAGAAAAATCGGCAGGGAAATAATTCCCTGCCGATTTTTATTATCTTTCATCCATATCCAGATATTCTCTGTGGCTTCCTACATACTTGTATGCCGGTCTGATGATCTTGCCTGCATTTACAAGCTCCTCTATTCTGTGGGCACACCAGCCTGATATTCTCGCAATGGCAAATATAGGTGTGAACAGCTCAATAGGTATGTCAAGCATTGTATATACAAATCCGCTGTAGAAGTCTACATTTGCAGAAATCGCCTTATTGCCGTTCCTTCTCTCTCCGAGAAGTCTGGCTGCGATTCTTTCAACTGTAGCGTACAAAGCAAATTCCTTCTCCTTGTGCTTCTCAACCGAAAGCTTCTCTGCATACCCCTTGAGTATCCTTGCTCTTGGGTCTGACTTGGTATATACAGCATGTCCCATTCCATATATAAGCCCCGAATGGTCGAAGCCCTTCTTGTCAAGCAATGATGTGAGGTACTCTGTTATGGCAGCCTCATCCTCCCAGTCCTTAACATGTTCCTTAAGATCGTCGAACATCTGCTGAACCTTAAGATTTGCGCCACCATGCTTAGGTCCCTTAAGGGAACCAAGAGAACCTGCAACTGTTGAATATGTATCTGTTCCTGTAGATGATATTACATGGGTTGTAAATGTTGAGTTGTTACCACCGCCATGCTCTGCATGTATAACCAGACAGATATCAAGAACCTGGGCTTCAAGCTCTGTATACTTCTTGTCTGCTCTGATAAGCCTTAAAAAGTTCTCCGCTGTGGAAAGTCCCTTCTTAGGATTATGTATTACAAGACTCTTATCAAGGTAATAATGTCTGTAACCCTGATATCCGTAGGCTGCTATCAGAGGGAACTGGGCGATAAGCTCAAGGCTCTGTCTCAGCACATTCTTTATGCTGATATCATCCGGATTATCGTCATATGAATAAAGTGTCAGAACACACCTCTGGAGTACGTTCATCATATTCTTACTTGGTGCCTTAAGTATTACGTCTCTGGTAAATTTGCTCGGAAGCTCCCTGAAGGTCTCCATAAGCTCGATAAAGCCTGCAAGCTGCTCCCTGTCAGGCAATGAACCAAACATAAGCAGATATATAGTCTCCTCAAATCCGAACTTGCTTCCGTGAAAGCCCTTTACAAGGCTCTCCACATTATAGCCCTGAAAGAACAGACTTCCGTCTGCGGGAACTCTTTCTCCATCGATCACGTCATAACCGATAACATCGGAGATCTCAGTGAGACCTGTAAGGACACCCTTACCGTTTGAATCTCTTAATCCTCTTTTTACATCATAGGTAACATAGAGGTTTTGATCTATGCTTCCTGACGCGTTACAGTAATCCACAAGCTGATCAATTATCCTGTTATATTCTTCGCTACCTCTTTCCAAACCTCTATCCCCTTTCCATCCTTAGTATAAACTCTAACTAATCTCACATTAGTTTATCAAATTATCACCTGCCATGCAAGAAAATGAATAAAATAATTATAAATGTGAAAAAGCAATGCATACCATGTATATTTCCGGCGAAAGAAATAAGCCCATTCATATGCACTGCTTTTTTGCTTTTATATTTCTATTATATACCTTTCATAGGCATTGATTATTGTTGTATCCCTGTAATGAGATTCCCTCACGAAATCTCTTCCGTAATTGACGTGAACATGCCCATGGACAAAATACTTCGGCTTATACTCCTCTATGAGGGTCCTAAAGCACGAAAAACCATTATGGGCAAGATCCTCCGAATCATTTATCCCCTTTGCGGGAGCATGACCTATGAGTATATCAAAGCCTCCGGACTTCTTGATCTTTCTCTTAAGCTTCTTTACCCTGTTCTCCATTGCCTTGTCGGTATACTGATGAGACGCCCCGCCAAACTTGTATTCCATGGAGCCGCCAAGTCCCAATATCCGCACGCCTTGATATTCAACAATCTGACCGTCTATACATATACAGCCATCAGGAGGGGTCTCTTCATAACACACATCATGATTACCATGAACATAATAAACAGGTGCATGGGTAAATGTTGCAAGAAAAGACAGGTATTGCGGTGCCAGATCACCACAGGAGATAATTAAATCTATACCTTCTAATTTTTTTTTATCAAAATAATCCCATAAATACTTTGACTCTTCATCCGCAAGTACCATTATCTTCATTTTACCGCTTCTCCACTGATCCCACATTATTATGATGCTATACACATCTTTACCCTTATCCCTGTTCCTGCTCCGAATTCACCAGCGTCTCCACCGGCTTTTTAAGCTCAAGGTTCTCCGGCTGATCAAGTCCCTGGACTGCCAGGATATCCTGAGCGTCATCCTGTATCTCATCAGGCTTAGGAATAGTTCCCACTATATTGTCATTAAGCCATGTCATGTTAAGTATATCCTGTATATCAAGCTCGCTGTTCATGTTGTCGGCAACCACATCCTTCTGGGAAATTATCTTACCATAGAAAGGTGAAACCTTACCGTTTTTGATAAGATCCTTCATAAGATCTGCCAGTCTTATGGTTCCCTTAGGCAGATGTGCCGAGCAGATAATATCCACTACTCCGGCGGACATTCCCCACCAGTAGCTTACCGCCTTCTTCTCATCAAGCTTCTCATCTTCCTTCCAGTTTCCTGCCAGGATAGCTGACACGATCTTCTCGTAAAAGGCACCCCAGTTATACACCGGCATCGCAAGATTTCTTATCTTACCGTCTCTTATACAGAACAGTCCGAACTCTCTTGAAGCATTTGCAGGGACGATCATATCAATATATGAGATATAGTGAACATCCAGCTCCTCAAATCTCTTCTTAGGATTGCTGCCCTTAACCTTGGACCATTCCAGATACACCTTCGCGTTAGGATTTACCATCTGTACTCCCAGGGCAAATGCATTGATATTTGCAACGGTACCGCTTATAGGATAATCTGCCACGAATCCTACCTTGTTGTTCTCACACAGAGAACCGGCTATGATACCTGTAATGAACTTAGCCTCATACATGCGGGCGTAATATGTTCTTACATGGCTTGTGGTGGTGTTAAGTGAGCAGTTAAGTATCTTTATCTCCGGATGGGCAACTGCCACCTTAAGTGACGCATTTAACATCTCCGGACTTGTGGTAAATACCAGATCATATTTCTCTTCAACTATTTTATTAAGACATTCCACCAGCTTCTCAGGGGTATCAACCAACGGAAACGCCGTGGTCTCCACCTGATTTGCAAATTTATTCTTAATGTCATTTCTTCCAAGTTCATGACAATATATCCACATGGAGTCCTGAGGTCTCTTATCATACACAAATGCGATCTTAAGGGTCTTAGGCTTTGCCTGAAGTATGTTAAGAAGCTTAGGCTTTGAATTGTCAACAGGATCAAGGACCGGCGTTACCGGAGTCTCCTTTTTCTGGTGACTGAGGATTATCTCGTCCCATACCTTATCAACATTTGCCTTGACCTCGTCCCGGCTCATGTGCTTCAATTCTTCATAACTATATATATTAAGGAAGATAAGCATTGCGTCATTCACATTTATCTTAAGCTTATCTGCGCCCTTCTTGGCAAGAAATGCCTTTTCAAATGCAAGATGTGCCGAGTTAAAGTCAAGTCTTGCGTCATCCGACAAGGGTTCACCGTCACTTATGCCCAGGTGCTCCCTTAATTTGTCATAGCTTCCAAGCTGTGAGAACCACATATAATTGATTCCGGTCTGCTTGTGGAAGTCTACATATTCATAGTATATCTTGTTCTCAAGCTCGTCGGTCTTCTTCGGCATCTTTCTTATTACCATCGCAGGGATTGACTCTGCGCCGAAATACTTAAGAACACTTACTCGTTTATTTCCCTCTATTACATAGAACTTGGTCATGTACTCATAAACCTTGATGGGATCGTGTATTCCCTCTTCAAGGTGTGACTGACACAGACTTGCCCACTTGCCACCAAACTCTGTATTATAATCAAGAATCGGCATGAAATTCGACGCAAATGCGTGAGTCCTGCCCTCCGTTGCTGTTCCCACAACATTTCCAAGCGCTATATGCTGTAACCCTAAATTAATCTCCCCAACCACATCCGACGCAGTAATTATTTTATCTAGTACCGGCAAATATGGATCTACGCCCCTGGCAACATCAGCCTGATATCTTTTCTCGCCAAGCTTCTGTGCAGCTAAATATTCCGTTGCTGACATAAAAATCACTCCTATCTTTCGAACAACATTCCCTCACAGAGTGAGGGAAGAAAACCTTGCAGACCAAGGTTATTCAATCACTTCGAAAACGCAGTCAATAAACTAATTTACTCTTACTAAACTCGGTATTCTATCACACTTTTTGAAAATGTAAAGAGCAAACAGAAAATACCGGTAAAAGTTCTCATATCTATATTATACTATTTTCAATATTTTTCTATAGACATTTATATTTGTTTGTAAAAAGTTCACAATTTGTTTTATATATTTTATATATTTGTTCTTGATATTTATTGACTTATAGTATAATATATACATATAGATAAGTCAATTTAGCACAAATCGAAATTAACTTTGGTGTGTGTGAATACTTATATATATGAACCCGGCTGGAGTTTCTCTCCTCCGGGTTCTTTTCGTATCCTCTCTTATTCATTGACACGACCTGCGTGCATTTTTTCACATAGCACCTTGCCACTGCCAAGTGATATATATTTGTTGCACAACTCCCGGGATTCTATTATACTTAGACTATATTTTTAATACATACAAATGGAGGGAAAAATGGGAGATTCACTTTATAACGATGAAGATTCAACAACCATTTTAGTGGCAGACGATACTACCCAGGACGGTTTTGACCAATCTCAGCAGAATCAGAATCAGGTTCAGAGTCCCAATGGCGGTTCAAAAACCCAGACTGCATATGATCAAAGCAGCCAAGCCCAGGGTCAAAGCATGTATGCCCAGCAGAGTTTTAACCAGAGCGGTTACAATCAGCCACAGAACAGCTACGGTCAGCAGAACCTTAATCAGAATAGTTACAGCCAGCCACAGAACAGCTACGGAAATGCCTATGGCCAGGCAGGCTTTAACCAGAGCGGTTACAATCAGCCACAAAACGGCTACGGTCAGCAGAACCTTAATCAGAATAGTTACAGCCAGCCACAGAACGGCTACGGAAATGCTTACGGCCAGACAGTCTTTAACCAGAATGGTTACAATCAAGCACAGAGCGGTTACAGTCAGCCACAAAACGGCTACGGAAATGCTTACGGCCAGACAAGCTTTAACCAGAATGGTTACAATCAAGCACAGAACAACTACGGAAACCCTTACGGCCAGGCAGGCTTTAACCAGAATATGACACCAACACCTGCAAAGGAACCTAAGAAGCCTATGGACGAGGCAACTAAGGATAAGCTCCACAAAATTTTATCCCTCACCGCCTTGGGCATTGCGGGATCAGGCTTTATAGCCGTGGCGATACTTACTCTGATATCCACCTTCTTCTCAGCCACAAGCGATTTCAAGGGAAGCTACAAGGATTCCCAGAGCACCACGGAATCTGCTACAGAAGCTGGTTCAACTGACGAAAGCGACACCTCAGCTTCCGATGATACTTCAGCAGACGGAACAGACAACGCTTCTACAGAACAGGGGGAATAATGATATGAAGAAAAAATATAAGGTATTATTGATAATTGCCGCCGTTCTCGTGGTTGTGGATCTTGTAGGTTTCTTTGTATTTGCATCACCTGCAATGAAGATGAACAAGCTCTTCAAGGCACTTAACGACGGAGACAGCAAAGCTGCCCAATCTGCCTACAGAGACCTGTCCGACAACGGCAGAACAAAGGCAAATGATCTGCTTATTGACTTCGCCTATGACAAGGAAAATAAGCTCGAGAATGACAAGATAAAATATAAGGAATTCTCAAAGTGCATGGATGTTGCCACCTCAGTAACTAAAAAAATACCTACAGAAGTAACAGACTTCAAGGCGAAGGGTGACAGATACCAGATGACAAGCCTCTATGAGGACTGTGCAAAGGAATACATAAACAACAAGCAGTCAGATGAATACATCAAGTTAAGGAACAGTTTCCTTGATATATATAACAACTACACCTACGACACAGAATTTGACAATGCCATGGTGGAATACCTGGACGGAAAAAACGAGGAGTTCAGGAATAATACCATAACTGCCGACGAGTTAAATGCCTATGCATATACCGGTGCAGACCTGTTTAACGGTTACTCTTCTGCATATAACAAGTCCACCAGGATCGCCGATGATCTTCAGAACATCCAGAAGTATGAGACACATTATCAGGAGGCTCAGGGCTACTTCGATAATGATCAGTACTACGAGTGCTACGATTACTGTGTAGATGAGCTGGACTACTATTTCTCATATGAAGGTGACACCACCGGCTACTCCCAGAAGTTTGAAACATTAAGGGATAACGCATATGACACCGGCAAGACCTACTACCTTGACCAGGCAAATGCCGCCGTAGCAGAAGGCAGACTTGACGATGCCAAGGAAATCCTTCAGAAGATCGACGAGTTCTATGAAGGAACAGTCAACACCGCCGCTGCCTGGGAATCAACCCACGAGCCATGGATGACTCCTTATGTGGAATATATTGCAAATATAAACAACACTGTAAAGAATGATATGGCTTCTGCTCCTGC
>ULLX01034495.1_pt1 | contig 12377 bp, 9 predicted proteins | sample 1951501 | NCBI WGS metagenome assembly ULLX01 (sample SAMEA4835535, study PRJEB28245) | human gut metagenome | biome: gut microbiome; material: fecal sample | place: Denmark | collected 2008
CCGTCATCAAAACTCATTTTTACTGCTCCTTATTTCTTAGCACGGCTTACAGATCAATGCGTGCTTTCTTTTTATGTTTATGTGCCATCCGGCACTTTCTTTTTATTCTTATCTTTTTGTTCTTGCCTTTTTATCTTTACCTGCCGGATTCTCTCTCTGCCTGGGATTTTCTCAGGTAATCCGGCGCGAAATCATCGCCATTTGAAACATGTCCCTGCTTATACAGCTCATACGCCGCAACCGCTACAGCTCCGGCGCTCTGTCTGTTCATATGGGCAGGTGCAAATGTATAACCCACCTTAGTCTTCTCTTTTATCTGTTCAGCATATGGAACGGTTCCGTCTCCAAGGTAAACCACAGGCTCACCGATTTTATTTACCCTATCAATAATATCAGCTATGTCAAGAGGGGTCTGGTCAAGGACTGTTGTTATGCCTTCTTCATCAGTATATCTGTAGATTCCTGTATATACCTGATTTCTTCTTGCATCCATAAGTGGACAGATCACATGGTCGCTGCCCCACATATTGTACGCCAGTCCAAGAAGTGTAGGAACCGTAACCACCGGCTTGTCAAGAGCCAGTGACAATCCCTTCACTGTTGCCGCGCCGATCCTTAAGCCTGTAAATGAACCTGGACCATTTGCAAGGGCAAGGACATCCACATCCTTAACGTCCATACTGAGCATCTTCATCAGCTCATCCAGCATAGGCAACAGGGCCTGTGAATGGGTCTTCTTATGATTGGTTGTGTATTCTCCAAGTAAAATATCATCCTCAGTCAGGGCAACTGATGCCACCATGCCCGAGCTGTCAAAAGCCAGTATCTTCATACCGTCTGCACCTCCTGTTTATTTCAATCTACACAGATACAAGGCTTATGCGTCTGTAATCTGTTCCCTTCGCAAGATCTTTCTCTATGGTAAGCTTCCTGTAATGGTCAGGAAGTATATTTTCTATTAAGTTCGCCCATTCTATGAGGCACACCCCATCGCCGTAGATCATATCGTTATAGCCGATCTCGTCCATTTCGTCAACGTCACCGATACGATACACGTCAAAGTGATACAGGGGCAGCCTGCCCTCATCATATATCTTAACTATTGTAAATGTAGGGCTGTTCACCACTTCATTGATACCAAGCCCTTTGGCAAAGCCTTTGGAGAAAATTGTTTTTCCCACGCCCAGATCTCCGTAAAAGCAATATACATCGCCCTTCTCTGCAGCCTCACCAAATTCTCTGCCTATGTTATAGGTGTCTTCCTCGCTGAAGCTCTCTCTTATTATATCTTCCATGTTCTCAATTTTTCCGATCTTTTTTATTTTCGTTTCACTCTGTATTCAACCTTTGTAATCCCACTTAAACACCGCCGTCCCGCTTCTGTGTTTAATTTTCAGCATTCAGTTCTGCTCACATCCGCTTTGCGGTCTTATCAAGTCTACAGGTCAAAGGTTATCTTTCGTCCCTTTACCTCGAACGGTCTGTAGGTTATTCCCGCCATGTCAAACATTCTCTTTGAAGCAATGGTGCTGTCGGTGTTGGAATATTTGTCCGAACAGTATATAACCTCCTTTATGCCGCACTGGATTATAGCCTTAGCACACTCATTGCAGGGAAACAGGGTCGAATAGATTCTTGCATCCTTAAGGCTTCCGCCCCTGTAATTAAGTATCGCATTAAGCTCCGCATGGCACACAAAGAAATATTTGTTGTCCAGAGGGGCACCGACCTTACCCCATGGCATTGTGTCATCATTGCAGCCTGCCGGCATACCGTTATAGCCTACGGACATTATCCTGTTGTTTTCATCTACGATACATGCTCCCACCTGGGTAGAGGGATCCTTGCTTCGCTCTGCCGACAGCATCGCTATTCCCATGAAATACTGATCCCAACTTATGTAATCTGTTCTCTTCATATGTCTGTCCCTCCTCCTTAAACTTCAGCCCATTTAAAATTCGCCTGTTAGTGTCGCCCTCTCATCTGTTCAGGGTCATTTCCTAAGCACCGTTCCAAGTGTGTTGCCGACACTTGGACACTCACCCGGCAAAGGTCTGACGCCACAAAAGCCGGTGAAAGATCTTTGCCTTAAAACAGTCTTCCACCGGCATATATTTATCCCTGCAAATAATTAAAAGTCAACACGTATGCCGCTTATAATATCAAACTTACTGCACGCATCTTCATAAAGAGATTCCTTAACAGGCTTTGTGATGAAGGCTTTCTCACCTGCTATGCCTGCAGTGATATATGAAACCTCGCCAAACTCAGCCTCTATAGCCGCATCCTCAACCTTGTCTGATACTCTTACAAAGAATTTATTCTCTGCGTCCTTAAAATCTCCAAGCTCAAGAGGTTCCTCATCCCAGATGGTAAGGACATTGCGTCCAAGGTTCTTCACTGCATCCACAACATCCGCAACAACCGCCGAGGCTGTAGGAAGCTTTCCTGCGCCTCTTCCATAGAACATCGCGTCATCAAGAACATTTCCATGGACAAATACGCCATTAAATACATCATCTATTCCTGCCAGTGGATGTTCCTTGCCTATGAGCATAGGGGCAACAAATGTATAAAGTGTTCCCTCTATCTCCTTTGTGGTTCCCACAAGCTTTATTGCTGCATCCATAACCTTTGCATACCGGAAATCTTCTGTTGTTATCTTTGTTATTCCCTCTGTATGGATACGGTTATAATCAAGGTTCTTGCCATATGCCAGTGATGTGAGGATTGCTATCTTACGACATGCGTCACCGCCCTCAACATCCGCCTCAGGATTTCTCTCTGCATAGCCAAGCTCCTGAGCCTGCTTAAGTACTGTTGCGTAGTCAGCACCTTCATTCGCCATCTTTGTAAGAATATAGTTGGTTGTTCCGTTAAGTATACCTGTGATCTCTGTGATCTTATCTGCTGTAAGTGATGAGATAAGAGGGCGAACTATAGGTATTCCGCCGCCTGCTGAAGCCTCGAAGAAGAAATTAACGCTCTTGTCTGCTGCGATCTTAAGAAGCTCAACACCGTGGGTAGCCACAAGCTCCTTGTTAGATGTGGCAACACTCTTACCTGCAAGAAGACACTTCTTAACAAATGTGTATGCCGGTTCTACACCACCCATAACTTCAACAACTACCTTTACATCTTCGTCATTGAGTATAGTTTCAAAGTTGTGAACAAGAATCTTCTCAACGGGATCTCCCGGAAAATCTCTCAGGTCGAGAACATATTTAATATTGATCTCCTCGCCTGCTTTCCTGTTTATGATACTGCCGTTGGTATTTATAACCTCAACAACTCCTGATCCAACTGTGCCGTAGCCTAAAACCGCTATATTCACCATTGTTCTCTTTCTCCTTTATCCTTACATTTGATGTTTCTTAATTAGTTATTCTCTGCAACTGTTCCATTTTAAATACGCATTCATAAAATTGTCAAGTCCGCCGTCTAAGACAGCAGCAACATTTCCTGTTTCCTCGCCGGTCCGGTTGTCCTTAACAAGTTTGTATGGCTGCATAACGTATGATCTTATCTGACTTCCGAAGCCGTTGTCCAGCAGCTCGCCTCTTATATCAGATATTTTATCAAGATTTTCCTGCTTTTTGATAAGGTACAGCTTTGATTTCAACATCTGCATTGCCTTATCCTTGTTCATGTGCTGTGAACGCTCATTCTGGCACTGAACTACTATGCCCGTAGGAAGATGTGTTATCCTGACAGCAGAGGAGGTCTTATTTATATGCTGTCCGCCTGCGCCTGAGGATCTGTATGTATCTATACGGAGGTCATCGTCATTTATCTCGATCTCGAGATCTTCCTCGATCTCAGGGATCACATCGCAGGAGGCAAATGACGTCTGTCTCTTGCCCGCCGCATTAAAGGGTGATATCCTAACCAGTCTGTGAACGCCCTTCTCGGACTTGAGATAGCCGTAGGCATTCTCTCCGCACACCTGTATAGTTACTGATTTTATGCCTGCCTCATCACCCTCAAGGTAATCAAGAAGTTCAACCTTATAGCCCTTCTTCTCTGCCCATCTGGTATACATTCTGTATAGCATTGATACCCAGTCACACGCCTCGGTTCCACCAGCGCCTGCATGTAATGTGAGCACTGCGTCATGGTTGTCAAATTCATCCGACAACAGAAGCTTTACTCTGTAGTCGTCAAACTCCTTTGTAAATACCTCTAACATGTTCTGGATTTCTTCAACCATGGAAGCGTCATTTTCCTCTTCTGCCATCTCTACCAGTTCCTGCATGTCATCAAAATCTGAAGACAGCTTGTTAAAGCCATCCACCTGATCCTCCAGCAACTTAAGCTCCCTGGATACTTCTGTTGAATGTTTTATATCATCCCAAAATCCCGGCTGCTCCATTTCATAGTGGAGCTTGCCTATTCCGTCTAATTTGCCAGGGATGTCAAAGTGAATCCCTTACTTCCATTAGAGGCTGTTTCAGTGTGCCCAGAGTGTATTTTATCTGGTCTGTTTCTAACACCTATAATCACCTGCTTTTCTGATTTATTTTTAATTCAAAATACATCATAAGATGTATGGGGTATTTCTTTACTGGTCTCTGCCGCAGCAGTTCTTATACTTCTTGCCGCTGCCACATGGACATGGATCGTTTCTTCCGATCTTCTTTGCCTTCTTAACAGGCCCCTTGGTTACTGTATCATCCTTGTTGGTTCCTGTAACCTTATTTACTTCCTCACGTTCAACCTTCTGCTCAACCTTAACTCTCATTATGAGCTTAACTGTATCCTCCTGGATAGAGGCTGTCATGGCATTGAACATGTCATAGCCTGCAAATTTATACTCTACAACAGGATCTCTCTGTCCCAGTGACTGGAGTCCTATTCCCTGCTTAAGTCTGTCCATATCGTCGATATGGTCTGTCCACTTTCTGTCTATGACCTTAAGGAGCATGATACGCTCTATCTCTCTCATCTGCTGCTCATCACCGATCTCCTCTTCCTTCTTCTTGTAAAGGTCAAGGGCTTCGTCTGTAAGTCTCTCCTTAAGAGCTGTTATATCTCCATCCTTCTCATTATCCTTTAACTGGATGTGCTCAGGATATGGGATTATGTTTCTGAGCATGTCGTCAAGCTCGGTAATGTTCCAGTTCTCAGGATGTGACTCACCTGAGCATACCTGGTCTACGCATGAATTCACATCATCCTTTATCATCTTAAGGATAACCTCATGCATATCCTCACCGTCAAGAACTCTTCTACGCTCCTTGTAAATGATCTCTCTCTGCTCGTTATTTACCTGGTCGTACTCAAGAAGGCTCTTTCTGATAGCGAAGTTGTTGCTCTCTATCTTCATCTGTGCCTTTTCTACGAAGTTGGAGATGGTCTTGTGCTGGATCTCTTCACCCTCAGGTATCTTAAGGGCGTCATAGAGTCCCATTACTCTCTCTGATCCGAAGAGTCTCATAAGATCGTCCTCAAGTGAAAGGTAGAACTTTGATTCACCTCTGTCACCCTGACGTCCTGATCTACCACGGAGCTGGTTATCTATACGTCTTGACTCGTGTCTCTCTGTACCGATGATCCTTAAACCACCAAGCTCTGACACACCCTCGCCAAGCTTAATATCGGTTCCTCGGCCTGCCATGTTGGTTGCAATGGTAACCGCCCCCTTCTGGCCTGCGTCTGCAACGATCTCAGCCTCAAGCTCATGGAACTTGGCATTAAGTACCTTATGCGGTATTCTCCTCTTGCTTAAGAGGTGGCTGATCTCCTCTGACGCATCAATGTTGATGGTACCGACCAGTACAGGCTGGCCTGTCTCATAACATTTGCAGATCTGCTCTATTATTGCATTTAATTTTTCTTTTCTTGTCTTGAATATGGAATCAGGGTAGTCAATTCTCTGTACAGGGAGGTTTGTAGGGATAACTACTACGTCCATTCCGTAGATCTCTCTGAACTCCTGCTCCTCTGTAAGAGCTGTACCTGTCATACCTGCCTTCTTCTCAAACATATTGAAGAAGTTCTGGAATGTAATGGTTGCGAGGGTCTTACTCTCTCTCTTAACCTTTACGCCTTCCTTAGCCTCTATTGCCTGATGGAGACCATCTGAGAATCTTCTACCCGGCATTATACGTCCTGTGAACTCATCAACAATAAGTACTTCGTCATCCTTTACAACGTAATCCCTGTCCCTGAACATAAGGTTGTGGGCACGGAGAGCAAGGATAATGTTATGCTGGATCTCCATGTTGTCAGGATCTGAAAGGTTATCTATATGGAAGAACTGCTCTACTTCCTTTACACCGTTTGCAGTGAGCATTACGTACTTGTCCTTTTCATTTACAAGGAAATCTCCGTCTTCTTCCGCCACATTGTTCATGAGCATATCCATCTTGGATATCTCGCCGTCGCCTTCGCCACGCTTCATACGTCTTGCAAGGTAATCACACATTCTGTAGAGTTCTGTGGACTTGCCGCTCTGGCCCGAGATAATAAGCGGTGTTCTTGCCTCATCGATAAGTACTGAGTCGACCTCATCGATTACGCAGTAGTGAAGCCCTCTTAACACCAGCTTCTCCTTATAGATTACCATGTTGTCCCTCAGGTAATCGAAACCTAATTCGTTATTTGTTACATATGTAATATCGCAGTTATAAGCTGCTCTTCTTTCTTCCGACGTTGAGCTGTTTAAAATTATACCAACTGTAAGCCCGAGAAATTCATGAACTTTTCCCATCCACTCGGCGTCACGCTTTGCCAGGTAATCGTTTACCGTTACTACATGGACACCTTTTCCTTCAAGGGCATTGAGGTATGCAGGAAGTGTTGATACAAGTGTCTTACCTTCACCGGTTCTCATCTCGGCGATACGGCCCTGATGTAATATTACACCACCGATGAGCTGTACTCTGTAGTGCTTCATTCCCAGCACTCTGTATGCCGCTTCTCTTACTACTGCAAATGCTTCTACCAGCAGATCGTCCAGGGTCTCGCCCTTAGCCAGTCTGTCTTTAAATTCCTGTGTCTTAGCTTTAAGTTCTTCATCGGATAAAGCCTGCATATCTGAATCTAATGCTTCTATCTTATCTATAAGAGGTTTAATCTTTTTCAGTTCTTTTTCGCTATGTGTTCCAAATACTTTTTCAAATAATCCCATTTTTACACACTCCTGCTTATTGTTATTCAGGGTACATGATAACATTATCCGGGCTGTATATCAAGGCATTTTTTATGTATGCCGTAGGTGAACGATGTATGTAAATAACCGCACGCCGCAAGAGGATGGCAGATACCGTCACTTCAATACTGTATCTTTCCACCCATGCCGCTGTCTATGTCATGCATAGGATTACAAAATTTCAACATGCAACAATAATCTTGTAAATGCATGTCATATCGTCAACATACAAAAGAAAAGACCGCCACATGTTGCTATGGCAGTCTCTTCCTTGGGTTATCACCGGTTTCCATGCGGAACACGGGGAATGGTGATATTCCATATATTTAATTGATTATACTTCCGGTTCGATGAGACCGTATGTGTTGCCCTTTCTCTTGTAAACTACATTCACCTCGTCTGTATCTGCGTTTCTGAATACGAAGAAGCTATGTCCGAGAAGATCCATCTGGATACATGCGTCTTCAGGATACATTGGCTTAACGTCAAACTTCTTTGTTCTGACGATCTTAATCTCGTCATCTTCCTCATCTTCTTCTTCGATGAATGCGTTCTGGAAGTAAGCTGCGTTCTGAGCCTTGTCTATCAGCTTCTTCTTGTGTCTTGTTACCTGACGCTCAATAACTTCAAGTACAAGATCAATAGATACATACATATCATCGCTTACCTGCTCTGCACGGATGATATGTCCCTTCATAGGTATTGTAACTTCTATCTTCTGTCTGTCTTTTTCTACACTAAATGTTACCTGAGCAACGGTATCTTCTGTAAAGTACTTTTCAAGCTTTGAAAGCTTATCCTGTACAGCACTCTTCAAACCCTCTGTAACCTCAATGTTCTTACCACTTATTATGTAATTCATGATGCCCAACTCCTTCTTTTTTGGATTCACATCCAAATTGATGTTCTTATTATACCACAAACTGTGCTTTTTTCAATACATTTTGCACTATAAGGTGGCATTTTGCATAATTTTTTTATGCATTTTTCACCATAAACAATACCGCCCGTATCCTGTTCTCCTATGTCTGTATATGATTGCTTTATAAATAGTTGCTTAATGTAACGATGTCACAGACATCATTACATTAAGTTAAAAAAACACCGGCATTGCTGCCGGTGTTTTGTGCGGTTCCTGTAAAGATATTAGCTGAATAATCTACGTGCCTTAACAGGTGTTCTATAATTGTAATTTGAGATCTTGATACCGGTTCTTCTTGAGCTGGCATGTACGATCTGTCCGTTACCGATGTAAATTCCTACGTGACCCATTGTGCCGTCAGGATCTGCATAGAAGATAAGGTCACCAGGGATAAGCTCTGAGAAATCTACTGCTGTTCCCATGTATGACTGTGAGTTTGCTGAATGTGGTAAGTTGATACCCCAGAGTGCGTAAAGTGCAAGTGTAAATCCTGAACAGTCAGCACCGTTTGTAAGGCTTGTACCGCCGTATACATATGGGTTTCCAACGAACTGCTGAGCATATGCTGCAAGATCTGCACCCTTCTGTACACCATCTGCACTTGTGTCTACAGGTGCTGCAGGAGCTTCGCTGCCTGATCCTGAACCGTTATCCGAGCCGGAACCTGATCCGCTTCCCGAACCATTGTCACTGCCTGATCCGTTATCATTTGAAGGTGCCTCTGTCTGACCGCCAGCCTGCTGATCCGCCTTCTCCTGAGCTTCCTTCTCTGCCTGAGCCTTTTCCTGAGCTTCCTTTTCCGCCTGCTCTGCTGCCTCTTCTTCAGCAACTGTTGTAGCTCTTACTACCTTGAACTCCTTCTCAGCGTATTCTGAGCTGATGTAACCTGTTGTACTGTCATCTACTGCTACCTGAAGCCAGTCGCCATCATCACTTAAGATGGTATATGTTCCGCCCTGAGGAACAAGTGTGATACATGTACTGTCTGCATTTCCCTCTTCTCTTACGCTAAGAGTTGTTGCTGTAACCTTTGCAACCTTATCAAGATGTGTCTCTGCATAAGCACCTGCGTCATCACCGAATGCAATGAACTCATTCTTTATGTATCCTTCGCAATTTCCTGACGCTATGTATGTCCACTCATCACCCTTTTCCTTTACAAGGGCGATACCTCCTGATGGAAGTGTACCAACCTTTTCTGACTCAGCACTTGCTTCGCTTCTGATGTTTACATTTCCTGTTGTAGTTGTAAGACATCTGTTCTCAAACTGTGGATACTTGCATGTCTCTGCAACCTTTGTTGTGTCTTCTGTTGTTTCTGTTGTGCCATCTGTTGCTTCCTCTGTTGTGGCATCGGCATTTGCAAGCTCTGTGCTGTCTGCCGCGTCACCACCGGCAGTTTCCACATATCTGTCTATTGCAGATGAAATACCGATCGATGAGTCGTTCATGACTTCATCAGCATTAGTACTCATGCCTAAATTCGCAAATACTGTTGTTACAACTAACCCGGCCGCTACTATTGTGGTGGCAGCCTTTATAGATGTTCTGAACATCATCATACCTCCTATAATATCGCTCGTTGCGTTTATTACTTATACGCAACAATTATTTGTCATAAATGTTTCATTTGTTTCAAATGCATCATATTTTATTACAAATTTGTTACATTTCTTTTGTATTATAACAACGCATATATACTTTGTCAACATAATATTTCTGACTTTTTTTGACATTTCCTTGATTTTATAGGTTTTGAGGGATCTTAAGTTTTGAAGCAGTTTAATATTTTTGTAATATTTGAGTATATGGCATCATTACAGCGATAAAACATTCTTTGCGAATTTTATCCGCTGGTCAGTAGTTGTCAAGTGCAATTTTGCAGGCATGTTGCGCTTGACTCGCTACCATAGCATAAAGAAAAAGAGATACCGGGGAAGTTCCGATATCTCCTTCTATATTTTACGATTGTTATATATATTAGATGTTAATTATATATGTTTGATGTTAATTGGAGGTTACCACGCCTTCCTTACCCTTTACGGTGACGATGGAACCTGTCTTTAATATCTCGGTAGCATTTGCAGCGCCAAGTATAACAGGAATATCAAGGCTTAAGCCAACTACTCCTGCGTGGGAATTCTTGCCGTCCTTCTCGCAGATGATAGCTGAAGCGGTCTTCAACTCGTTCATGATATTATTGCTGGTCTCATGTATTACGATAATATCTCCGTTCTTATAGCTTTTCTCAAGTTCGGCCTCATCCTTGCATACACACAGTGGTGCACATACAGACTTGTCATTTACAGAGGTTCCCTTAACAAGGATATGGCCTGCCACATGAACCTTAACAAGGTTTGTGGTTCCTGCTACCCCAAGAGGTACGCCGGCAGTGATGACTACAACCTCACCATCCTTCACAAATCCCGCTTTCTTGGCTGCTTCTACCGCGTCCTCGAAGAGGTCATCTGTGTTGTCGCACTCAGGAATAACCAAAGGACTAACGCCCCAGGAGAGATTAAGCTGTCTGCTTACCTTCTCTATAGGTGTACATCCGATTATAGGACATGCCGGTCTGTACTTTGAGATCATCCTTGCAGTCTTACCTGACTTTGTAACAGTTACAATGGCTGCGGCATCAAGGTCAAGGGCTGTTGTACAGGTTGCGTGGGAAATAGCACTGGTAATATCCGAGTTCTTCTCACTGTCTCTGTTCTGAAACCTCTTGGTATAATCAATATCCTGCTCTGCTCTCTCTGCAATCTTGATCATGGTTGAAAGTGCCTCTACAGGGTACTTGCCTGCGGCTGTCTCACCTGAAAGCATTATGGCACTGGTTCCGTCGTAAATAGCATTTGCAACATCGGTAGCCTCAGCTCTTGTAGGTCTAGGGTTCTTCATCATGGAATCAAGCATCTGGGTTGCTGTGATAACCTGCTTGTCGGCATTGTAAACCTTCTTAATGATCATCTTCTGGATTACAGGAACATCCTCAAGAGGTATCTCAACACCCATATCGCCTCTGGCAACCATGATACCATCGGATACTCTTATGATCTCATCTATATTCTCAACGCCCTGCATATTCTCGATTTTTGAGATAATGTTGATATTATCACAGTGATACTCGTCAAATATCTTTCTGATCTGGAGCACGTCGTCTGCACATCTTACAAACGACGCAGCAATGAAGTCAAAGTCGTTCTCAATACCAAAGATTATATCTGAACGATCCTGCTCGCTTATATATGGAATGGAAAGGTCTACGCGAGGAACATTTACACCCTTGTGGTTTGAAACAATTCCGCCATTTTCAACACGGCAGATAACGTCCTTTTCTGTTACGCTCTCTACACTGAGTTCAATAAGACCGTCATCTATAAGGATGGTATTGCCCGGCTTAACATCATTTACCAGGTTCTTGTATGTTATGGAAGCCTTCGTCTCGTCACCCAGGATATCTTCTGTTGTAAGGATGAATTTATTGCCGGCCTTAAGCTCTACCTTGCCGTCCTTGAAATCTCTTACACGGATCTCAGGGCCCTTTGTATCAAGAATGGTGGCAATAGGAAGTCCGAGTTCTTCCCTGAACTTAACAACTCTTTCTTTATTTGCCTTGTGCTGTTCATGGGTACCATGGGAGAAGTTAAATCTCGCCACATCCATTCCGGCCAGCATTAACTGTTTAAGGACATTATCATCATCTGTTGCAGGACCTAATGTACATATTATCTTTGTTTTACGCATATTATCTGCATCCTCCTGTAAGTAAATTATTTTTATTATTTTCTCCAAAGGCCTTTATACCCTTAAAGTAATAGACGAATATAGCTACCAATGCCCCAATCCACAGCAGCGCTCCAAATGACGGAAGCATGTATGCTTTAAGCAGCTTCTTTAATATATACCATACAACCCTTACATGTATGGCAGCTCTCATAAGCTCTCCGTATGAAAGATTTGCCTCAAAGGTATTTGAAAATGCGGTTCCAAGGCCTGCCCATATAAGGGATGAACCATAGAAGCCTGCAAATGCCAACACCACCATAACAACATATACAGTAATGATCACCGGCATATCTGTCTTATTTATATAGGAAACTACATCTTCCCTGGTTATGACGTCACCACCCATAAACACACTTAAGCCTCTGTACAATGCGCCGCAGTCAAGCATGGTTCCCTGGCCGTCATAATAAACATAGATATTCTTCGATGACACATATATGGCCGTTGGGAATACCGTTCCCTTAAGCTCCGTGGCAAGCTCCTTCTCATCAAGTACTCCTGTCTCTGTATCTA
>ULLX01024878.1_pt1 | contig 12363 bp, 7 predicted proteins | sample 1951501 | NCBI WGS metagenome assembly ULLX01 (sample SAMEA4835535, study PRJEB28245) | human gut metagenome | biome: gut microbiome; material: fecal sample | place: Denmark | collected 2008
CGAAGGTTATCCGGCAAACTATGCCAAAGCTCCCCGCTTCAAGGCCTTGATTTATTACACACGACATGCGGAAGAAGCGCACGTACAATTTGCAGAACAAACAACCACTTTCTTTAAGAAGCTCAATTACGGTGACGGCTTTGTTCTGGATATTACTACTGATTTCTCAAAATACCCATACGAGAAACTGAAAGAATACAATGTCATTATCATGCTTAACACATCCCCCAACACCAAGGCCGAACGCGATGCTTTTGAGCAATACATGGAAAACGGAGGCGGTTGGGTAGGTTTCCACGCAGCTGCCTACAACGACAAAAACACGCATTGGCCCTGGTTCGTTAAGTTTCTTGGTGGTGGGGTGTTCTATTGCAACAACTGGCCTCCCCAGCCGGTATTGGTCGAAGTCGACAACGAAGAACATCCCGTTACCAAGAATCTACCTGCATCATTTGTGGCTCCTGCCAGCGAATGGTATCAATGGACTCCCAGCCCCCGCCGGAACAAGGACGTAGAAGTACTCTTGTCCCTATCTCCCAAGAACTATCCACTGGGTATCAAGGATGTAGTGAATTTTGGCGACTTCCCCATCGTATGGTCCAACAAGAATTACAGAATGATTTACCTGAATATGGGGCATGGTGACGAAGAGTTTATCGACGGTACACAGAACCTGCTATTGGTTAATGCTTTCCGCTGGGTAGTGAGCAAAGACAAGAACGGTGACCCGTTCCTCAAATAAAACGGTTTCCATAACAGCAATCAAGAGAATAAATAGGGGATAATTCCCCTATTTCCTATGTTAACACTACGTTTTTATGCCGAAACAGATACTTTTCCTTCGAAAAGTATCTGTTTCGGTCGTTTTATATAGATACCCTTGCCGGTTCCCAACGGGCCGGAATGACAGTTTCATATCGTTGAAACCAAAAGTTTCACTTGCTGAAACTTTTAGTTTTACGAAAGGAAACTAAAGGTTTCCCTTAATGAAACCAATTATTTTCCCAATCAAAACTTCTCGTATTTAGTCTCAAAACTAAAAGTTTCATGTTGAGAACTAAGACAATAGCCACTTTTACGATTCACCCAATAAATAGGAGGCATCATCTTTTAGAAAGATTGGAAAGCGTGATAGATGGTTGTAACGTTTTTTATCTGTCACGGGTATCTATCACGCTTTAATTGATTTATAATCAAAACAATACACCCATTTGCGTGATAGCATGACAGATGTTTTGCCAAAACAAACTTTGTGAAGGAACAAAAAATCCCCGGTATTATTCACAAGGAAATACCGGGGACTCTTCAGAAAAAAACAATCAAAACTTATAACCAGCCAGGGTTCTGTGTCAAGCCACCTTTAGCTCTATCCATTTCCGACTGGTCAATCGGGAAGTACCTGAACTTCTCCGTCCAACCTTTATTACCTAAAATCTCTGTTCCTTTATCGAAACGCAGAATGTCAAACCAACGCTGCATTTCATCCATAAACTCATACCCACGCTCTTCAAAAAGAATATCCAACAACTCCTGCTTGCTCTTTCCCGCCAAGTTGATACGATGCTCTTTGTCTTTGAAAGCGCGGTCTCTGACCTGGTCGAACCAACCTTGCGCATCAGCACTGGCAGTTCCGTTGATACGTACATCAAGCTCCACAGCCAGCAGCAAAACATCGGCATAACGGTAAATACGCCAAGAGTTATAATAGTTATCCGTAGGATTCACCGTAGACGTCGTCTCCTTTCTCGGATGAATCTTATAGTGCCCCAGACCCTCGTAATTTTCCTGCTGGTCACTGACTTGGAAAGCACTTCCTGCCGGTAGTTCACCTTTGGCCACCATTTCTGCCACTTTTTTAGCCTCGTCCGCATAGACAATGACTGTTCCCTCACGGCGCGTATCACCTTCCTTAAACATGTTGTAAACAGTACTCGGCATGGTGTTCTGCCCATAACCTTCGCCTAATCCACCCTGCTCGGCACTTCTCGGGTCAACAATGTTACGACCACCCAAAGAACGTGCAAGCCCAAACCCTTCGCCGGAGTTATTGCCGGCATAACATACCTCAAAGATAGATTCCGCACACCATTCTCCGTCTTTCACCCATAAGTTCTGATAATCAGGGTTCAACTGGTATCTTCCACTGGTGATTATTTCTTTCATGTCATTCAATGCCACCTGATATTTAGTCTCATCACGATGGAACAAAATAATTTTAGCACGAAGCAGCTTGGCAGCATCCCGGCAAACGCGTCCCTGCTGTGTAGCACTGCGCTGGGGCAGATACTTAGTCACTTCGTCATCCAAGTCACCCATCATAAACTCATAAATTTCTTCACGGGTTCCTTTGGCAACGCTATACATTTCACTGGCTGCCAGATAATGTTTGATAAGCGGGAATTGCTCATACCCCATAAACAGATGGTAATAGAAAATGGCACGGTAAAAGCGCGCTTCGGCAGAAATGGAATTGACAAAGTCTGCATTGAGGTTGCACCCGGCCAATTTGTCAATCAACAGATTGGCAGCAATGACTCCATTGAACAAGCCGAAATCCCACTCATTCCACCAAGAACCATAGCCCCATGCACCGAAACAAGAAGTCGCGTCATAGGTAAAAGTATCCCATTTCGTCTTGTAAGATCCCTCACCGATACCACCACCGGTTTCAGACTCATCGCCCAGCAAAGAAGAGTAAGACCAAACCTCCGGCATGCGGGTCTGCATTTCATTTATCACGGCATACAAGCCCTTCATCATATCGTCTTCCGTCTTATAGAATTCGGTTTCCGATACCTGAGTTCTCGGATTCACTTCCAGAAAATCTGAACAAGCTATGGTCGACAAAGCCATCGCACCCAAAGCCAATACTTTTAATATCTTATTCATTGTATCTAATTTTTAGATTAATCAAAATGTTATGTTTGCACCGATGGTATAAGTACGTGCTTGCGGATATGTTCCCCCGTCAAATCCATCACGTGTTCCCACTTCCGGATCATAACCGCTATAATTGGTGATTGTAAACAGATTCTCGCCCTGCACAAAGAAACGCAGTCCCTTGATGCCGACACGCTGCAACATCTGGCCGGGCAGACTGTAACCTATCTGCAACACTTTCAAACGCATATACGATCCATCTTCTACAAAGAAGTTTGAAACCTGATAGTTATTGTTGTCACCATCTATGATACGTGGTACCCAATTGGAAGTTCCTTCACCGTGCCAACGGTTCAACCAGGATTTGTCGTAGTTACCAAAAGTCACGTTGGAACGTCTGTACAGTTTATAAATATCGTTTCCAATACTTCCTTGAAAGAATGCACTGAAATCCAGCCCCTTCCAATCGGCAGAGAGCGTAAATCCATATGTCCAGTCGGGATTCGGCTTACCTATCATAGTACGGTCATCGCCATTAAGACCATTTTTACCGTCCAAATCTTTAAAACGGATATCTCCGGGCTTGGCATTCGGTTGTATCAACTGAGTCTTTCCGTTAGAATCTACGTAGGTATAGCCGTCTATCTCCTGCTGATTCTGGAAAATGCCATCATGCAAGTAACCGTAGAAGAAGCCGTACGGACGCCCGTTCTCTCTCCAACTGACCTGGCCGCCCATACCACCGCCGATATTATTGAGACCGACACGGTCGGGGCCCTGGTCTGTTACGGTATTCTTCACATAAGAAGCATTTCCATTGATACCCAAATTCACTTCACCCACCTTAAAGCGATAGGACGCTTCGAACTCGATACCTTCGTTCTTCACTGTACCCGAATTGACCGTCATACTGCCATAACTGGTATAAAGAGGAATTGGCATGGAAAGCAGCATGTCCTTCGTCTTCTTCACGAAGTAGTCGGCAGAGAATGTCAATGCACTGTTGAAGAAACGTAAGTCAATACCCAAGTCGGTCTGTTCGGAGGTCTCCCATTTCAAATCGGCATTGGCATAGCCACTGGGCAGCATGCCCGTATATACCTTTCCATTTATGACTGCATTCTTACCCTGGCTCATCATACTTGTATAGGCAAAGGAGCCAATACGTTCGTTACCGTTCTGTCCCCAGCTCAGACGTATCTTGGCAAAATCCAACCAGGAAGGTCTGTTCTCCATGAACTTCTCCCGGGTCAACACCCAACCCAAAGAAACCGAAGGGAATGTAGCATACTGGTGGTCACGACTGAAGTTTGACGAACCGTCCCGTCTTACTACCGCTTCGAACAAATACTTTTCATCATAATTATAATTGATACGTCCGAATACGGATGCAATGCGGTGGTCTTCCGCCCCACCCCATACTTTGGACTGCTCTTCGGGTGCTGTGGCCGTGTCTATATATCCCTTGTCTATATCCACCACCAGCAGATTATAATCTTCCGCTTCCAAATTGGAGTAATGGTAGGAAGACATACTCGTACCGAACAGTGCACCTATATTATGACGGCCGAAAGACTTTGTATACGACAGTACATTTTCCCACTGCCAATAGGAAGACTCCCTTTTCTTATCCTCTACCTTGGAAGTGGCATTCTTACTGGTAGCATTCAGCTCGTAGACTGGAGTCACATTCTTAATGGAATTGAACACCCATTCCGCACCATAGGTAGTCTTGAACTTCAAACCCGGTAACAAGTCCACATCAAGGTTAAAGTTCGCACCGAAATTCTGAGGCATAGTCCTCTGGTTATGACTGACCTGCATGGCTGCCAGCGGATTGGTTATTTCACGCATCTCGATGATATTGTATGCCAGGCCGTTGGGAGCAATGACATGATTTGGATAAGTTACGGCATATTGCTCCAGTATAGCAGGGTCGGTCTGATAAACCGGCTCGGTAGGAGGCAACATATTCATGGAAGTAATCAAGCCTGCAGCTTCACTGTTGCCAATAGTATTACCTGTCTGGATTGACTTGGAATAGCTTGCAATTGCACCAAAACTAATCTTATTCAACCAATTTCGTGATTTCGTGTCCAGTAATACATTATTGTAATTCAAGCGTACATTGTAGCGTTCATAATCAGCATGTCCTTTAGCATAAATACCTTCTTGCTTTACATAACCGAAAGAAGCATAATAGGTAGAGTTGTCCGTACCGCCACTCAACGAAACCTTGTGGTTCATAATAGGAGCATTCTTGTTCTGCAGTTCCTTTTGCCAGTCGGTATTGACGCTGGAAACAGTCGGGAAATAAGGGTCCTTACCTGCGTTGGCAGCCATTTCATTCATCAACATCTGATAATCCGCACTACCCAGCAAATCCACCTTCTTGGAAGGATTCTGAATACCGTACGTAAATTCATAGTTCAAAGTAGCCTTCCCTTTAGTACCCTTCTTCGTAGTAATCAGTACAACACCGTTAGCACCACGGGCTCCATAAATAGCGGCGGAAGCTGCGTCTTTCAGCACTTCAATAGACTCAATATCAGAAGGATTCAAATGACTGATACCACTTTCAGACGGCATGCCGTCTACTATATAAAGCGGATCGGAGTTGTTGACCGTACCGGTACCCCGAATACGAATCTTTGATTCCGCACCGGGCTGACCTGAATTAGAGATAATCTGTACACCGGAAACTTTACCTTTCAAGGCATTCTGAATATTTGTAGGATTACCTTTATCCAACTCTTCACTGGTAACACGGCTCACAGCAGACGAAAGTACACTCTTCTTTTGTACACCATAGCCTACTACAACTACCTCGTCCAGCAACTCAGAAGAATCAGTAAAACGGACTTTCAGATTTGTATCTGCAGCAGTCAGTTTATACTCAATAGGCTCATAACCGATAAAAGTGAAGACCAACACATCACCCACAGAAGCTTTCAGGCTGAAATTCCCATCAATGTCCGTCACAGTACCCACAGCCGGATTACTTTTCATACTGACATTAGCACCCGGAACCGTTTCTCCGGAAGGGTCATAAACGACACCCTGCACATTAATTTGTTGTGCGAAGAGCTGCAAAGTGCAACTGAGAATGCAAAGCAGCAAAAGGACTCTTTTTCTTTTCATGATAATAGTATTAGTTTATAAAATAGGAAGTTATTCATATTGTATTGATACAAATTCCAATACTTCGATAAGCGAAATTACGTACTAAACAAGAAATGGAAGTTGAATATTTCTCATAAGGAGTTCATTTACTAACACATCCATAAAAAACGTTTTATTTTAAACTTAAAGTGATAAAGTTTAAACCCATAAAAAAACGGATACGTTTCTGTAACGTACCCGTTTTCTTCCAAATCCATTGATTATAAAAAGTATTACCTTTCTAAAGTCCAGTTAATGGCATTTCTGAACATGGTCGTAAACCCTTCCGTTTCGTACAATTTGCTGCTATGCCCTATCTGGAAATAAACATTGCGTGCCTTTTTGCTTTCATTGACCCAAACCACCGGATGATCGCCCATCTTGATGTCCGACGCAGGCGTGTAGCTCGATTCGTCTACATTGGCCAGTACATGTACATTGGGGCGCGGGCTCTTGTCATAAGTATACCACTCGTCATCGGGCACCACGAAAGAGGCCGGAACATCCTTCATTACCGGATGCTGTTTATCTTCCACAATCAGCGTACCGTTGGCCAGCGGAGCTATGTAGTTCTTGAAACGTACACCACCCATGAAATCAGAGAACCATTGCCACATGGGATAACCGTCAAACTCGCCCAGCAAAGTAGCATGATGGAAACCTATCCAGCCGCCACGGCCTTCTTCTATATACTTGACGAACGCATCTTCCGCTTCCTTCGGCCAAGTATAAGGTGGGAAATCCAATTGAATAACCAGGCTGAACTGCGACAAGTAAGCCTCCGTTATGTTCCTGGCATTGTTTATCTCGGTAATACTGAAATTCCCCTTTGCACCTTCGGCCGCCAACCACTTCAAACCGGCATCCGTAAATCCTCCGTGCTGTCCGCCACGTTCCGTCAACACCAGTACCTTCGCCTTGTGCGGCTTGCCCAATAGGTTTTCTGCTACCGTACGGCGCAAATCACCCTGCTCATTGTCTCCGCTATAATCCCAATACATGCCTCCCAGCAAATCTTTATCCAGAATATACTGACACTTGATGGCAAGTGAACGGGGATTCTCAAAACCAAATACCAACGTATCATTCTTATCGGCCAGATAAGGCACTTGAGCCACCTCATCCCACTTTTCAGTATATTGGGTATCCGTATTCCCTACCTTATTATAGTCTTGGAAGCTGGGATAACCGTCACCTCCACGACCATAGAAGGGCATACCCATCACCAGCTTGGAAGGCGGTACGCCCGCTTTCAAGTGTGCAGTAACGGCACCGTCCGAAGTAATGTCACCGCTATGTCCTGACGGATAAAGCGCCGAATGGTGCTTGGGAGCAGAAGCCATGTCATAAGCCATGATATTCACAAAATCGACGGAAGGCAAGATAGCCTTGAAGTCAATGTAACGGGCAGAAGCTACGGTGGCAAGTGTCAGTTCCTTTTCATTGCCGATGGCAGCTCTGATATCCTGCATCAGAAGTGTAAAATTCTCCGTATCGTCCGGTGACGAGGATATATTTGCCATAGAGCTGGTGGGATATTCCCAATCGATGTCAATGCCATCCAAAGCGAACTCCTTCACCACACGGTCACAGTCCGCGGCAAAAGCACAGCGATATTCATCATTGGCAGCCATCTCACTGAAACGTCCGCTTCCCCAGCCGCCGATGGAAAGCAGCACTTTCAGCTCCGGCTTCTGTTTCCTCAAATCAACAATCTGTCTCAAACGTTCCTCATTATCAATCTTGACACCGTTAAAGCTCTCGTTTACATGACCGAACGCATAGTTGATATGCGTCATGTACTGCGGGTCGGGCATCACCTCACTCCACGAAGTGACATAAGCAACCACAACCTTTGAATCGCGGGAAGCCGCAACGACCTCTTCTCCCGACTTAACGCTACCGCATGAAACCAATACGCCCAAAGCGGCAGCCATCATCATTTTAATTTTTTTCATAAGTACTATCTTTAATTACAAATTATCGCAGGTCTGACGGACACGTGAACCTATCAATGCATAATACAGCATAAACGCTTCTCCAAAAAGAACGATGAGCCATGACCATCTCCAGCCTCCAAGAACATCGGCAAGCACTCCTTGCAACAAGGGCAATATGGCACCGCCTACCACTCCAATCATGAACACACCCGAAGCCACCGAAGTGTATTTTCCCAAATGGGCAACGGACAAGGTAAAGATAGCTCCCCACATGATGGAATGGAACAGACCTACTGCCGTGAGCAGCCACGGATTATTCAGAAGAATGGCCAGTAGGGCGAGTAGTCCTGCCGATACCGTAGTAACCGTCAGCTGCACGCGGGGAGAAATTCTGCTCAGGCTGCTCCCCACCAGGCGGCCCACAAGCATACCACCCCAATAGAGCGTAGCCATCAGTGCCGGAGAAGCATAATCCATCTCGATGGCGTACAGATTGATATTGGCCCCGATACAGACTTCCACTCCTACATAAAAGAAGATAGCCACCACGCCCAATGTCAGATGACGGAAGGACCATACACTTTTTTCCAGCTTTTCTCCCTTCTCTACCCTGGTTCCTTGGATATCGGGCAAAGACAATTTCATCAACAACAATACAATCAAAGAAATAACAGCCATCAATGCCAGGAACGGAACCATCAGCTGGTCAATCTGAATGTCCTCCATAGACAGACCGCCGAACACGACACCGGTCACGAAATAAGGAGCAAGCGTAGTTCCCACAGAATTGGCGGAACCGCCTATAGCCAAACGCTGAATGGACTGGGTACCCTTGACATGGCAAGCCGTCAGATAAGGATTTATAACCACTTGCAGAATGGTGGCCGAAGCCCCTACCACGAAAGAACCCAGTAAGAAAATCAAGAACCCTCCAGGGATAACATTATTTCCTGCATGCCAATTCGCTTCAGGAAAGTGTACTGTGAAATAGGAAGAGGCAAAGAACAAACCAAGTCCCACAATCATCACCAGCAATCCACGCATCAATGTTCCTTTATATCCGTATTTGCTAATCCACGACGAGCCTACCCCTCCACAAACCGGATAAGCAAGGAACCAGGAGAAAGTAATCAAAGTAGCAAAAGTATTTTTCAACCCGCCCACTTTCGAAAGAAAAGTTTCTTTCAGAGGACCCTGAAACTGAGTATTGGCAGTCGTAAGGAAACCTACAATAAAGAACAAGAACACCATCGTGATGAAGGGCCCCATATAGTTTATTTGTTTTTCTTGTTGTGTCATAGTATTTTGATTATTAATTCAAATAATTAGTTATCAGCCGCCTGCAAGGCGACTTAGCAGTTAAGCATGCTTGCCGCCGCCTCATCCAGCAGAAATTCACAGTTGGGATGAAGCTGAAGGATGGAAGCAGGAACATCTGTTGTCACAGGCCCTTCAAGCATCCGCTTGACAATATCCGCTTTATTAGTCCCTTTGGCAACCAGTACAATCCGGCGTGCCTGCATAATGTTCTTTATTCCCAAAGTAGCCCCTCCCAACTCTTTATCGGGAGGAGTACCCGTTTCTCTACGGATGCGTTCTTCCAGTTCCACATTCATCCGGGTCACCCATGCTTCACCGCCAAAGGGAGATTCCGGCTGGTTGAATCCCAGGTGTCCGTTCTCACCCAACCCTAAAATCAGCAAATCAATGCCGCCACGGTTCGCAATTTCTTGCTGGAAATCCCTGCATGACTGTTCAAAATCACCAGAAATGGTAGGCAGCATCAAAAAATTCTCTTCCTTGATGCCCAATGTATCCATCAACTCCGTTTTCAGCATCGTGTAGCATGCTCCGGCATATTCGCGCGGCACATTCGTTACCTCATCCAATCCGAAGAAAGTAACGGTATCCACCTTAAACGGATATTTAGTATAGATTTCTCCCACCAACCGATGAAGATTGCCGGTAGTACGTCCCGTCGAAAGTCCTATCACACTCTCCGGTTCATTCAACATCTGCCCGATGATGCGCCATGCAGCCGTGCAGTCAAACTCCTTTTCATTCTTTGTTATTGTTATTTTCATATTCTTAATCATTAATTCCTAATCACATATTCATCGCCACCGCGCCGGCCCCCAGAAGCCCGATAAATCCGGGATTCAGTTTCGTAATGACAACCCCGTTGCTGACAAAACGCATGGTCGTAGGATGAAGTTTCTCCAGAATCTTCTCGTGCATATACCCGTCAGCCACAATGCCTCCACCCAACACCACCGTGTCCGGGTCAATCACACGTACCAGATTCATGATAAGATTGGCAAGCGCCTCAGCTGCATTCTCCACCAGCACCGTACAGAGAGGGTCACCTTTCTGACTAAGTGCAAACACCTCACTCACAATCACCCGTTCCCCTTTTTCAGCCGGAATATGCAGGCCGGTCTCATACTGGTTGCGGAGCAGACGGGCACAATTGTCAAAACCTATGCCGGCAGCAATCGCCTCCACACAGTCCATCCGTCCACAACCGCATTTAATGCCTATGTTCACACCTACACGCACGTGTCCCACTTCGCCGGCATTGAAATGGCTGCCACGGATTTGTCTCCCATTTATCACCGTACCCACGGCAATGCCTGTACCTACATTTACGTATATGAAGTTTTTGGAAATTTGTCCGAATCCCCAGACGCGCTCGGCTCTTGTAGCGCTCTTCACATCATTGTCTATATGGCAAGGCATGCCATATATATCCGACAGTTCCTTTGCCAACTCAATCCGCTGTGTCCTGCTCGGGTCAATCTGCAGCCAGACACCTTCGTTGGGATCTACACGCCCTATCAGCCCAACACCCATCGCTACCGGTTTCTGGTCATACCAGCCCACGGTACGGATATAATCATCGAGCGACGACTTGATGATTTCCAGCGCAGCCTGCTGATTAAAGTAACCGGAGTCATATTTCTTATACCTCAAAATGTTGCCACGGCTATCCATTTCGCCAATCAGCAACTTCGTGCCTCCTAAATCAAGACCTAAATACGTTTCCATTTTTTATATGCGTTTTTTAATATTGTTTACTGTCCACAATATTACGCACTATCAGGGAGACAAGGGTTTATTCTCTGACAAAAAAGGTTTAATACTTGTCAGCGGTGGTTCAAAAGCAGTCTTCATGGCTCTAAATTTTGCTGGGACTGGTGCCAAACTGCTTTTTGAAGCATGTACTAAAATATTTCGGGTCAGAAAATCCGACCATATTCGCCACTTCCCCTATCGAATATTTCCGGGAAACCAGCAGCTCTTTTGCCTTGTTCAAACGGACAATGCGGATGAAATCATTCGGTCCCTGCCCGGTCAGCGTCTTTATCTTATTGTAGACAGAAGTGCGGCTCATGCCCAGCATCCGGCAGAAGTCATTGATGGAGAATTCCGAATCGGACAACTCCTCCTCAATCACTTTCATAACCTTGTCCAGAAACTCCTTGTCCAACTGGCTGGTATAGTCTGTCTCTTCGGGCTGCGCATCCATCGCCAACACGGTTTCGCGCAAATGCTGCCTATTCTGAAGAATATTCCTGATACGCACTTTCAGCACAGACAAGTCGAAAGGCTTGATGATGTAGTCATTGGCACCGGCCTCCAGTCCGAAGATGATATTTTCCCTCTCACTCAGTGCGGTCAGTAATATAATAGGTATATGGCTTGTATCTACCGATGACTTCAGAATCCGGCACAATTCATCACCTTCCAGTACCGGCATCACAATGTCCGAGATAATGATATCAGGATTGATTTCCCTTGCCGTCTCCAATGCCTTTCCGCCGTCGGGCACGGCAACTACCTTATATTCGGAAGACAAGCTGTCCACCAGATACTCCCTCATATCCGCATCGTCCTCCGCCAGAAGAAGGACATTCTTCCCGGCACGTTCCGTTTCTTCATGCACAGCCCCGGTAGCGGCCTGAGCTTCTTCCCGGCCGTCAGCCTTCGCTTCCACCGCCACGCTCGCCTTTATCCTCTGCGGGAAAGTTACCGTAAACGTAGTTCCCTGCCCTTCCACGCTACTGAAAGAGATGGTGCCGTGATGCTGTTTCACAATGCGGCGCGTAATCATCAGACCGATACCCGAACCGGTTTCCTCAAAGTTCATGGCATTCTGGGCTCTATAATATTCGTGAAAAATATTGCCCTGCTCCTCTTTCGGAATGCCGATACCCGTATCCTTCACTTCAATAGTCCACTTCTTTCTTGCAGTCTTCACCAGTATGTGAATGACTCCCTTCTCTGTATACTTCAAGGCATTGGAGAGCAGATTGTCTATGATATGATCCATCTTCTCCCGGTCAATCCAAACCTTGGGCATATCCGGCTCCACCTCCAA
>ULLX01043341.1_pt1 | contig 12346 bp, 9 predicted proteins | sample 1951501 | NCBI WGS metagenome assembly ULLX01 (sample SAMEA4835535, study PRJEB28245) | human gut metagenome | biome: gut microbiome; material: fecal sample | place: Denmark | collected 2008
AATGGAAAGGGCGAAGAAAGAAAACAAACAGCGTCAGGGCATTTCTCTTAAATATAAGGGGATGTTATTGACAGCAATCATGATTTTTGTTGTAATTGGGGCGACACTTGCATTGGCGACACCACGAATTGAGAGTAACATGACGGAGACGATCCATTCGTATATGAATGATATCGTAGTGACAAATGGAAGAAGTCTTGATGTGGAAGTAAAAGCACATGGAATCCGTGTTGCACTTTCGGAAAGCAAACTGCGGGAACTTTTTTCCAAAGTAAAAGTAAAAGATATGGAAAGCAGTTATGCTTATGTAGTTGCCGGAAACGGTACGATGCTGTATCATCCGAAAGCAGATAAGATTGGAAAACCGGTAGAAAATGCTGTCGTAAAAGATTTGGTATCGCAGATTGAGAAAGATCAGATTCCGAAGCCAGATGTAGCGACTTATGATTTCGGAGGAACGACAAAGTATGCCGGATATTATGTGGATGAAGATGGTCAGTATATTGTGATCGTATCAGCAGATGAGAGCGAAGCGCTTTCCGGCGTAACAAAAACCGTTCGAGTTATAATCGGAGCCGGAATAATCTGTGAAATTCTTTGCATGATTATTGCGTTTTTATGTTTCCACCGTCTGTTTGATCCGCTGAAGAGGATTGCATATCAGGTAGAACGACTGGGTAATCTGGATCTGAAACATACCGGTGAATTGGATAAATTGGCAAAAAATGGCGGTGAAGTAGGAATGATGGCACGATCTGTTATCGGGGTACAGGGCAAACTTTCCGATGTCGTAACCGAATTGAAGACGGAAAGTCAGCATTTATTTGCTTCATCAAATCAATTAAGCGGAAATGCGGCGGTGACCGCGGAAACAATCGGACAGATCAGTTATGCGGTGCATGACATGGCAGAGGGAGCATCTTCCCAGGCAAATGATACACAGACAGCGACGGAAAGTGTTATTGTCATCGGTAATATGGTTGATGAGACAAATCAGGAAGTGGCAAAACTTCGTGAAAATGTTGAAGTGATGAAATCTTCCGGAGAAAAAGCAGAGCAGACACTGGAAGAGTTAGAAGAGATCAACGAAGAGGCAAAACAGTCTATCGTTGAGATTTACAATCAGACAAATACAACCAACGAGTCGGCACAGAAGATCAAAGATGCGATCACATTGATCACATCGATTGCAGAAGAAACAAATCTTCTTTCCCTCAATGCTTCGATCGAGGCAGCGCGTGCCGGGGAACAGGGACGTGGTTTTGCCGTAGTAGCAAGCCAGATCCAGAAATTGGCAGAACAGTCCAACGAATCCGCAATGCAGGTTCAGCAGATTGCCAATATGCTCATGCAGGATTCCGATCAGGCAGTTGAGATTGTGGATCGCGTCAAAGAGATCATGGATACGCAGAATGTCAAGATGAATGTTACCGGAGAAATGTTCCAGAAGGTACAGGATGAGATTGAAGCCTCGATGGAGAGCATCAATACGATTTATCAGAAGACTGAGAAAATGGACCAGGCAAAGACAGAAGTTGTGGATGTGGTACACAATCTGACCGCAATTGCAGAAGAAAATGCGGCCGGTACCGAAGAAACTTCCGCATCTGTTACAGAAGTCAATGACATTGTAGAGGACATCTCAAGCAATGCAAAACAGCTTCATGATGCTGCACAGAAGATTGAAGACCACATGAATAAATTTGACGTTTAAGAGAACGGATTTATATAAAAAATAAGAGGTTTCCTCATTATGAGGAGGCCTCTTATTTTTTGGAATGATAGTAACTATTGTTAGATTCTGAATCGTTACGAATGATATTTCAATGTAAAGACAAATTCGGTTCCGACACCGACGGTACTTACGACGTTGATCGTCTGATTGTGTGCCTGTATGATCTCTTTGGAGATGGAAAGCCCAAGTCCGGTTCCGCGCTTGTCTTTTCCACGGGAAATATCAGTTTTATAAAAGCGGTCAAATACTTTGTTCACAGATTCTTTCGGAATTCCAATGCCGGAGTCTTTGACGGAAACAAATACTTTTGTTCCCTTTTTCCGTAAACTGATCTTAATCTCAGAATTGTTGTAGCTGAATTTAACTGCATTGTCGATCAGGTTATATAACACCTGATGAATCTTGCTTTCATCTGCTTCCACGAGCAGTTCTTTCTGCGTATTAAAATCCAGAACAAACGAGATCTCCCTCTTTGCCGCTGTTCCTTCCAACGTATTTACTGTTTGAATAATTGTCTCACAAATATTAAAGGTTGTGATGTCAAGAAGCACATTGTCGCCGTTAAATGAATTTAATTCCAGCAGATTGGAGGTTAGATTCGTAAGCCGGTCAGTTTCCGATAAAATAATATTCAGGTACTTTTCCTGTGCTTCGTAAGGAATCGTACCATCAAGCATTGCCTGTGCGTACCCGTGAATCGATGTAAGCGGCGAACGAAAGTCGTGGGAAATATTGGAAATAAATGCGCGCTGGTAGTCGTCGAAGTTATTCAGGTCTTCCGCAATTATATTCAATGCATCGGCAAGATCACCAAATTCATCGGAAGTGTGAAGGGTGACCGGTTCATTTTTCTGATGAATGGAAAAATGCTTTGCTGCATTGCACAGCCGCCGTAGCGGGATGATATTCATGGCGTAGATCAGGAAAAAAGATACTGCCAGAACTCCACCCATCATAAACAAGATGGAGTCGAGCAGATTGAAATAATATTGCAGCCGCTCCGCAATGTATCCGCTCGTAAGTGCCTCATTTTCCATCGCGGCCGCCATCAGACTATTGCGGACAAGCGCAAAGACAAGCGTGTGCGTCAGGTAATAGGATGACGTAAAAATGCACAGGTAGAGGAGGATCAGTTTTTTTCCAAATGTCAGGCGAATTCGATTTCTCATAATGATCAGCCTTTCTTTGTTTCAAATTTATAGCCAATGCCCCATACGGTAGCAAGGCGCCATTCGTCGTGGTCTTTGATCTTTTCGCGCAGTCGTTTGATATGAACATCGACGGTACGTGTATCGACGACGTATTCGTAACCCCAGATGCGGTCGAGAAGCTGTTCTCTTGTAAATACCTGATTTGGATGTGTGGCGAGAAAATACAAAAGTTCCAGTTCTTTTGGCGGCATTTCGACCGGATGGCCCATATATACAACAGAATAGTTTGACAAACTGACGGTAAGATCGGTGTATTGTATCGTCTCAGTGCCGGATTCGGTGGCAGCCGACGGAGCTGCCGGGGCATTTCCTGTCGTCTGATAACGCCGTAAAACGGCTTTTACGCGTGCCACCAGTTCTTTGGAATCAAAAGGTTTGATGATGTAGTCATCGGCACCAAGCTCCAATCCCAGCACTTTGTCAAAAACCTCTCCCTTTGCCGAGAGCATGATGATCGGAACGGTGGAAGTTTTGCGGATCTCGCGACACACATCGTATCCGTCAATGCCCGGAAGCATGATATCAAGCAGGATCAGATCCGGTTGAAAGGAAGCATTTTTCTTCAATGCCTCTTCGCCGTCGTGTGCCTGCATACACTGGAAACATTCTTTGGTTAAGTATAATTCAATCAACTCTGCAATGTTGGCGTCGTCGTCAACAATCAGTATTTTTTGTTTTTCTGCCATGGAAGTCATCCTTTCTTATTTGAACTCTGCCACAGTCACGCCGTAGCCGCCCTCACCGTATTCTCCCATACGATAGGTTTTGATGTATTTACTCTTTTTCAAATGCGCCTGCACGGCATTTCGCAGAGCACCGGTTCCGACTCCGTGGATAATGGTGATCTGGTGCAGTTTGGCAAGGTAAGCATCGTCAAGGTATTTATCCAAAAGTGCAATTGCCTCGTCAACCGTTTTTCCGATAAGATTGATGCTGGAGGAAACCTGAAGTGACTTCATCATTTTGATCTTTCCGGCACCGGAACGTTCACGAAGCTGTTCTTTCCGGTTCTGCAAGGTCTCTTCTTCGAGAAGTTCCAGATCATCCACATTGACTTCGGAACGCATAATGCCCATTTGTACGAAGCATTTTCCTTTGGCATTTGGCAGCGACATCACCGTACCTTTTACCCCCATGGAATGCACCATGACAAGGTCGCCGACGGAAAGCTTTCCCGGAGCTGTCTTTGGACGGTTTCCCTTTTGCTTCGTTGTCAGTTTTTCTCCGGTTTTCTTGAGCTGCTCGCGGATCGCAGAACGCTGGCGTTCCATATCGCTGACATTTCCTTTGCCGCCATCCATCCATTTATTGTATTTGCGGATGGAATCGTCCGCCATGTCTTTTGCCTTCTGTAATATCTCATTGGCTTCTTCATTTGCACGGCGCAAAATCTTTTCTTTTGCTTTATCAATTCGTTCATTTTTCTCTGCCAGTTTTTTCTTCTGCCGCTCGATTTCTTCGCGGTAAGCAGCCGCTTTCGCACGTTCTTCTTCCAATTCTTTCCGTGTGCTTTCGAGCCCGGTCACAACGTCCTCAAAGGATTTGGAATCTTCGTCGACGAGGGATTTTGCTTTCTCAATAATTTCGTCGGAAATTCCCAGTTTGCTGGAAATCGCAAAGGCGTTACTTTTTCCAGGAACGCCGATGAGCAGACGGTAGGTCGGCTGCAGGGATTCCACGTCAAATTCGCACGAAGCATTTTCTACGTGATCTGTCGAAAGGGCGTAGATCTTCAGCTCGCTGTAATGTGTCGTCGCCATCGCGGTCACATTTCGCTGTAAAAGATTGTCAAGAATGCTGATGGCAAGTGCCGCACCTTCGACCGGATCGGTTCCGGCACCAAGTTCATCAAAAAGTGCAAGCGTATTTTTATCCGCACGTTTCAGGATCGAAACGGTGTTTGTCATGTGCGAGGAGAATGTACTCAGGCTCTGCTCGATACTCTGCTCATCCCCGATGTCTGCGTACACTTCGTGAAATACGCGCAGATGAGAGCCGTCAAACGCCGGAATATGGAGCCCCGCCTGTCCCATCAAAGTAAATAAGCCGACGGTTTTCAGCGAAACGGTCTTACCGCCGGTGTTTGGGCCGGTGATGATGAGAAGCCGGTAATCTTTTCCCAATGTGACATCAATCGGCACAACGCGGTCGCGCGGAATCAATGGATGCCGTCCTTTTTTGATCTCTATATAATTGTCGTCGAAAATCGGTTCGCTTCCCTGCATTTTTTTGGATAATTTTGCCTTTGCAAAGATGAAGTCAAGTTCTGCCAGCAAAATGACATCGCGCTCAAGTCCCTCGGTTTCCGGCGCGCAAATACTGCTGATGGAAGCAAGGATTCGCTCAATTTCTTCCTGTTCTTTCATCGCAAGTTCGGCGAGATCGTTGTTCAATTTGACAATTGCCATCGGTTCGATGAAAAAGGTGGAACCGGTGGAACTCTGATCGTGGATCATTCCCTGAAATGCGGATTTGTATTCCTGCTTTACCGGCAGACAATATCTTCCATTTCGCATGGTAACAATGTTATCACGCAACATGTCTCCCGACGAGTTGACGGTTACAGACAGCTGCTCCCGGATTTTGTCATTTGTCGTTTTCATCGCCCGGCGGATGCGTTTCAATTCGCTGCTTGCATCGTCGCTGATCTCATCCTCGGATAGGATACAGCGGCTGATCTCGCGGCGGATCTCCGGAAACGTCTGAAGTCCGTTGAAGCGCCCGGACAAAAAGTCGGTTTCCTCGTCCTTTTTATCAAATTCAACTGCCCGCTTGGCGGCTTCCAAAAGAGCCCCAATCCGCAGAAGTTCACCAGCTCCCAGTGTCCCACCTTTGGCAAGCGGCACAAGGCTTGGGCGGATGTCTGTCAACCCATGAAAGGATAGCGCCCCATGATGAAAGAGCCTTGTCAAAGCGTGGCTTGTCTCCGCCTGCATCGCCACAATTTCCCCACGGTCCGACGACGGACGAAGCCGCCTCGCGCTGTCCTTTCCGAGCGCAGAATCGGCCTCTTCCACGAGCATATCTATGATTTTGTCATATTCTAATGTCTTTAAAACTTTTTTATTCACAATCTAATCTCCATTCCAGTGCTTTGCACGAGTGTCTCAAACGATGTTCCGCAGGCATGCAAGCATGCCTGGAAACATACGATGATACCCTGTATTACAATACGACGGATTGCTCCGTCGCAAAGCGCCTTTCGCAATCCTGCAAACATTCGAATTCCGCACCACAGTGCTTCATTCTCATGTTTGTGCGGGTCTCAAACGATGTTCCGCAGGCATGCAAGCATGCCTGGAAACATACGATGATACCCTGTATTGTACCATACCAAAGGCGGGGTTACAATGGGTTTGGCGAAAAAATTCGTTTTTGGAAGCGTGGCGGAAAAAGGCAGCGTAAAAAGGGAAACTCGGCGAAATCCGTTGCCTCCCCGCCACGGAGCAGGGCTAAAAGGCAACGCAAATGGGGGAAGTCGCCAAAACAATACCCAATGGCTGATGCAGCAGTTTGAGTATGTCAAGACCTTGGACGAAGAGTAGTTTATGTATTGGATGTGGAAGCATTCCGGAATTTTCAAGGGCTACAGCAAGACCGCGCAGGAGTTCCTTACCAAATATCGTCAGCTCGTCCTTGAAGGAATGCGGAATGACGCGAAAAACAATCTCAATTTTCTTTTGGCAGAAAGCGGATTTCAGACGTGGAAAAAACGGCATTTTTATCGGAGCTCGGCAAATGAACTTGAGCAGATCAAGAAGTATATTCGTTCCAATGAACGCTCGAAAAATCCTGACATTTCGGAACATTTGGCAAAAAATATTTTGGAACTTGCGAAAATGGCATATTCGGAGACTGGCCAGAATACGAAACTGCTGGCAGAATTATTTGAATCCCCAGCCAGCACAATGACGCACAAATATCTTTCGGATCTTTTTCATATTCCGGAGCGTAATGAAATGCATATCCGCAGCAGACAGGCAATCCAAAAACTTGAAAAATATGCCAATGATCTGTTATGTGGCACAGCAGCGGTACCGTACCAAAATTGCCGACACTGTGGAAACTTACAGTCAGAGCGAGGCGAAAAAAGTATTTTTGGATATGGCAAATGCAGTTCTGATCGCCTGCAATATGCCGGCTGTCAACGAAAAGTACCGTTATGACAAACAGCTTTTACAGAGTTTTCAGGAGGAAGAGGTGTGATGCAATTTAAAAGAAAACCTTGATTTTGTCACAAAAAGCCTGTACAATGAAGAATGCAATATAAAGTGAAGTTTTTCATTGTCAGAAAGGAAGAGTAAAAATGACAAAGTTTAAGAAGTATGTGAGTATTCTTTTGAGCGTGTCTTTGATTGCCGGCATTGCGCCGATGGACGCGCAGGCGAAAACTGTGGAAGATAAAAAAGCAGTAGTACAAACGATAAATGAGAAGGAAACGATGACAGCGCAGGCAGAGACCGGATCTTCGGAGACGGCAGCACCAAGTGAGAGCCCGAGTGCAACTCCGTCAGCAAGTGCCAGTGCGGCGCCGAGCACGCCACCAAGTGCTGCACCGACGGCGACACCGGTTATCCCATCGCAGGGGAAAGTGGTTGTGGATGCAGAAGATGCATTTTCGACGACAGCCGGCAGTGATGGAAAGACGTGCACGATTTCCGGATACAAAGGAAATGCGGCAGTGACGACATTGTATATTCCGAAGGAAATGGGTGACAAAGAAGTGACAGCGATCGCAGCAAATGTATTTGCGGCCTGCCCATATTTGAAAAATGTAGTGATCAAAAATGACATTGACATTGCAGCCGGTGCTTTTCCGGCAGGCACAGAGATTTGGGCAAAATCCGGTGCGAAAGCGCAGACTTATGCACAGGCGAACGGCCTTACATTTCACCCGCTCGACAGCACGGCAAGCTTGACAGGCAAGAAAGATGCTTCATTTACAAAAGGTACATTAACATGGACTGCCGTAAATGGTGCAGTTTCATACAATGTTTACCGTAAAAAAGCAAAAGGAAAATATTCCCTGTATAAAAATGTAAACACCTTGACGTATACCAATGAGAAATTGGCAGCAGGAGCTACTTATACTTATAAGATCCGCCCGGTATTTACGGCCGCTGACGGCGAAAGCATCGAAGGTGTGGATTCGAAAGAAGCCGCTATCGCATTGACACCGGCAAAAGTGAAAAAACTGAAAGCAAAAGGTATCCGCGGAGGCATTCAGGTCCGCTGGGCGCGCAATAAAAATGTGACCGGCTATCAGGTATTTATGAAGGTTCATGTCAAAGGATTTAAGACTTCGTTTAACCGCGTGAAAACAATTAAGAAAAATAAAGTGACAGGATACCGCTGTAAAATGCTGGTTCGCGGCATGAAATACAGTTACCGTGTGCGTGCATTTAAGACAATTAAGGGCAAAAAGATCTTCGGACCATTTGTGATGGTCACAGCAAAAGCAAAATAAGGAAAGAGAGCAAAATATGTATTATTTGAACGATTATCGAGAAGGACAAAAATTAGTTGGAACGTACCTTTGTAAGTCCAAACAAATCTTAAAGACGAAGGCAGGAAAGACGTATTATTCGTTGATCCTGCAGGACAAGACCGGCACGGCAGATGCCAAGATCTGGGAACTTGGACGTGGCATCGAAGATTTTGAGACAATGGATTATATTTACTGTGAAGGTCTCGTGACGAGTTTTCAGGGAAATATTCAGATGAATATTTCACGTGTGCGCCGCAGTGAAGAGGGCGAATATGATCCGGCGGATTACATTCCGACGACGGATAAAGACATCAAAGAAATGTACGCCAAAGTGGTGGCATATGTGAATAGTGTGAAAAATCCATATCTTTCCAAATTGCTGAAAATGTTTTTTGTTGAAGATAAGGAATTTGTCAAAGAATTTTGCAAACATTCTGCGGCAAAAAGTGTACATCACGGCTTTATGGGCGGACTTCTCGAACATACCCTGAGTGTGACAAATATGTGCGAATATTTTGCGGGTGCCTACCCACTCATTCACCGTGACCTTCTGATCACGGCGGCATTGTTCCATGATATGGGGAAAGTCGACGAAATTGCGCCATTTCCACGCAATGATTATACCGATGACGGACAGCTTCTCGGCCATATTTTTATCGGCGCACAGAAAATTTCTGCGGCAGCAGCCGGCATCCATGGATTTCCGAAAAAACTGGAAAACGAACTGGTTCACTGCATTTTAGCACATCATGGAAAATTGGAATTTGGTTCCCCGAAAGTACCGGCATTGATGGAGGCAATGGCACTTCATCTCGCGGACAATGCAGATGCGAAATTGCAGACATTGACGGAAGTATTCCATCAGGCTGGCGACAATATGGAGTGGCTGGGATTCAACCGCATGTTTGAGAGCAACCTGCGCCAGACATCACCGGAGGAATAATCGATGGATTTTAAGAAAAATCAGGAAGTAATCTTAAAAATAGACGATCTTGGAAATAACGGAGAGGGCATAGGCCATGTAGATGGCTATGCTCTTTTTGTCAAGGAAGCATTGCCGGGTGAGACCATACGCGCGGGCATTATGAAATGCAAGAAAAATTACGGATTTTCGAGGCTTTTGGAGGTGCTGGAACCTTCTCCGGACCGTGTCGAACCGCAGTGCCCGGCGGCGCGTCCGTGCGGCGGCTGTACCTTGCAGCATTTATCGTACAATGCACAGCTTAGGTACAAAGAGAACAAAGTAAAAAATTGTCTTACGCGCATCGGCGGCGTGGATCTTACCACCGTGGAATGGCTCCCAATCCTCGGGATGCAGGAGGAAACCCCATGGCATTACCGCAACAAAGCTCAATTCCCGGTACGCGAGCAATTGGATGAAAATGGAAAACCACACGCGGTGACAGGATTTTATGCCGGGCATTCGCACCGCGTTATCCCAATGACGGACTGCGCGATTCAGGCTCCGATCATGTGTGAGATCCTGAAAATCGTGCTTGCGTGGATGGACAATAACAACATTCCCGCGTATAATGAAGAACACCGGACAGGACTTGTGCGCCATATTTATATCCGCACCGGCTATCACACCGGTCAGATCATGGTCTGCCTCGTCCTTAATGTACCAAATAAAAAGAAAATGGGGATAAACGAGGACAAATTCACTCTGCTTGTGGATAACCTCACAAAAATCGATGGCATGACAAGCATCTGCCTGAATTTCAACCCCGAAAATACCAATGTAATCCTCGGCGAAAAGACGATCACTCTTTGGGGAGAAGACGCGATCGAGGATACGATCGGACATATCCGCTACCGCATCTCCCCACAGTCATTTTATCAGGTGAATCCGGTTCAGACCGAAAAATTGTACCGTACTGCCCTTGAATTCGCGGACATTAAACCCGGCGAGACAGTGTGGGATCTGTATTGCGGCATCGGAACCATTTCCCTTTTCATCGCCAAAGAACTTGACAGTGCCGGCGAAGTGATCGGCGTCGAAATTGTGCCGGAAGCCATCGAAAATGCGAAGGAAAATGCCCGCCGGAACAACATCACAAATGCCCGCTTCTACGCCGGCGCAGCAGAAGAAGTTGTTCCAAAACTCATCTCTGCGGACGGCAGCGAATCTGCCAAAGCGGATGTCGTCGTCGTTGACCCGCCGCGCAAAGGATGCGACCAGACACTCCTTGACACGATCGTCCGCATGTCGCCAAAACGCATCGTTTATGTAAGCTGCGACCCGGCAACGCTCGCCCGCGACGTGAAGGTGCTGGCAGCGAAAGGGTACGAAGTAAAGAAGGCTCAGACGTGCGACATGTTCCCAATGGGTGGGCATGTGGAGACTGTGGTGTTGATGTCAAGGAAAGATAAATAAGAACCAGAAAGCGGCGTATTTCCGGCTTTTTCGGTAGTTAGGAGGTAAGGCCTGACCTCTGAAAAGGCTCGGTTATTTTATATGGAAACATATCTACTGCGAAAATGTGTGTCAGGTTGTGACCTCGGATTAGATAACGTAAATTGAGTTAGCGGATTAGATGTCGGGCATTTTTGAGCAAGAGCTGAAAACTGGCAACAAATCCGGCAACTCGACCATTTGGAGTGGTTATAGGCAGTAGAATAGATGTCAAGGAAGGAGGCTGTATTTTTTATGGAAGAAAATTTGGTTCATAGTAGTTTGGACTTTTTAAAAGTACTTGAAAGATTTACGCTTGAAAGTAAACTCTTAGCTTGTCAAAAGTATTCCAGTAGGATAATGACATGTTCGCAAGTGGATATGGTTAAGGCTTACGAAGAAAATATAATGCCGTGGGAGATTGAAGCGTTTGCAGCATATTCCATTGTTTATGATACCAATGATGCTACGGAAGAGTTAGATGGAAAAACGTTCGCAGATACCATCACACTTATAAGAAATTATTGGCATAGCGGCTTAATTACAGCGGAAGAGAATGGTGAGTATCCTGAAGCGTTTATGATGGTATCCGCATTACAGCAGTTTCCTGTGCAAGGCGTATTTCTTCAGAAACTATATAGATATCATTACTTCTTTACTTTCCAAAATGACAGACTGGATATGAGAAAAGTATTTTTTGATAAGATGGGAGTCAATTATGAACAATTAGAAGAATTTGCTTTTCTAGTATTTTTAGGGTTTAGTAAAGAAGCCCAAGATACGATTCCACCCATAGAACTACAAAAGGTTTTAACAAAGGCTTTTAAGGATAAAGATGTATTGCATTTATTATCTATTGAAAAGGAAGAATACAGGAAACAATTATTTTCGCTGTATGCTGATAATATAATAGACCAGTACTATGGCCTGAAAATACAATATCTTTATCCATTTATATCAGGGCAAGATTTTACTTACGTACCATCACCTTATCTCGTAGTAAATGCGGTAACAGAATCGATGCTAAATCGCATAACATTAAGAGATAACAAGCTTCGTAGAGCAATAGGCAAAGAAGTAATTGAATCATATTTATATGATATTGTTGGACAACTTGATACTATTTCTTGGATTTCTCCAGAAATAGCATATAAAAAGGGGAAAGCTAATTTGTTGACTTCCGATGTTATTGCGGCAGAGGGTGATGCAGTTATTTTCTATGATACAAAGGCAATTACACCAAGCTTGAAACTGAGAAAATTTGATGCTGCCGAAATAGAAGATGATATAAAGATATATGCCGAAGATGTAATTCAGATTTATAATCAGATTAATAATTACCTAAACGGGCTATTCCAGTTGGATAAAGCGTATTCAAAAGAAAACATATATGGTATTGTGGTTGTGCTAGAGGATGCCGTTGTTTCTAGAAAAAAAGTCTACGAAAAAGTGTGCAATATCCTTCAAGATGCAGTCAATGTATCTGAAGAGGAGAAGAACTATATTTGTAGCCACAT